>Ga0315273_10009459_pt1 | contig 12361 bp, 8 predicted proteins | sample YL17G02_0_MG_FD_205753 | JGI IMG/M metagenome (GOLD analysis project Ga0315273, IMG submission 205753) | Sediment microbial communities from Yellowstone Lake, YNP, Wyoming, USA - YL17G02_0 | ecosystem: Environmental > Aquatic > Freshwater > Lake > Sediment | place: USA: Wyoming | collected... | reverse complement strand
TGCAATAGATCTCATCGTCGTCCTTGGTCACGTCGATCGCTTCGACGATCTTGAGATCCTCGGGCCACTCGGCCATCGCTCGCCTCCGTGCGCGTCGTTCGGATTCCCCGTCTAGACGATGTCGTCGACAACTGTTGGCGGCGCGACGGCTGAAGCGTGCTAAAGAGACGCGACGGGGTCCAGCCGCCGATGGCGAAGGAAAAGCCGAAGCCCGGCATCTACCCACGCGAGCGGCCGCGCGCGACCTCGTCTCAGGCAGAGATCGCCGTCTACGATGCCGTGCGGAAGCAGCTCCCGCCCGGTTGGTACTGCTGGCACTCGCTCGCCGTCTTCACGGAAGACCGGGAGGAAGCCGAGGGTGATTTCGTGATCGCGGTTCCGGAGCGAGGAATGCTCGTGCTCGAGGTGAAGGGCGGGAAGATCGAGCTTCGCGACGGGCGCTGGTTCCAGAACAGTCGAGACATGGAGAAGCCTCCCCTCGCCCAAGCGCGTCGTACCGCAGAGCTGATTCGCAGGCGCTTCGAGGAAGCCGGCGCCTTCTATCCCCCATTCGGCCACGCGGTTGTGTTTCCTGAGACGCCATTCAGCGGAGCCGGGGGCCCTGACGACGTCCGCGATCGCGTCCTGAACCAGTATGATCTCCTCGCGGGTGCTGATCTCCGGCGGCGCCGGCACCGGCAAGACCCTCATCGCGCGCGAGGCGGCGATGCGCTTCGCTGCCGGGGGTGGAAAGCTCCTGCTCCTCTGCTTCAGCGACGCTCTCGCGGTGTGGCTTCGATCGCAGATCGGTTCCTCCGGGATCACGGTTTCAACCGTGCGGCGGTTCGCCCGCGATCTGCTTCGCCGCACCGGCGCGGCACCTTCGTCCGAAGAGGCTCAGGACCGGGAATTCTGAGAGTCCGTCGCTCGTGGGATGGTGGTGGGCACACCATACTCCTTTCGGCGACCGCGACGGCGGCTTCGACTCGGGTCATCGCGGCGAGTGAATCGCGCCGGCGCCGCCGGACGAGAAGCCCCGCCGGAGTCAGGGGCGAGCGCGCCAAGCGCAGCCCTTGCGCGACGGGAGCCTCGGGCGGCAGATTCGCCCTGTCACGAGCGATCCCTACGTGATGCCACCGGGACGCCAGGGGAACTCGCTCGCGGAAGCCAACACCGATTCGGGAGACCGCCGAGATGCCAGCTCCAGCACGAAGACCGACTCAGTCGGCGCGCACGCTCACTCTCCCCCAGCTCGAACGTCATCGCCGGTTTTGCCGCGCATGCCTCGGCGAGTTCTTCTGCGACATCTTCGGCCGGGGCCCGGATGGCGCCGGGATTCGCGCTCTCTCTCGCTTGCGCAGAGTCGCAGATTCATCTTAGACGAGTAACGTCATGTGCAGGGTTCTCGCATACCTCGGCCACCCTGTCTTGCTCGACGACTTGCTCTACAAGCCGGACAACTCTTTGGTCCGGCAATCGTATGATCCGAAAATGATGCGCACGCTCAATCTCGCCGGCTTCGGCATGGCCGCGTGGGATGGTCAATCACACGACCCCAAGAACCCCTTCACGTACAGGACCCCGTCGTTACCCGTCTTCGATCAGAACTTGAGGGATCTCGCCCAGAAGATTCGCGCCACGGCACTGATCGCCCATATCCGCGGCGTGCCGTACGCCGAGGGCTCCATCGTGGCCCCGCAGAACCTTCACCCGTTTCGATTCGAAGGCTTTCGGCTGGCGATGGCGCACAACGGCGACCTCTGGAGCTTCCCGGACATGAAGTTTCATCTGCTCCCGCACATTCACCCAGGGATCGCCCAGAGTATCCGGGGGACGACCGACAGCGAGTGGATCTACGCGGTGCTGATGTCGCAGTTGAAGGATCCGACCGCCGACATCGGCGTCTCCGAGATCACCCGCGCCGTCGAGCGGACGTTGACCTTGATCGCCGAGGTTCGTCAGAAGCTCGACATTCACGTCGCATCCCCGGTGAATCTCTTCATCAGCAACGGAAATGATCTGGTCGCGACTCGCTATACGTTCGACTACGGTTGCTACCCAGACGATCCGGCGGCGGTCAACCTCACCTATCCGACGCTTTGGTACACGTTCGGGAGCGACTACGGCTACTACGACGGAGAGTGGAAGATGAGGGGCGGGCCCGGCAACTACGATTCGATCCTCATCGCCTCCGAGCCGTTGACGCAAGACGTATCGACTTGGTTGGAGGTGCCCGAGTATTCGTTGTTATCCGTTTCGATCGGCAGGGAAGACCACAGCGTCTCTACGATGCCACTCGACATTTGAGTCGAGCGGAGAGCATCGATCCGAAGAGCTACTCGGACGGCTCCCGTTGAGCCTCGATGCGGCCGATCATTCGATTGCCGGATCGAAGCTGCGAGATCAGCATCTTGTTCAGAGTATCGAAGAACTTGAACGCCACGGACGAGCTTCCCTCGAAGAAGCGGTCGAAGTGCGCGCTGTCGATCTCGAGCACGACCGTTTGCTCGCGTGCGTAACAGGTCGCGGCCCGGATCATGTTCCCCATCAGCGCCACGCCGAAGATCTGCCCGGGGCCGAGCACGGCCAGGTTCGCGTACCCGGCCCCCTTTTCGAGGGCCACCTGGATCGCGCCGCGGACGATCAGAAAGCAAGAATTTGCAGGATTCCCCTGACGAAAGAGGATTCTCCCTTTCGGAACCCGCCAGGCCGGCAGGCCGAGGATCTCTTCGAACTCTTCCGGGGTGAGTAACCGGAAGAACGGCAGCACGCCGAGAGTCCGCCGATCGAGCTTCTCCGCCGCGATCGCCTCGCCGAGCGGGATCGTCGGCTCATGCACCCACGGCGGTAGCTGGCGTACCATCGGCCGGCCCAATCGCGTGCCGATCTCGGAATCCAGGGATCGCAAGCGCTCAGACAGCGCTCGGCTGATCCGCCGCATGGTCTTGAAGGCCGCGGGACGTAGATCCGCGCGCAGCACGTCGAAGTGGAGATTGCTGAAGAAGAGTCCGCTCGAAGGCTCGATCGCCTGTGCGGTCGCCGATCGACTGCCGCGATCAACCAGAGAGAATTCACCGAGCACCGCGCCTCGCCCGAGCGTTGCGAGCTCGACCTCGTCCTCGTCGAGGAGACGCGCGGAGATTCGTACGCGACCGCGCTCGATGACGTACATGCCGTCCACTTCGTCGCCCTGGCGAAAGATCGCCTGGCCTTCGTCGAACTGCCGAGGCTGGACGAGTGAGAGGATCTCGCGGAGCTCGTCGTCGTCGAGCTCGGAGAACAGCGGTACCTCGTGGAGTACCGAACGGCTCTCGAGTGGATCCACGCGCCGAGGGAAGCGTAACCCGGTCCGCTCGGAGATACAAACCGGCGGGCACGGGCTCGTCGCTGATTGATTTCGCGGTTTCCTTGACTCGAATCACTCACGCACCTAAAACTCGCTGCGGCGACAATCCGCGAAGCCACCCGCACACGATCAAAGCGACAGAAGACCGCATGGACTTGCGTCTGATAGCCGCTTGCGTTTCATGGCTCGTCGGGCTGAGCACGGCATGGGCTGGAGCAGAAGCCGCCAAGGTCGTCGGCGCGGAAAAGTGCGCGGAGTGCCACAAGGCCGAGTTCGCCGCATGGAAGGAAACTGTCCACTACGAAACGTTCAACGCCATGCATCGCCGACCGCACGCCCAATCGATCGCGGAGAAGCTCGGCATCCAGTCGCTCAAGCGTGAGAGCCTATGCCTGAAGTGCCACTACACCGAGCAAGGAGCCGGCGGGGAAGCGGTCGCCGGCGTCTCCTGCGAGTCTTGTCACGGCGCGGCCGCGGACTGGATCAACGCTCACGACGATTTCGGAGGGAAGGACGTCACCCGAGCGACGGAGTCCCCCGAACACAAGAAGACGCGCATCGAGCAGGCGGTCGCCAAGGGGATGAATCGTCCCGATCAGGTCGTTGCGTTGGCCGCGCAATGCTTCGCTTGCCACAACGTTCCCCAGGAAAAGCTCGTCAACGTCGGAGGTCACCAGCCGGGCAGCAACTTCGAGCTGGTCTCGTGGACGGAAGGCGGGGTGCGACACAACTTCCTCGACGGCGGTGCGAACCGCGAGGACTCCGCCGATCGCAAGCGGCTGCTCTACGTCATCGGCCAGGGCCTCGCGCTCGAAACCAACCTGCGCGATCTGGCGCTCGCGACCGAGAAGGCGCCATTCGCCGTGTCGATGGCCAAGCGCGCGGCGGCTGCGATCGGCAACCTCAAGAAGATCGACGAGGCGGTGAAGATCCCCGAGGTCGAGGAGATGCTCGCCGCGGCGCAGAAGGTGGAGCTCAAGCTGAACAACCAGGCCGCGCTACGCGCCGCCGCCGATCAGGTAGGGGCCGCCGTCCGGAAGTTCGCCGCCACGCACGATGGCTCGAAGCTCGCGGCGATCGACCCGCTGATCCCCGATCCGAGCCACTACAAGGGGACGGCTCACTAGCGAACCCGGCGCTCAGAACTTGATTTGCGCCTCGCTGCGGGCGCCGTACCCCGGCGCGTGGTTGGCGATGGCGGCGACGAAGGCGTCGGCCCCGAGGATCAAGTGCCGGCCGAACGCTTGTTGCAGTCGCCCGCCCACGCCGAAGGCGTCGAACCCGCTGCTGCTGTTGTCGTGGCGGCCGCCGAGCTCGAGGATGAGTTGCCGCCGAAAGAGGTCCCAGAACATCTGATACCCGACCGATCCGCCGAAGGCATCGTTCGCCCGATTGCCGAGCGGAGCCCCATAGTGTCCGAGCTGGAGAGCCTCGAAGAGGATTCCGGTGCGCCCGAGCGGACCCCCGGCATCCTCCTCGCGCGCCGCGGAGGAGAACTTGTCGATCCCCCAGAAAGCATCGACGTACATCCAATCGGGCGTGCCCTTCGGGCTCCTGCCCATCTCGCCGTAGAAAAGGACCCCGTCGCTGACGGCTGGCGTCTGATGGTCGAGCGCGTACGAGCCGTCGATGCTGAAGCTCGTGCTGATGCTCTCACCGAAGAGCTGGACGCGCTGGATGCCGCTCAGCCCGCCGTAGACGCCGTCTCCCGTCTTCTTGTCGGCGCTCACGTAGATGGCGTCGAGCTCCATCGTGGTCCAGTACAGATCGGCTGCCGCGTTCAGCGCGAAGAGCTGCGCCGAATTGTCGGGAAGGTTGTCGTTCCTGTTGATGTGACCCCAGCCGTAGATCGCGTCGAGGCGTAGCCCCGAAGTCCACGGTGTGTGCACGGCGTTGCGCACGACTCCGACCGCGTCGATCGTGTCGTTGAGGAGAATCCCATCCTGCAACAGCAGCGGCTGGCGACCGACCGCGAACGCGTAGTCGAGCGCGTGGGTGTCCTTCGGGTCGAGGTCGGGAATCATTTCGCGCAGATTACCCTCGAAAAATGCGACTTGGACATTCCCGTCGGCCACCGATTTGAACCCGCGATCCGGCTCGAACTGAAAGCCCGCGTACTCGCGCTGGTTGTCTATGGGCCGGAAGCCGATGATCGCGCGCTCGGTGCCTGTCAGTTGGAGGTTCGCGAAGACGTCCAGCCGGTTCGCCCACTCCGTGACGCGAGGCGCCACGTCATTGAACGTCTGGATGGCGGTTCGATAGTTTCCGAAGATCAGGAGCGATGGCTGCCAGATGGCACCGCCGGGGAGTTGAAACCCACGCTGGAGCTTGCCCGTGTCGAGGAAGTGGTCGCCGATCTCGACCAGCGGCTTCGGCCGTTGCAGCTCCGTCGCCATCGGAATCGGCTTGTCGGAGAGCCGACTGCCGGCGGGGATCTCGGCGGGGGGCTCGGAGGGGATCTCGTCGGCGAGCGCACCACACGCCGCTACGACCCCAGCGACGAGGAGTCCCGAGAGGACCGGTCGAAGGGATACCCACCTTCCCTGCTCGTCGTTTCGCCAGCCTCTCGTCATTCCGCCACCTCTCCGCGTTTCGCAGAGCCTACTGAGAAGAGAGCGACGCTGCGGGCGCTGTCAAATCGACGTTCTTCTCCCAGATCGTCTGATACCCCGCGAAGACGGCTTGTCCGACCTCCCGTGGGCTCATGTCGTAGTCGAAGCCGACGACCTGAATGATCGAAAGCAGATTGATGGGCACCATTCCACCGATCAGCTTGATGTTCGCATTGTACGGAGGCTTGCTGTCCGCGAGATCCGCCGCCGAGACCTGATAGTGAGCCCAGCGCTCGCCGAGTGGGGGCAATCCTCGCTTGTGCTTGCGCAAGCGGGCCGGTGCTCCGGTGAGAATCGTCGCGCGCGGCTCGGGGCGAATGATGGGCAGCACGTCCATCGAAAACGGGATCGGCGCCACCTGTTCGCGATCGCCGCCGTGCAGCATCGTCACGGCGAACTTCGAGCGCAGGCTGACGAGGTAAGGATCCATCGGCAGGTCGCCGCCGTGAACGTACATGGAGTGCTCGTCGCGCAGATCGCCGTTTGGATCCGTGTCTCCGGAGCGGAAGACGACCTTGCCGAGGCTGTCCTTGACGGTGACTTGCAGGAACACCAGTCGCTCGTTGTCGAGCCCGGTCGGCGCGTTGTGGCCGTCGGTGCCGTTTCGCACCTTCACGGAGAAAGCGATACCGTCGCTGCTCGGAGGGCTGACGACCACGTCTTCGAGCTTGTAACCGGCCTGCAGGATCTTCAGACGCTCGCCGGCGATCTCTTGAAGCGATTTCAAATTCTCGTCGATGATCGCCCGCGCGTCGTAGCGGTCGTCCACCGACTTCCAGCGCGGCGGAAACGGAGTGTCCTTCGTGACGGTGCGCTCGAAGTCCTTCTTCCCCCATCCGGCCTTGTAGTCGAACGTCAACCATTCGCGGATCGTGGCGAGCTCCTGCGCCTTGCGATTGTGCGGGAAGATGCCTGGATGGATCACCGAATAGTCGGGCCCCGCGAAACGGTGGTCGGTGCGTTTGCGTGGGCGAGTGGGCACGCCGCCGACGACGGCGGCCGGCTCCTCGCGGTAGCCGGATGGAACGCCCGGCTCCTTACCCATGTGGCAATCCTGGCAGGTTATGCCGCGGGCCGCGGCTGCGGAATTCTGGTATTCGCTGAACGATTCCTCGAGGCGCAGCCCGTCGCCGACCGTCACGTCGTGGCAGGTACCGCAGAACGAGGGCGACGAGAGCTCGGGAAAATGGATGACGTCGGAATGGATACCGCGCCCTTGTTTGTCGGCGCTGGTCACCACCTGATACTGGTCGGGATTGGCCAGTACACGCTTGAGCTCGGCGTTGCCGGTCGGGCCGTGGATCGGCTCGAAGATGCTCCCTTCGTCGATCGCCAGCCGGCCGCTCACCTTGCCGTATGGCTTGCTCATGCGGTGGCAGACGACGCAGGTGACCCCCTCGCGGGAGGCGGGGTGGCGATCGATACTCGTCGTGAACAGCGCTTCGCCGAGGTTCATGCCGACGGGATTGTGACAGCGAATGCACGTGTCGCCGTTCGAGCCGTTGGTGAGCTTGAGGATCAACCCTTGCATCGCCTGCAGCACCGGGCTCAGCTGCGCGTACGAGTGTTGAGACATCGCCCATTCGCGATAGTGCTCGGCGTGGCAGGTCCGACAGACGGCGGCGGACGGGAATCGACTTTCGACGAAGAGCTGCTTGTGGGCCTTCTCAACGTCGGACTCGACGAGCTTGTCGTCGGTCTTCGTCGGGGTCTCGGTCGGCGTCGTCGGTGCCGAGAGGTCACCGGTGTCGAGCAGGTCGTCGGCGCCGGCGACCTGAAGGGGCGGCCGTGGATCGGCGGCGTGGGCGACCGGGAGCGAAACTCGAACGGCCAAGGCGATCGACAGGGCCAAGGAGCGCGGTCCAACAACGCGGCGCCTCGCAGCCCTCGTCCAGTGCCCGATCATCTTCGAGTCCCTTCTCCCGCTCGTGGGCGTGTGCAGAGGTGGAAGAACTCCCGAGCATTTACCTCTGCGGAAGGGCTCGAAGTCAAGCCGAGGACGGTGCCGTTACGGCTGGCGTTTGCGAACGACGCGCTCGATGCTCTTCTGAAAATCCGGAAGGTAGGCGTAGAGGGTCGTGAACTCGACATGCCCCATCACGGCGACTTCGACCGAAGTGACCGCGCGCACCGTCGCCATCCGCGGTGCTGAGCTGAGCAGCGCCATCTCGCCGAAATACTCCCCGGGTCCCAAGCGCGCGATCGCCTGCGGCTCGATTCCGGGCTCTTCGCGAACGACTTCGACTAGGCCTTCGATCACCGCGTACATGCAGTCGCCCGGCTCGCCCTGACGGAAGATCGTCTCGCCTGGGTCGAAGCGCGCCCTGGTCACCCCGCGGCTACCGAGCAACTCGCTGACGGCGACGACAAGGTAGAGGACCACGCCGATCACGATCGCCGGCTGCGCCACCACCAAGAACAAGCCGAGACGCACAGGTCCGGGGTCGTAGACGGCGAGGAAGGTGAGCACGGCGGCGAGCAACACGACGAGCTGGGACAGGGCGAGCAGGCGCCGGCGCCATCGCGGCGCGCGGACGATCTTCGCGACCGATTCCCTCGACCTCATGGCGCGACCCCGTGCTTGACCTTCCACTCGGCGAGTGAACGGTGCGCCGGACCGTGGCATTGGAGACACGGCATCGCCGGCCCGCTCGTCACCGGGTCGCGTGTCGTGAGCTCGGCGGCGTTGTCACGATGGACGCCGTCCTTGGCGTCGAGAAATTTTTTGGAGCCCGCGTGGCAATTGAGGCAGAGCTCGTTCCGGTAAGGGCCGTAGTGATGGATCTGCTCGTCGCCGCGCGCGGTCGAGGTCTGCGCGAGCCATCGATCGAGATGCTTCAGGCCGCGAATCTTAGCCCGAGCCGCTCCGAATACCCCGTAGTCGGCGTGGCACTGGTAGCACTGTTCATCCTGAATGTACCGGTTCTTGAAGTGGATCGCCGCGAGCGTGTTGCTCTCCTCGCTCCGCATGTCGAGGACGTAGGGATCCATGGCGGTATGGCAGGATTGGCAGAACTCGACGCGTTTGGAGACCTCTAACGTCGCGAAGCTGCCGATCGGTAGAATGAACAGCGGTAGGGCGCAAAGGCCGAGCAGGCGTAGGAAGCCGAGGAGCGGCGAGCGAGCGTTGCGCCGCTGCAGCGCCCAGCTGAGGATGGCGATGACGACGATCGAGGCGGCGAGCGTCGTGGTGATCGATTCCGCCCATTGTACGGCATCGCCGGTGCGCACGGCCGGATGCGCGATCTGCGCCGCCGCATGACCGTCCGTCGCCCCGGGCGAAGCGAGCAAATCGTCGCCGCCCGAGGGAGCCAGTAGATCGTCCGACGTGTCGGCCATGGGGAAGAGAGTCGACTACGAGAGGTATGACGCATTGGCGGCATTCGCGGCGCGAATCATTCCGCAGAGCACGCGATTGATGGCCCGCGAGATCTCGGGACGCTCGTTCATGAGCGCGTAGAAGTCGGCTTGCGGCAGCCGGAAAAGGCGCGTCGGCTCCAGCGCGGAGACGCTCGCGGAGCGAGGCGCGGCGTCGAGCAACGAGAGCTCTCCGAAAACCTGATGTGGGCCCAGACGCAGCAGCTTTCGTCCGCCGTCGTGGACGCGAACGCTCCCCGATTCGATGACGTAGAGACAATCTCCTGGCTCGCCTTTTTCGACGATGCGCTCGTTCGGCGCCGCCCAGCGCTCCGTGACGAGCGCCGCGACGCCCGCGAGCACCTCGTGCGGGATCGTCTTGAAGAGGCTCACCTCTTTTAGCACCAGCACGCGCTCGATCGGCGAGCAGCGATCGAGCTTCACGACTCCACTGCCCGGGATCGCCGCCAGTGCGGCGGTTGCCGTCTGCGCGATCAGCGGGTCGGGATCCGTCGCTCCTCGTGTCAGCGCCGCGCTCGCGCCCGGTGCCGACGGATCCAGGGCGTGAAGCGCGCAGGCTCGTAGCCAGGCGCTGACCCAAGAGTAGCGACCCATCGCGAGCTCCACCAGTCGCTCCCGGCGCGTCCGATCGCCCGGGGCGTCGCCATGCCGCTGCGGTAGCGCCCGTCGAAAGAGAGGGGACAGCAGCTCGCGATGCTCCACGGACAATACGGACTCGATCGCACTGAACGCACGTGTGCGCCAATCGGTGTCGCCGGGCTTCAACGGCTGCTGGGCTTGCCTCAAGACGTCAGGCCGATACGAGAAAGATTTGAGCAGCGTGAGAACTCGGCGGCAGAGCGATTCGCGCTCGTAGTCGAGCGCCGCCTCGAGCAGAGGATCGGTGCCGCCCGTGTGGATGTCGGTCTCCGCGGCGAGCATCTCGCCCCCCTGCCGAGCCGCTTCCAGGAGACCGGCCTTCGCGACATCGACGCTGTGCTGCTCGTCGATGTGGTACTCGGTCAACACCGGACCGACCACGCCCTGATCCACGTGTTGTGCAACGCCGTACAGGTGGTAGAGAATCTGCACACTGCGCGAACTCATCACCCGCTCGAAGCGACGCGCTTGCTTCAGTCGCTCTTCGAAGACGAGATCGAGCCCTTCCGCGAAGCGCGAGGCGGCCGCGAACGTGTCGTCGACTCCGACTCCGAAGCGATACCACGCGTTCTGCAAAGCCTCTCCGACGATCGCGTACTCGACCATATCGGAGCCTGGCACGGTGCCGCACCAGATCGGCTTGTCACCGCCGAGACGCAGCCCACGGAACGTGCCGACCCACGTCGAAACGATGTCGCTCGCGTCACCGTACGAGCTCTCGGTGGTGTAGAACTCGATCAGCCGCCGTCGGTCGATGGCGTCGAACGGAACGCCCATGGCGTAGAGGATGCGGAACAGCAGGCTCACGGGATTCAACTTGTCGAGAGCGTCGCGAGTTGAGAGCCGCTGCTCCCCGAATTCGAACGTCTGGGGCAGCGGGCCCTCGATGTGGTAACGAGACAGGGTTTGATCGGCTAGACGGCACTCGAGCACCACCCAGTCGTGAGGAATCGCGAGATCGCGATCGCCGATCCGCGAAGCGAGGCCGAGCGAGTCAGCCGTTGCGCTCATCGGCTTGTTGAAGATTGACGCGTCGATGTTCGAGACGAAGCACGGAACCTCGTCCGGGATCTCGTCTTTACCACCGGAGAGGAGTGCCGTGGCGAACGATTTTCGCAAGCCGGGCGGGCAACCGTAGCCCGACTCGACGTACTCCGCACAGTGGTCCTCGGGATCATCGAAAAACGTCTGCAGCGAAGTGTCGCGTGCTGCCGCTGCCTTGGCGACGGCTCGAATCGACACCACGTTTTCCGGACCCACGAGGAGCTCGCGCAATCCCGCCCGGCCGCCGGTCGCCTCAACGATGGTGTCGAAGCGGATCGTGACACCCGATCTCACCCGCGAAACCGTGTCGAAGTGCCAGCGCATCATGCCGATCGACGAGTGCCCGGGCGCGCCCGCGCTACTGCGGGCCGCGCGCTGTAGCTCGACCTCGCCGTTGGCGAGCTGTTGCGGGGTGAGGCTGCGAGGGACCGCCCCCATGTAGATGATGACCCCGAGCCTCAGCGCGATGCCGTGGAGAAACGTCTGAATGTCCGCGAGCATGATGCCGCGCTTTCCTCTGTACTGAGAGAAATCGTAGGTCATGCGCTCGGGCATGCCGAGCGACGCCATGAGATGCGTGACTTCCTTGTAGACTCCGATGTAGCGGTTGCGAGCATACACTTCGCGCTGCTCGCAGATGATCACCTCGTGATCACGCAGGCGAAGTTGGATCGCCGTCATCAATCCGCCGGGGCCTGCACCGAGCACGAACACGTGCTTGCGCGGCAGGCTGCGATCCACGCGGGGCTCGAGGAGCTTCTTGCGGTGGCGCAGCAGACAGTCGACCGAAAGGTTCAGATCCTCGAACGTGCGATCGTCCGCGAGGAACTCGACGTCGCCGTGGGGACATTCGAGCCTCGGCAGGCGATGCTCGATCGAGGCGAGGTCGACGGGGAAGGCGTCGTAACGGTGACCGAACTGGCGCTTCTCGAGCATCGCACGCCGGGCCGCAGAGAGCGGGCTGCTGCGGACGAGAGACGGGCTGTGGAGCGTGCGGAGCGGGGCCTCATCCAACGCTCGAAGCACGGTTACGCCGACCTCCATGACCGAGTTCGCCGGCGCCCGGCTTCCCTCGTCGAGCACTTCGCGGTGCTTGATCTGTTCCCGTATGACGTGCCAGACGTCCGCGGCGTTCTTGCCCGGATCGACCGGTGTCACCGAGACGAATTTCTCGCCGGCTCGCCGAGCGGTGTCGGACCGTCGACTTTCGGCCGAACTCACCACCGTAGTCTGGCAGCCGGTTCCACTAGGCGTCAAGTTCCGCGTCAGCTCGAGCGCCAGGCAAAAGCGATCGTGCCTGTCGGCCTCGTGCGCTGCGCCGGTCCGGACCAGCGCCAAGGCCCGATCGAGGATAGCGGCTATT
>Ga0315273_10009458_pt1 | contig 12361 bp, 11 predicted proteins | sample YL17G02_0_MG_FD_205753 | JGI IMG/M metagenome (GOLD analysis project Ga0315273, IMG submission 205753) | Sediment microbial communities from Yellowstone Lake, YNP, Wyoming, USA - YL17G02_0 | ecosystem: Environmental > Aquatic > Freshwater > Lake > Sediment | place: USA: Wyoming | collected... | reverse complement strand
TTTTACTTGAGCCAAATTCCATAATATACCAATCATCTCTTCCTTTTTTAGGTCTGTATAAAAATAACTAGATTCAATTTCTTTTAATATTTGTGGAATATTAACTAATAAAGACAAATTAAATGTATTCTCAATTAATTTCTTTATATAAATTACTTGTCTATTTAATTGATCATCCTCGCCGTTATCATCGCTTGCTAAAAATTCAATAACATCAGAACCATTAATAAAATTATCCCCACTACCCCATTCTTTATATTTTTTATTTGGCAGGTCTACTGTATCAACATCTTTTAACGGCTTGTCTACTTGCATTTTTATTAACGGGAAAAAACGCGCAAAATTGTTAAAAGATCTTATATCAAATACTACATAATTATCTATCTTAATTGCTAACAATGATTCTAGGGCATTTGTAATAATATTGATTCGTTGAGTTTTATCAACTATATCATTAAACGAAGTCCTAATATTTACATCTCTTCCTAGCATTGCACTATATACTTTTAGGTCACTATTTAGAGAGAATATTGCGATTTTTTTACTAATATAATTATAGTTTATAACAGCAATTCCATCTACAAACATATGACTATTATCTGTCCTATCCAGGGCAAATACCAAGATTGTTTTTTTATCTCCTTGAAAAGTTGAATTATCTTTTGATTTTGAGGTATATGGATATTCTTGAGGTAAAAATTGAATAATAGCAATGATAATAGTAATTAGGACGTATAATATAACAATCCCACAAATATTTATGATGGATATTATTCCGATGGTCAATTTCTTATTGCTTGGATTTTTATTTGATTCAAGTATTTTATTATAATTTTCTCGAGTACTTTTATGCTGTTTTTTTTTCTTAAAAGGCGTTCGATATATTCTTCTTTTTAATTTTGTAACTATGTTCTGTGCAAAAGACACCATATTATAAATTAATTAATATTAAATTCTTTTGGAATTTCGGCAATAAATTCCTTTTGCTTTCCATCAATCATAGATAATGATATTTTCCAAGCGTGTAATAACAATCTTGAAAAATCATTATTTTTACCATAAATCTTATCACCTAATATCGGATAACCTAGATTACTTAACTGGACTCGTATTTGATGAGTCCTACCGGTCTTTGGTCTTGCGATTAATAAACTGTATAATTTGTTTGATTTTACTAATAGTTTTATAAACTCATATTCTGTCTCAGCGTATCTTCCGCCCAATTCTTGTGAGACCTCACTCATTTTTTTCCTGTTTTTTGGATTCCTAGCCAAAAAATTTTTAATGGTAATTTTATTATTAATTAATTTTTTTTGGATATTTCCCGTAACAATTGCAAGATATGTTTTATTTACCTTCCTCTGTGCAAAGGCCTTTGAATAATACCAAAGTCCTTTATTTGTTTTTCCTATTAACACAATTCCGGATGTATCTTTATCTATACGATGAATAAGCCCGGAACGGATTTCACTCCCTACATTTGTTAAGTCCTGATAGTGGTACATAACAGCATTCATAAGTGTATTTTTTACATTACCTTGCGCAGGATGAATTACCATCCCATTTGGTTTGTTTAATACTAATAAATCTTTGTCTTCGTAAATAATACTTAAATCAATATTTTGAGGAATAATTTTTGAATGAAATGTGTCTCCTTTTTGATAAATGACCTCAATTTTATCATTTAGTTTAACTTTATAATGAGGTCGAAATTCAACAATTCCATTAACCTTAATCTGTCCATCATTGATTAACTTTTTTAAAGCAGACCTTGTTAAAAAATTTAACTTTAATACAACATATAAATCTAATCGTTGCCTGATACCTTCACTTTTGACTTCCAATAGATAATTTTGCATTTTGTGAAATATAAGAATATATTACTGCCAACATTCCGATTAATATAATTATGTCTGCAAGATTAAAGCTTAATATATTATAAAACTTAATATAATCAATAACTCCTCCCCATAAAAATCTATCTGAAATATTCATGGTAATTCCGCAAATGATAATATTTAATCCTGTGTGCCTTACTCCAAAGCGTTTTTTGAATACATATAATATCCCTATTATTAATAAAGAAATAAACAATGTAACCAATTGACTGGTATTAATTCCAAAAAACATACCCTCATTAATTAAGAAATTCCTTGAAGTGATAAATAAAAAATATTTTATAATCTTATCTCCTATTAATAGAAATAGGTAAATCATCGCTTGAACCTCCTTTTGAGAGAATTAATAAATATCGTAAGCTTTTCTTTGGTTGTTAAATCGTTTATTTTCATCGAATATTCATTATTCATTTTTATTGAGTAGGAATAATCCTGCACTTTTCTGCTACCTAAAGTAAAGTCCGATGAAGGTTTTCTTCGATTATTATTACTTTCATTTTTAAATAAACTTTTGTGTTTATTCCCACTAAGATAAACCAAGATACCAAATAAGAAAATACCTACACACATTAACTGTTCAAAATTAATAACATTAAGCAATTCTGCCTTAAAGTCTTTAATAAAAAAATTCAATACAAATTCAAAGGCAGATATACATATTAAAAAAATAGCATATAAAATACTGAATTTGATTTTTCTTTCTTTTTTTATAAAATAATATATTATTAAAAAACAACTAAAGAATAAAATCCTAAACACTCCCAGGGGCATCCTTCGAACACCCTCTTCATACAATAAACCAATGTTCGATTGAACTTCGACTCCCAACATTTTCCCAGATAAAACCGCCCCTAATAAGATAATTATCATACTTATCAGAAATGCTATCAGAATTTTTTCTAATGAAAATTGGTGTTTTTGTTCTTTTTTAAATAATATTTTGTTGATTAAAAAAACTGTCACAATCACACCAATTATAATTCCCGTCATGTTGATATTATTTATGTGCATAGAAAAAATATTGAAAAAATTTTGTCTGTAGTACTCATGATTTATTACTAGATCGAATAATCTATTAAAAAAAATACAAGTAAATATCCCCAGAAACGATATGTCAAATATTTTTTCTACAGATAATATTTTTCTTAAAGAAAGCCATACAAAAAGAAGAAAAATACTAAAACCACAAATAAAGCCAAAAGGCCATACGCTTATGGAATTTCCTAATATTACAAAATGAATTGGAAGCATCAAAATATTAGACCTAATAATTAATTTAATTCTTGTCTCCCATTGTTACAATCATCATGTTTTCTGGAATTAAATATTTTTTCCACTCATCAATTACAGTTTCTAGTTTTGTTTTTTTAATATCAGAAATAAATTTTTCAGGCACAATAATTTCTTTATCTAAAAGATATTTAATACCATACCAATTAGCCAATTCTTGACTTGTTTCAATATTCGCAATAAGATGACCGCTCCAAAAATTTTTTGCCCTCTCAAATTCTTGTTCAGACACTTCATATTTTAAGAATTTTTCAATTTCTAACTTTATATTTTCTATAGCTTTTTCTACCTTTTTTTGGTTTAATCCAAAATTAATTGAATAGTATCCAATGTCTTCAAATTGGTTTACATCCAGGTTAATATAATAAACCAAACCTAAATCTTCCCGAATTTTTTGAAAGAACTTTGAGCCAAAGCCCCCAGAAAGAATACAACTACCTAAAATTAGAGGAATTCTGGTCTTTGCCTCTCTCGCCTCCAAAAAACCCCCCATAACTACATGAGTTTGTTCAAGGGTCTTTTGGATTTTTACTCTTTTTTTAAATAGTGTAAATTTTTTTGCTGGAATAAACGTACTGTCGTTTATAACTGCTTTTACCTTTCCAAATTCATCATTTAGTACTTTTATCATTTCAACTTGATTGAAATTTCCTGCAATAACTATCAATAGATTTTCTTTACAATAATTTTGTCTTATATAGTCAAGGCAATCATTTGAAGACATTGATAAGAGAGTTTTTTTACTTCCAGCAATATTTCTACCTAGAGGATGGTTTATAAATAATTTCTCTAAAAAAACTTGTTCGATTTTGGCCATAGGTAAATCTTCATACATTTTTATTTCTTCCAATATTACTCTTTTTTCTTTAATAAGTTCCCCTTTATTAAATATCGAGTTTTGAAAAAAATCAGCTAGAATTTCTGCAACTTTTATAAAATTATCCTTAGGTGCTTTAAGATAAAAACCAGTATATTCATAACTAGTGAAGGCATTCATCATCCCACCTAATAGTTCCACGTCATATGCTATTATTTTACTTGAGGGTCTTTTTTTTGTTCCCTTAAAAATCATATGTTCGATCAAATGCAAAAGACCGGATTGTTCGGCATTTTCATATCTGGAGCCCTTTTTTACCAATATTGTAGTAGTAACACTTGGACAATCGGCATCATATATAGCCAAACATTCTATACCATTATTTAATTTCGGAGAGGAAATATGCATATTAATTTTTTATTAAAAATCATTAACGATGCCTTTTTTTGTTGCCTTTTTTTGGATTATGTTTATGAATTTTTGAATGTTTTCTTATCTTACTTTCGGATTTTATTTCATTAATATTTTTTCCTATAGGAAGTGAAATATTTGTTTTTGAATCTTCCTTTTTTTCTGAGTTCTTTTTTTTATTTACCTTCATCCTAGTTAGAGTAGATTTTAATTTTTGAAAAATTCCCTCTTTTTTATAAATAATTAAATCCTTTGTCGCTTCCTCTGGCACTTTTTCGCCTACTATAACCTCCTTTACATCAAAACCTGTCCCGTCTTTAGTATCCATATTAACATCTATTTTTAATTGGGCATCGGGTCTCTGTTGAATAACCTCTTTATTATATGTTCCTGGATGCATTTTTAGTTCTAAAGATAATACTATCCCCTCTTTTCCTACAAAATTTACTATTGGAATATTTATACCCCCTTCTCCTCTTATCTGCTCCGACTCTTCATTATCATAAGGTCTTGCTAATAAATAAAGTAGTAAAAAAGGTATCCCAAAAATTAAATTTAATAAAAGGAATAATATTCGTATACCCTTTTTTGAGATTCTTTTTTTTGTGTCAGTATATACCCATATAGATACTAGAAACCAAAAAAGAAGTATATACCCCAAAACAAGAGGAATTAAAAAAGTATAATCAATTTTTTCATTAAATTTCACTAAATCCAATATGAACGATGGCATGTTATGTCTAAATAAAATAAAAATATAAAAAACAACAATACCGAAGGTGGGGCTTGAACCCACACTCCCTTTAAAAGGAACACGATTTTGAGTCGTGCGTGTATACCAATTTCACCACTTCGGCTTTACTATTATAATTATATGAAAAATTGAAGAAAAATACAAAAATTAACCTTTAGTTCTCCCCATTTCTTTATTAACTTGTAGAGAGTTTTGAGACCTCTCTTTTGCCACAATTTTTCCTGCAAGACAACTCAATAGATTTTTACGTGAAGTTTTAACATTTGATATTTCTTGCATTGTCTTTTTTGCGTCTGTAAGGTCTTTTTCTAAAGAAAAAATTTGGTTATTAATTTCAACTAAGGAGAGTCTGATTTTAGAAACTTTAGCATTAATACTTTTTTTAATATTTTCTGGAACATTTGGTTCCTTTGATTGAGCCAATAAAATATTATAGTTTGTAAGAATATTTCCTTTGTTTCTTTTTTGAAATTCTAAATTAGTTTCTATATGCATAAGACTGTTTTCCTGTTCTATCTGAGTACGCATTAGATTGGAAATTTCGGCATTAATTAATCTTGCATTGAATCCACTTATAGACAAAGGATAATCAATAAAAATTTAATTACTTGTATTCTGATTTGGTTGTGCAGTCAAATACTGGTTTTTAAAATTAACAAGTACCTGCAATATTTGAGTCTCTAAATCAGGAATTGACTGTAATAAGAACGCGAGCAAGGGCTCTTGGTCTTCCCTGTTTGTCCGTCCTTTATCTAGTTCAGCAAATTGTGTTCTTTGCTCAACAGTAAGCATTGGCTCAAAATATTGGACTAAATTATTCCCAAACAGTTCGTATAATCTATCTGCTTCTTGATCCAAAAATTCCAGCTCACTGTCATCTCCATATTTCTCTTGGACTAATGATTTCATAAAACTCAATACATTCTGGTCTTTTACATTACTACTGTTTACATCGTTCATTTTTTTTCATATACTAAATTAATGTATTTTTCTCAGTATTTATATTACTCAATATTTAATAATTTTTAAATATATTTAAATTTATAATTCGTTTTTATCATGAATGAGCATAACAATACATCGTCAAACAACAAGACACCGGATTTACCATCCCCTTCTCCCAAAAAAAGATCTATTTCGGAAATGCTAGTAATTGGGACACTGACTGTATTAATTTATTTAATCCCTTGGGTTTTCACCTTGTTTACAGAAGAATATTATGAGATTGCTAAAAATTCTGTACTCTTATTTGGTATTGCGATATTAATAATGGTTTGGGGTGTAATTACAATAATAAAGAAAAAAGTGATCTTGTATAAGACACCAATAGATTTAAGTTTATTTTTGATAATGATAACAGTTATTCTTTCAGCAATTTTCTCAATTAATTCTGACACAAGTGTTTGGGGTTATCATATGAGATTGTCAGGAGGCCTTATTTCCAATATCCTTTTGTTTATAATATTCTATCTAACTTTAAACGCAGTACGAGAAAAGAGGATTATTCTGTTCCTATTAAAAAATGTTGTTTTTTCAATAACTCTTTTGGCTATATTTACTTTTTTAAAAGCATTTAATGTATTTCAAGGATTATTTTCTGAATTGATAAAACAAAATTCCAATTTTGATTTTTTAAATAATGGTTTATTTTCACCCACGGGGAACACTAATTCCATTACATTTCTCTTTATTTTAATATTACCGTTTGTTTTATTTTTATTTATAAATAAAAAAAATGCCAAAGTATTGGATTTAATTCTAGGTACAATAATTTCTATTGTTTTAATCAGTACCATTTCTATTACCTCTTTATCAAGTGCTCCCACTTTTGCAAGAATAAGTGCATGGGTAGTAATGATAGGATTACTCTTTTTAAATATCGTTTTTTCTCATAAATTTAATAAAGGACATATCGGTAAAATATTAATAAATATAACTATTTTGATTTTGGCATTACTATCTTTTGGTGCTACTAGTGACGGTAGTATTAGTCAAAAACTGGCTGAGAAAGTAAATTTTTCTCGATATTATGAAATTCCCCTTGATACAAGTTGGAGTGTAATTAGCGGAACTTATAATAAATATTCAATTAAAAGTTTTTTTATAGGTACGGGACTTGATACTTACGCTTATGTTTTTCCTCAATTTAGAACTGTCAACCAAAATAATCAACCAAACTGGTTTGAAAATTACACCAGAAGTAACACCCAGATAGAATCTGTACTGGTTAATACCGGAATATTTGGACTACTCTCTTTCTTATTATTAAGTTACGTTTTGATAAACTTTTGTATAAGAAAAATTTTTATTAAAGAAAATTGGGATAACAATAGAACATTAATTGGACTTGGACTGTTTGCATTGATTTTTATTGTTAGTTTTTTTACAACATATCATACTATTACTTTTCTTTTTATTTCCTGGATTTGTTTGGCCTTACTATTTAAGTTATATGCATTATTATTACCCAAACAGTCAAATAATTCGATTGAGGCAGATTTCGAGATAATAACAAATAAAGAAACAAATAAAATGTTTAATATAGCACCATATTTATTTACAAGTGGAGTCATTTTGGTGTCTTTGGTGATAATTTTTACTACTACAGCAAATTTTATTGCTGAAACCTATTACAGTAAGGCCTTAAAATTATCTAACGAAACAAAATATGACGAAGCTTATGATAATTTAGTGTATGCAGTAAATATTAATAATCAGCGCGACTATTATCATAAAGAAATTGCATCTGTGGCCCTATCTAAATTAACAAATATTATTGATAATACAAAAAAGGATGAGGGGAAATTAACTGATACTGAAAAAAATCAATTACTAACAACTCAACAATATTTATTAACACTAATTAACAGTGAAATTAATAAATCAATTCTTCTGAATCCTGAAAATCATGAAAACTGGCAACGAGCAGCTCTAATTTATAAAAAACTTACAGAATTGGCTGAAGGAAAACAGTTTGGTGGTGATACACTCAAGGCCATCGAAGAATCAATAAATAGAAATCCTACAAATCCAGATAATTTCTTATTACTAGGATATCTCTATCAATATAATTCGGATACTGCTCTTCAATCATATGCTGAAAATGCCTATCTCAAAGCATATGATTTACAACCAAGTTATGCTTTATCAATAATTCAATTAGGCAGTTATTTTGAGTATGTTGAGAAATACTCAGATGCTATGCAGTTATATACAATTTCAAAAGAAAATGTTTATAGCACAGAGTCATCAATTAATAAATACTTGACTGATAAAATTGAAGAAATGAAAAAGTTAATTGCCGAAAAAGGGGGTACTCCAACTGTAAGTCCTACACCAAAGATAAATTAAAATTTTATGGTTATTTATTACTTGCTATGCCAGTAATATTAAACTTAAATTTATTATCTATGGGGTAATATTGAGTTGTTGAACTATTGTTTGTTATTCCCTCTTTCATTCTTATTTCTAAACTTACCGGTCTATCCCCTCTTACCTCAAATAATATTTTATTATTTCTTTCTTCTTTACTTGTATGTATCCCATTATCAAGGAAATAGTTATATGCATTTAATATCAATAAATATTTTCCATTTGGTACAAAAAATTGAAATCTTCCATGGGAATCGGTAATTTTTGTGTCAATAATAGCCTCACTTTTAAGAGCATACATTTTTACAAAAACATTACTTATTGGAAGACCTGTCCCGCTTGAGAATACTGTCCCCCATGTTTTTGGTGGTAAACTTATCTTTTTGATAATATCAATAAAAATATATATAAAATAGTAAATGGCAATTATTATCGAAAGAATATTGAAGTTTATATAAAGTAAAAATAATGACAATAGGAAGAAAAAATAAATTAGATATATATTTCGACTTATTCCTGCAATACCAGATTTTTTCCATATGGACTTGATTGTCGACCAATTTAACCCTTTCTTAAATTGTTTTGGGTTTAGAGGTATATTGAAATTTATACTTTTTGCAGTAGATAATTCAAAAACTTTTCCTAAATAAATTGAATTATCATTTGCTAATATTTTATTTAATGATAAGTCCAAGACCGGGAATGAATAGTCCTGATGCCAAACCTTAATATAATATCTCCCAGGGTCAATAATTATTCCATACCTTCCATCGTTATCCGAAACAGTCGTGTTTACCATAGAGTTATCTTCTGCTTTAAAAATTCGAATAACGCTATACGCTATCGGTTTAGAGGTATTGGCATCATAAATTATTCCCCAAAAATATCTCTTATTATTTTTTTTAGAAATAATTAATGAAAATAAAAAACGCAAATAATCAGGGATTGATAATCCTTGAAGTATCGCTAACCCGGAACCCACTTGTGAAGCAACTAATATTGTTGTTTGTAAAGCAACTGTATATTCTATTGCTTCAGCAACCTTCTGCTCGGGTGTCGTATCTCTATTAACTGAATAGGTTTCATTATACTTTATAAAAAATGTCTCAGCATTTATTTTAAACTTAACACCAACAAAAAAAATACAAAACCAAAGAACTGCTAAAAAAATATTTTTTTTCATTTTAATTTTATTATATACACACATAATAAATTATTTTAAGAAAAAGTACACAATTTTTGGTTTTATTTAAAAATATTATTATATAATAAGCACAACATCATTTATTCTTTTCCCAACTAATAACATATCCAACTCTTCCCTTTCCTTCTCTTATTGTGTTGTTTCCCATGTTATATTATTTTACTCATCACATATCTAATTGTGGATAAATAATTTATTGTAAAATTTATATTTGACATATTGCCAAGGGTTAAGTAGATTATTAGTAGCTATTTACTGCAAAATGAAGAATATCTTGAGTTATAAAACAATTTTAATTTCTACCTATGCACTATGTATGGGTTTGGTTGTATATGTATTTACTGCAACAATCAGTATTATTCAAGAACAAAATATATTGGGCATTGATATTAATGCCGATAGTAATACAGTTAATATTAATGCATATATTAAAACCAGTTTGCTTAGATTTCGTGTCTTTCCAGAAAAAAGAATACCTAGAATTAACAACTGGCATACTATTTCTTCTGTTGTATTAAGAAACTGTACTAATAATAAAACATATACCTTTAATAATGTTCCTATCGACGATCAGGGTTATGGAGAATTAACAATAGATGAAACAATTGTTGTCTACGATGGTCCATACAGATGGTATGTAAAAGGATACTCACATTTAAACCGTAAGTACAATTGTTATGCTATGGATATTGCAAAAAATTTTGTAGATCTAACTAAAGAAGGAAAGGAATTATTAGCAGGTGAAGTTAGCGTCATAGATGATAATTATATTAATGCTCTTGATATGTCTGTTCTTGTAAATAAAATGTTTGTAAACGATTATTCAACTGACCTAAATCAAGATACCAAGGTAAACTCTCTTGATTTTTCTAATCAGATATTTAACATATATTTATTTGGGGACTAAATGAAAAAATATTACACATTAATAATTCTTCTTTTTTTATTTGCAGGACCTTTGGCGTCAAAGACAAATGCAGCTAGTTTTGACTTTAATCCAAACAATAAAGCAATCTCACATAATTGTGACGAGGATATTGAGGTAAGGATAAATACACAAGGAGAATATTCAAATGCTGCCGACCTTGAAATAAGATATGACCCAAATAAAGTGGCAATTATTGATAGTTTCCCAGCATATCCAGGAGTTCAAGTTGCTTTAGGTGATGCATATAAATCCTATGTTTACAATGAAGTAGATACAACTCAAGGAATAATTAGGGTGGCAGCTGGCTCGGTTTTTACAAAATTTAATGGCGATAAAACCTTTATCAAAATAAAATTCAAATCCATTAACAATTCTCCAAGCGTTGATTTTACAATCAATTTTACGGGAGTCGGTAATACTTTAGACAGTAATATCGCTCAAACAAATACTAGCCTCGACCTTCTTACATCTGTTACAAACGGACATTATACTTTTCAAAATACACTGTGTAACAAAGACATTACCCCACCAGTAATTTTAATTATTAAACCTGAAGAATTGATTGTGAATGGGAAATTAGAGTTCGAACTTGAATTTACAGACGATTGGAGTGGCGTAGATATTGATAGTTTTGTAATAATAATAAATGGAATAAGTTACAATCCTTCTTCATTAATTTTTAATTATACTGGGAACAAAAGCAAGTATATTGTCTCTCTAGATCCAAACATTTTTATTGAAAACGCTTCTCCCATAAATATTACATTTATGGTCAATGATTTAGCGGGAAATGTGGGAATTAAAACTATAACTATAAATGGTATTAATTTACCAGAAACTGGAGCATGTACCGATAATGTGGATATTCAAAACTTAATTAATATGCACACTAGAAAACTTGAGGTGTTTAGTCCATTTAATATCAATAGCATTGATGAGTTTATGTTGAAACTAGGAAACCTAAATAATATTTTCCCCGGTCTTGGTCTATTGAGTTTGATTAGTCTTGTTTTAATGGGACAATCTCTTTTCTCATTAATTTATTTATTTTTTATATTATATAAGAGAAGAAAAATTATTCTTAAGTATTGGGGCATTGTATTTAATAGTGAAAAAGGTATCCCTCTCTTTGGGACAAAGATATCATTACTTAATATCGATCATCAAGAAGTTGCAAAAACAGAAACCGATCTATATGGACGGTATTTTTTTGAAAAAGACTTTGGCAAATATTATATAATTATTAAAGATAAAAATTTCAAGATAATCACAGAACAAATTACCATTCTTGAAGATGAAAAAATTTATGTGCATAATCTTGAATATAAAGATAATACCTCGAAACTAAAATGGCATAGAGATAGAATTAACTATGTATTCATAAGGGATTTCTTGGTTTTTAGTGTATTGGGATTTGTATTGGCAATGTTAGGAGTAATCATGATGACCAACATATTCACTGTTATGGTTTTTATACTTAATATTATTATTCTTGTGATTTCAATTATTATGAAAGTATACACTGCTATCGAATATGGAGATTAAAGGAGGATTATAAATTTGACGAAATTGTCTAGTGTGATTGGTCAATTTCTCTAAACCTTGCCTGTTCCTTTACAAAGAATAACTCTACTTCACCTGTTGGCCCGTTTCTATGTTTAGCAATTGTAAGTTTTCGATTTTGACT
>Ga0315273_10009456_pt1 | contig 12362 bp, 13 predicted proteins | sample YL17G02_0_MG_FD_205753 | JGI IMG/M metagenome (GOLD analysis project Ga0315273, IMG submission 205753) | Sediment microbial communities from Yellowstone Lake, YNP, Wyoming, USA - YL17G02_0 | ecosystem: Environmental > Aquatic > Freshwater > Lake > Sediment | place: USA: Wyoming | collected... | reverse complement strand
ATCGCACACCGGTGAGTTGGCGAATGAACGCCTCCATGCGCGGCCCTTCCCTCTCGACTCCCGTGGACCCTAGCGCGGCTAGGTTGGCGTCGTGGCGAACGTCGGGGCAGGTGATCTGGACCGGAGTTTCATCCGCAATATCGCGTTGACCGGTGGCGACCTCGATCGCCTCGGTCACCGGCGTACGGATGAGATCTGGTTGGCGGCGACATTGGCTGATGCGTCAGCGCGCCACGTCTGGATGCATCGCGGGCGGGTGCTCGTCATCGATGAAGGCGTCGTTGGGGTGAGCCACCTCGGATCCGTTGTCGAGGTGGCTGCGGAGTCTCGGACCGTCGTCCTGCTCGGCACTGACGTGGCAGGGACGACGTACTTCGGGCATGTCTTGCCTGGCGAGATCGACTCGATGGGTGACGAGGTCACGGACGACGTACGCCGCTGGGTCGGGCTGCGTGAAATCGGCACAGTCATCTCGGATCGTGACGCTGCACTCGTCGCCACGACGCTGGCGCTGGCCAACTGGCACGAAGGCCATCTGCACTGTCCGCGCTGCGGCGGTCCGACCCGTGCCATCAACGCCGGCTGGGCGCGCCAGTGCATCGCTGATCAATCGATTCATTTCCCGCGTACTGATCCCTCCGTGATCATGCTCGTGCGAGATGACCAGGATCGTGCGTTGCTGGGGCGACGCGAGGACTGGCCGCCGGGGTGGTTCTCGACATTGGCTGGTTTCGTTGAGGCGGGTGAGTCGGCGGAGTCAGCGCTCGTACGGGAGGTGGCCGAAGAAACGTCAGTGATCGTGGACCCGGAATCCTTGGTGTATCTCGGTTCTCAGCCCTGGCCGTTCCCCGCGTCGCTGATGCTCGGTTACCACGCTCGAGCGGCCGATCCACGCGTCGACGTCGATGGTGACGAGATTGCGGAGGCCCGCTGGTTCAGTCGCGAGGAGTTGGCGGCGGCATGCGCGGACGGGACCGTACGGCTGCCACCATCGGTCTCGATCTCACGTCGCCTCGTACAGCGGTGGTACGGCGACGACCTCCCGACCCACTGGGACCGGCCCTAGGGCGCTTGTCAGGCGGTTGCGGCGAGTTCGGCCAGGCGTGACTTGACTTCGATCAGCGACGGATTGGTCATTGACGAACCGTCGGCGAAGACCACGGTGGGCACGGTCTGGTTGCCCCCGTTGATCTCCATGACGAGCTCGGCCCCGTCCGGGTGGTCCTCGATGTCGATCTCCGTGTACGGGATGCCCTCGCGAGCGATCTGCGCCTTGAGTCGCTGGCACGGTCCGCACCAGGTCGTCGAGTAGATCGTGAGGGCCATCGAGTCGATCCTTCGCAGGTCGTCCGTCAGAGTCGTTGTGCTCATGGGATTGGGAACACCCCAGCATCGCATCCTGTTCCACCGGGCCGTGTTCACTGGGTCACAGTTCACGTGTCCCCAGGCGTACCAGGCTGGGCCGCGCGACGCGTCAGAGCTGACTGGGAGGATGCCACGGTGATGACGCCGCACGAGATCCTCGACCACCTGGATCCCGAGCAACGAGACGTCGCCCTGTCCGTTGCCGGCCCGGTCGTGGTCCTGGCCGGGGCAGGGACCGGCAAGACGCGAGCTATCACTCACCGGATCGCGTATGCCGTCGCGACCGGCACCCACGACTCGGCGAGCACGTTGGCGGTGACCTTTACGACCCGCGCCGCGGCGGAGATGCGCGAGCGGTTGCGTCAGCTGGGTGTCGTCGGCATCCAGACCCGGACCTTCCATTCGGCCGCACTTCGTCAGTTGCGCTACTTCTGGCCGAAGGGAGTCGGTGGCGAGTTCCCAGTGTTGATCAGTTCGAAGGCCAGGTATGTCAATGAGGCCGCGACCAGACTGCGTATCCCCACGAGCCCCGCGACCGTGCGAGATCTCGCTGCCGAGATCGAGTGGGCGAAGGTGTCGCAGATCGCGCCGGACGACTATCCGATCGCCGCGGAGAAGTCCGGTCGAGTGGCGCCTGGAGAACTCACCTTGCCCGCGGTGGCGAAGGTCTACGCCGGCTACGACGCGCTCAAGGGCGATCGCGGGTTGATCGACTTCGAGGATGTCTTGCTGCTCACGGTTGGCCTCCTCGACGCCCGCGAGGACATCGCTGCGCAGGTGCGATCGCAGTACCGACACTTCACTGTGGATGAGTATCAAGACGTCAATCCCTTGCAGCAGAGGCTCTTGGACCTCTGGCTCGGTGAGCGAGACGATGTCTGCGTCGTCGGTGATGCAGCTCAGACGATCTACACATTTGCAGGCGCAGATCCGGCGCAACTCATGGGATTTGCGGCGCGCTACCCAGCCGCCACGACCGTACGACTGGTGCGTTCCTACCGGTGCAGCCCGCAGATCGTCACGATAGCCAACCGCGTTCTTTCAGCGGCGCCCGCCGCAACGCGCGCTGCAACCGTCACGCTGACGTCCGAGAATCCCGATGGTCCGACTCCGACGATCACGGCGTACGCCGATGAGTCCGAGGAGGCTGAAGGCGTGGCGCGGAAGATTGCTGCGCTGGTGAAGTCTGGAGTCGAGCCGCGTGACGTCGCCGTGCTGTTTCGCATCAACGCGCAGTCCGAGCCCTACGAAGCGGCGCTGGCCAACGCGCGCATTCCGTACACGCTTCGTGGTGGCGAGCGGTTCTTCGATCGACCGGAAGTGCGCGAGGCGATCACCCGACTTCGGGGTGCTGCGCGAGGCGGTGTCGATATCGGGTCAGACCTGTCACTCGACGGCGGCGAGTCGCTGCGCGCAACAGTGGTCGCGATTCTCGGCGCGATGGGCTGGGACGAGAATCCCCCGGCCGGGACGGGTGCGGTTCGTGAGCGGTGGGAATCGCTGTCAGCGTTGGTGTCGCTGACGGAGGAGATTTCGGCACGCGCCGACGACGAGGTTGTCGGGCTCGCCCGGCTTGTCACCGAGTTGGATCAACGCAGTGAGACTCAGCACGCGCCGAGCACGAACGGCGTCACTCTCGCGACCCTGCATTCAGCCAAAGGCCTCGAGTGGGAGGCGGTCTTCATCGTCGGTTTGGTCGAAGGGACCCTGCCGATCGTCCACGCCAACACCGATGAACGAGTTGACGAGGAGCGACGACTCTTCTACGTCGGGGTCACACGCGCTCGTCGCCAGCTGGGGCTCAGTTGGGCGCGGGCACGCAACCCCGGGCAGCGCGGCTCTCGACGCGTGTCTCGATTCGTGGGCGAGGCATTGCCGACGTCGGTGTCGGCACGCGGCGAGCGAGCGCGAGGACCGCGCCCGACATCTCGACGACGCGACTCGCGAGCGTGCCGGGTATGCGGCCGAACCCTCGTCGGCGGGCACGAGGTCTCCCTCGGTCGATGCAGTTCGTGCCCATCGAACTACGACGAAGCGGTGTTCGAGCGATTGAAGAGCTGGCGATACGCCGAGTCCCAGCGGCGCGCAGTTCCGGCGTACGTCATCTTCACAGATGCAACGTTGATTGCGATCGCTGAGACGATGCCAACGGATACGCCTGCGCTGGAAGGGATTGCGGGCATTGGCCCGGCCAAGATGGCCCGTTACGGCCAGTGCATGCTTGCACTACTGGGTGGGGACGACCCCCCGGACCCGCTCGACCCGGAGGACTGACGGACCACCAGCCCACGTGGGGAAGTCCGCCCGTCTGAACCTCACGAAATGATCACGAACACCCGGTCGGCGGAAATGTCGTTGCTCGACGGGCGGCCGGTGGCGTACCGTCCCCGGAGCCGTCAGTCGTCCGACTCCGTCGGCAAACGACACGGCCTACGCATGGAAGAAGGAGGTGGCCCGGTGAAGATCACTACGACGTCCAACGTCGCGATCCGCCGTGCGGTCACGCCTTCGGCGACGTGCGCCACATCCGGATGGCTGACGGAAACCGTCACGGGCGACCAGAAGAAGTTCAACGGCAAGTCCACCGCTCGTCGCACGCAGTTCGTGCCCAGGGATCTGGATCATCGAAGGACCCCGGTGTAAGTCCACCGGAGCCATCGAAGGCCGCGATCCCACACCGGGAGCGCGGCCTTTCTCATTGTTCACGCGAGAAGAGAACAACCACCTGGAGGTGAACGATCCATGACTGTCGAGACTCTGATCAGACCGGACTCGACGGCGAACCTGATAGCCGACGTCGAGATGCCCTGCGCCACTCATGACCCGGAGTTGTGGTTCGCCGATCATCCGGCGGCCGTTGCCCAGGCGCAGTCGGTGTGCCGTGCGTGCCCCCTGCGCGTCGAGTGCCTGCAAGGGGCTCTTGAGCGTGCGGAGCCCTGGGGGATCTGGGGTGGTGAGGTGTTCGAAGGCGGCCGCATCGTGGCTCGACGCCGTCGTCCCGGGCGCCCCCGCAAAGACGATGCGGTGTTGGCGCGAGCCGCCAGCACCGCCCTCGCTCAGCGACTCGCCGACTACGACGAGTCCAGTGAAACGGCGGCATGACATGCGTGACCAGGCAGGATTGCATCATGTGGGTGTGCTCGCACTGCGGCTCCGAGGCGGATCCAGAATCCGAACCGGCAATCGCACTGACGTGGACTACTTCGGTCGAAGGCACGCGGTTCCTTCGATATTGCCCGACGTGCTCACGGCTGAACCTGCGCAGTATCGAGGGCAAACTCGATGAGGTGCACTGGTAGCACCTATGGGGCTCTACCGGGGGATCGCACTAGGGGAGTTCGTAACCCGGCACCCAGTGTACGAACTCCTCGCCGAAGGCCACGGTCGCTCCGAGTTGGCAGAGTACGGCGATGCCCGCAATCCACACTCGATGAATAAGTAGGTACGACGGTGGCAGGTTGATCTTCCAACCGGTCGTGAAATCCGCGCTGCGCGGATCGTTGATGCGGGTGAACTGACTGCGCATCCACTCGCGGTCGAAGGTGAAAGTCGGCGTACGCGCCGGCTCGATGAATGGCTCGAGATAGCCGAGCAAGACATCGGCGTTCAGGTCGATGTTCGGCTTCACGAAGCCTTCGGCTCGCAGCCCCTCGAGCACTTCGGCCGCGTCCCCGCGCATCGCAATCGTCAGCAGGCGACCCATCGCCGGTGGCAGTCCATCAGGTAACCGAGCGACAAGACCGAAGTCGACGACGCCGAGTCTGCCGTCCGGGGTGATGCGGTAGTTGCCCGGATGCGGATCGGCATGCAGAAGGCCTGCGCGCGCGGGCCCCGACAGCAAGAAGCGCACGTAGAGCGTTCCGTACGTGTCCCGCTCGTCCTTGGTTCCGTCGGTGATCACCTGGGACAGCGAACGACCTTCCTGCCATTCACTCACGATGACGCGTGGCGCGGCCGCGAGCACGTGCGGGATTGCGAAGTCCGGATCCCCTTCGTACGCCGCGGCGAAGATCCGTTGTGCATCTGCTTCGCGTAGGTAGTCCACTTCTTCGGCGATGCGTTCCTTGAGTTCGGCCAGCAACGGCTTGAGATCGAGGCCGGGGATCCAGGACGCGAAGATCCGACCGGCTCGACTGATCTGGTTGAGGTCGGACATGAGCGCCTTGGCCGCACCCGGGTACTGAATCTTGACCGCGACCTCGCGTCCATCTCGCCAGACTGCGCGGTGCACCTGTCCGATCGAAGCCGCCGCCGCGGGCGAGTCGTCGAAGGATTTGAATCGCCGCCGCCACTGCGTGCCGAGGTCTTCAGCAAGGACGGAGTGCACCGTCTTCGCGGGCATGGGCGGCGCAGAGTCCTGCAATTTCGTCAGGGTGGCTCGATAGGGGGCCGCCCACTCGTCGGGCAGCGCCGCCTCGAAGATGCTCATGGCCTGGCCGAACTTCATCGCGCCGCCCTTGAGCTCGCCCAAGGTCTTGAAGACCTGCTCAGCCGTGCGCGCCTGGATCTCGGCGGCGATCACCTCGGCCGGTTTGCCGCCGAGGCGCCTGCCCATTCCGAATGCCGTACGCCCGGCGTAGCCGATCGGCAGCGCGGCCAACTTCGCACTGCGCGTGATCGCTCGCTTTGGGAGGTCACTCACCCGACCATTGTGGGGGTTCGTGAGCGACCGAGCGATCCGGCGGCCCCCAGCTGCAGCCGCACTCAGGATGTGGCGTAACCGCCATCGTGGTGAGGGAGGGCCCAGGGAGCCTCAGGATGAGTACGGCGTTCCAGGTGGCCAGTGCAGTCGGGGGGTGTCCGTCGAGGAACTCCAGGGCTTGTTCGGCGGCGACTGCGGCGGCCATGGTGGCCAGCACGACGTTGACCGCGGGCCCGTCGCGGCGCAACGCGGGGTGAGCATGCGCGAGCGAGGCCAAGACGTGCGGCCAACCCGGATCGCGGTCGGCCCGCGTCAGGTCGAGACAACGCTGGCAGGCCGAGGCGCCGGGAATCACCAACGCACCGACGGAGGCGACCGGTCCCGCTACCGCGGCGTTCAAGTGCGCGGTCCCGTTGCAGATGAGCTCGTCAGCCCAGCCGGGATCGACGATGGGGAAGTCCCCGAGTGCGTCGATGGCGTTGATGACCAGATCGCGGCGAGGGGTCTGTCGTCGCGTTGAGGTGGGGCGGGGACGAGGTGTATCGGCGCTCGGGAGGAATCGCGATGCGGCCGAGGCAATTGCATGGACGCGGTCCAGACCCAGATGGTCGCGCGAAGGGCCGCTGGGTGTCAGGTCGTACGCCGCGGTGACTCGAGACCGCTGGTCGCTGGCATCCGTGACCAACACCGTGCCAACTCCCGCTGCCATGAGGTGTCCCGTCAGCGCAGCGCCGAGCCGACCAGTGCCCCGGACCTCGACCCGGGCTGCGCCCCGGCGGTGGAGTACCTCCAGCGGATCACGGCCTCTCGCCGTCAGGGCGCTGACCATCAGATCCGGTGTGACGCGGGCCCGCTCATCGGGCGGCATCGCGCTGAGCACGGCCGAATCGCCGGAAGAGCGAGCAAGCGAGCCGTTGCCCTCCAGCGCTGAGAGAACGGTGGTGACCGTGTGGGTATCGATTCCTGCGACGTTGGAGTGCGCGATGACCTCGTCTCGCGTGCGCGTGCCGTCCAGCGAGCAGATCAATGCGCCGATGCGTTCGTCAGGTCCTTCGATGACAAGTGCGTGGCGCGGGTCGACGCGGACCTGCACGGCATTGGCGCTGCGCCACACGACCGGGACGCCCGGCCGGATACGAGGGCGATCGAGCGATGGATCGTCGGGTGAGGTCGGTGCGATGCGAGAAGGCATGCGAGGACTGTGCCGCGGTACGTCCTGGGGACGTTCTCGGCGATCCCCAGCCACGCCGTGCTAAGGGTTTCGCCGGTCATGAGAGGGCGCCCACACGACAACGGCGCCCGACCTGCCGAAGCAGTGGGCGCCGTTGTGGCGAAAAGGTTGGTGCGGGGTTGGTGCTGATCTAGCTGGATCAGGAGGCCTTGCCGAGGATTCGGTTGACCTTTGTCCCGCAGACCGGGCAGATGCCCTTGGCCATGCGGCGGCCGTTCTTCTCCTCGACGTGCCCGGTGAACTCGCGCTTCGCCTTGCACTTCACGCAGTACGCCTCGCCGGTGTACTCCTCGGCCGCCATCGCGTCCTCCTGGATCGTCGGCCTCATTGGGGGAGGTGCTCCCCGCGGTCGGGCGCTGGTGACCACTCTGCGTGGTCGGGTCGGGCTCGACCTTACGCCTGAACCGGAGCCTGGCCCTCGTGCGGCGCCCGCGTGTCCCGCCTGAAGTGAGGGGGCCTTCCGCAGCGGCTGTCCGGATTCCGGTCAGATCCCCGTCCGTGGCCCATGTTTCTTGGTGGGGGCGGGGAATTGCCGAAGCCCCCGGGTCGCGCAGTCTCCGTCCGCCTTCCCCTTGCGAACGGAGACCCGTTATCCCGGGGGCCTCGTCGAGTGAGGAACCTAGGAGCGCGCCGGGCGGGCGTCAATGCCGGGACAGGCCCGGCTGTGGACGAACCTGGGGATGAGATGGGGACATCCGCGGTGGATGCTGTGGACGGGCGGGGGACAACTTGGGGACGACGCCGATGATCACCCGGTCAGATGCGGCTGACCTGCGCGTTCACTGTGCACCGGGTGTGGACCGAAGATTCTTCCCAGATTTCTTTTCGGTCCCGGTTCGGTGAGCAACGGTCGAACTCGCGCCGCTGGCGCCATCGTGGCGTCAACAACGCCCGGTCACAGCGCCTCGCTAGCGTGACCTCATGCCCCAACCACGACGGTCGCGGCCGGCCGATCCGGCGGCGGATGTCGAGGTCGAGATCCGCCGCAGCGCTCGGCGCAAGCGCACCGTCACCGCCTACCGCGAGGACGGCCGCACCATCGTGGTTGTCCCGGCCCGGATGTCGCGCTCCGACGTCGACCGCTACGTCGCGGAACTCGTAGCACGGATCGACCGGAACGAGCGTCGTGCGCGACGGAGCGACACCGAACTGATGGCGCGCGCGCGGCACCTGTCGCGTCGTCACCTCGGTGGCAAGGCCACGCCCCTATCGGTGCGATGGGTCGACAATCAACGCAAGCGCTGGGGATCAGCAACGCCCGGCGACGGTTCGATTCGACTGTCGTCCCGGCTGTCGTCGATGCCGGCCTACGTCATCGACTACGTGCTCCTGCACGAACTCGCGCACCTCATCGTGCCCGGACACGGTCCGAAGTTCGATGAACTACTCGCCCACTACTCCGAATTGCCGCGCGCACAGGCATTTCTCGCCGGCGTCAGTCACGGTGACCAGCACGGGCGCGATCCGGTCGACGACAGCATCGATAGCGGCATCGACAGCAGCGGCGACGACGCGACGACGAACGGCCAAGCCGCGGACCGCATTTCATCTGAACCCTCGCCGACCGCGAAGCAGCCGCGGGTTTCCGCGTCAGACGAACTCGCCCTCTTCGACTAGTACGCGAGCACGTGCGACGAGAGAGCGCGTTGAGGCATCGATCGTGCGCGGAAGGTCATCGAACGCGAACCACTGCAGATCCAGCGACTCATCGCTGATGTATGCCGTGCTGTCATTGCCAGCAACTGCGACGAACTGAACATCGAGGTGGTCGAGCACGACCCCGGGCCGACAGTTGATCGTGTGTCGATCGAGTTGCGCCGGAAAGACGCTGAGCGCCATGTCGATGATGCCGCTTTCTTCACGCGCTTCGCGCAGCGCGGCCGCGCGTACCGACGCATCGGTTGCTTCGCAATGGCCTCCGGTCTGCAACCAAAGACCGACCTTTGGATGCAACGTCAGCAACACTCGAGTCGCGTCAGCGTCCACGATGAGCGCGCTCGCGGTGAGGTGTCCGGCCGCACATTCACGTGACATCGCATCGTCGTGGACCTTCAGAAAGTGAAGGAAGTCCGCTCGATGCGAGGCGAGAGCAGCGTCTTCGCAGGGCAACGACGACAGCACGTCCCTCGCGTCGAAGCGAAGACGCTGCAACCAGTCGACGTACGCCGGCGTCATTCGACCGCAGGGCCGTCGGATTCGTTGCCTTCATCCGGAAGGGGCGCGGTGGTGTCATCGAGAGAGGACAGGTCCAAGGGGGCGGAGCGAGTGACGTACGCGGCGGGATCATCGAGATCGTCAGCGGACGGAAGCAGATCCGGGTGCTCCCAGACACCGTCGCGGCGCTCGAGGCCACCTGCGTCCTCGAGCGAAGCGAACAGAGCGGACGCTTCGCGCAGTCGACGCGGTCGCATCTCCAGACCGACCAAGCGAGCGAACGTCTTCTCGGCCGGACCTCCGGCAGCGCGTCTACGTCGCAGGCTCTCGCGCAGGGCGTCTGCCTGCGGCAAGCGATCGTGAGCCGCGGCGTGCACAACATGATCGACCCAGCCCTCGACCAGCGCCAACAGCGTCTCGAGCCGATGCAGCGCTGCGATCTGTTGAGGGCTGTCCTCGGGTTCGAAAACACCTGACGACAACGCCTGGGAGATCGCTTCCGGATCGGATGGGTCGATTCCGCTTGCAGCCTCTTGGATCCGCGCGGCGTCCACGTGGATCCCCCGTGCGTACTCCTCGATGGCCCCGGTCAATCGAGCGCGCAACCACGGCACATGGGTGAACAGGCGCTGGTGCGCGCACTCGCGCAGCGCGAGATAGACGCGCACCTGGTCGGCGGGTATTCCCAAGCCATCGCCGAAGGACTCGATGTTGGCGGGGATCAGCGCGGGTCGACCGTCGTCGGTCAGCGGTACGCCGATGTCGCAGGCGCCGAACACGTCGCCGGAGAGTTCAGCCAGACCTTGGCCGAACTGCATCCCGAACATCGTCGCCCCCATTTGCTGGGCCATTCCCATGAGTGGGGCCAACATCGAACCGAAGTCGGCCGGCAGCGCATCGCGTATCTCCTCAGGCAGCTGCTCAAGCAGTCCACTGGTGTCGCTGCTGGCCGGATCGATACCGGAGGTCATCCCGGACATCGTCGTCTGCACTTGTGCGGCGATCGGTCCAACGAGGGTCTTCCACGCGGGCAATGTCTCCTCGATCCACGCGCTTCTACTCCACACATGGACCTGACCCGAGCTCGCGGGCAGGGTGGTCACGCTGTCGAGCCACACTTCGGCCAGACGTACGGCGTCATCGAGGGCACTCGCGTCGGTCGACGAGGGGCTGGGATCGCCGGCCGCGCTGACCGCCTTGCGGGCGGTGTCTCGCGCCAACTCCCAGTGCACCGGACCATCGCCGGATTGCTGCATCATCCGACCCAAGTTCTCCAGCATCGCCCCCATCTGGCTCATGTCGAAGTCACCGGGCCCGCCACCGGCGCCGCCGCTGTCATCAGGGTCGCCGGCACCGAATCCGAACGGCGGTCGCTCACTCATGGCTGGTCCCCCGCCGGCCGGTTCGCGATTCTGCGGTGTCGCTGGAGCCACTGTGCGGCAGACTGTCGAGCGTGGCGTGGGGGATGGGCAGAGGCGGCAGAAGTCCGGGGCTGAACCGGGCGTTGTACGTGTGTGCCATGCCAGTCACCGTAGTCGCGAGATGTCGGTCATGACGACGTCAGGTGGGACTTCTCGCCGCTCGCGCATCCGGACTTCGTCCACAGCGAACACAGATGTTGCGATTGCGTCGCGAGTTGTCGCTGTTACCGGTGCAACGGGGCCGATAGGTACGGCCCTCATCGAGCGACTCGTGACCCTCCCTGAGGTCTCGAAGGTGATCGCCATCGATTCGACTCGAGGCGACGCCGGTGCGATCAGGCCCAGCGATACGAACGCCGGACCTGGTGCAAGTGATCCGCCGACCGATCATCGGGCCAATGTCGTCTGGCGCGTGACCGACATCTCGAGTCCCGATCTCGTGCGCCGACTCGGTCGAGTCGACGTAGTCGTGCACGCCGCGGTCGATTTCAACGTCGAGACCGATCCGATCGCCCGGACCCAGATCAACGTCGGCGCAACTCGTACCGTCGTGACCGCGTCGGCCGCTGCCGGTGTACGCCGCCTGGTGCTCATCACCTCGGCCATGGTCTACGGCGCGAGCGTGGACAACCCACTTGCCATTGACGAGGATGCGCCGCTGGACGCCGTGCCCGAAGGGCTGCTAGCGGACTTGATCGAGATCGAACGGATCGCAGTCACCTCACGAGCCGTGCATCGTGGACTCGAGATCACCGTCGTCCGCCCGGCTGCCCTGGTGGGGCCGGGGATCGACACGATGGTGACGCGCCACTTCGCGGCGCCGCGACTGCTGAAGGTGCGCGACGCACATCCGCGCTGGCAGTTCTGCCATGTCGACGACTTGGTGTCGGCAGTCGCCCTGCTTGTCTCGGTCCCGACCTCGGTCGACGTGCCGACGGACGGGTCGACCGAGCTGCCGAACGCCGTCAACGTCGGATGCGATGGCTGGCTCGAACAAGATGAAGTCGAGTCGCTCACGGGCATGCACCCCATCGAATTGCCGACGGGGCTGGTCTTAGCGGCTGCCTCACGACTTCACCGGGCGGGGCTCACGCCGGCACCGGCGAGCGAACTCACCTACCTCCTGCATCCCTGGGTGGTGTCAGCGACGTGGTTGCGCTCCGTCGGGTGGGTGCCCGCGTACGACAACGCCGCGGCTTTGAGCGAACTCATCGAGGGCTTGCACGGCGAACACGCGTTGGCCGGCCACCGCTTCGGTCGTCGAGACGCGACGGTCGCGGGCGCCTCGGCGGCCGGGGCCACGGTGGCGCTGATCGGTGCCGCGGCTCTCGTGCGGCGTGCGCGCCGTGCTCGCGGGTTCTGAGGTCCCCTACTCTGACCTCACCTGCTTCACGGGACCCAGAAGGGACGATTTGTGTCGGCGCTCGCGTGGTGGCTGATCCCCCTGGGCGCCACCTTGATCGCGCTGGCCTGGGTCGGCTGGCGTAACCGCACCCGCCCGCCGGCGGACGCTCACCATGCGATGGCCGACATGGCGCGATTCCGGGAG
>Ga0315273_10009455_pt1 | contig 12363 bp, 10 predicted proteins | sample YL17G02_0_MG_FD_205753 | JGI IMG/M metagenome (GOLD analysis project Ga0315273, IMG submission 205753) | Sediment microbial communities from Yellowstone Lake, YNP, Wyoming, USA - YL17G02_0 | ecosystem: Environmental > Aquatic > Freshwater > Lake > Sediment | place: USA: Wyoming | collected... | reverse complement strand
GATTGCCTTGGAACTGGCAAATTCTTCAGCGGACATGATGGTACTGTCCGGGCGTAAGTACTTTCGATTCCGGTATTCTCCCTTGCTAAAACCGTCTTTGGTTATGCCCAGGATGCGCTCGAGGGCATTATTGAAATAGCTAATGTTTTGTTCGAAATCGAGGACTGAAACCCCGACGGGCAATATATCAAACAGAACCTTCAGTTTTGTTTCACTTTCCGTGAGAGCATTCAGGGTCTCCTGCAATTTTCCTTCGGATTTTTTCCGGTCTGTTATGTTTTCAAAAACGATAGTAATGTATTCATACTCCGGGCTGAATGCAGAAACGGCAAACCATTTTTGTAGCTGCTCCACGTAGGTTTCAAATCTTCTAGGTTCACCGCTCATTGCGACATTCTCGTAGATCTCAAAGAGTTCAGGATTTGATTCCTGGAGTCCCGGGATGATTTCACTCATCTTTTTTCCCACTACATCCTTTAACCCAGTCAAATTCTCAAAAGCTGTATTCACATCCAGATAGATAAAATCCTGGAGTTTCCCCACTCTATGTATTATCTGGCAGAAAGCGTATCCATCCAGCATATGCCCAAACAAAGAACGATACCTATTCTCGGTTTCGAGCAAAGCCTTTTCCGATTGAATTTGTTCGGTGATATCGTAATAAACTACCACGGCTCCAGAGAGCTGATTCTCAAGGATCATTGGGGAAGCAGAAACTCGTAACTGCCTGTCAGGTCCATGAAGGTTCGAATAAATGTATAACTCGTTCTCGAACTGCTCCCCTTTCAATACACGTTCCAGTGGAAGTTGCTCTCTGGTTTTATAATTGCCTTCAGAATCCCGGATAGCCTGCCCTTGGATAATTTCATCAGTCAGGGGTAAAAAAAGATCAGTGCCAAAAGCGGCAATTGCGGCTGGGTTAGCGTGAGTTACAGTTCTGTTCGCATCATAGACAACAACAGCCCCATTTATTGCTTTAAAGACAAGATCCATTTCTGTCGCTTCTCGTTGGGCGGAACTCTTCGTGCGGATGTTTTGCAATCCCAAGGAAGCAAGCGATGCAAGCTGAGTCAGTAACACTTCATCTTCTTCAGTATATTCTCCGCATTCTTTGTCAGATGCCATTAGAAGACCAAGAAAGTTCCCGCCTTGCTCACTCAAACCTGCCCCCAATAATCCACGCAACGGTAGATGATTACCTGGTAAATCAGACCAGGCCGGTGAGGAAGTCATTTGATCATCGGTTAAACGAATCGATTTTTTAGTGCCGCTTACTAATCCATCAAAAACCAAAGAACCTGTTGATTTGAAGGGGATGATTAGTGGAGAGGGTAAACTATTACCAGGTGAGGATACCGATTCAATCCGAAGAGTATCATCTGTGGATAACTGACCTATTACGGCAATCCTTGACCTGGTTAATGTTCGGGCAGCCTCGGTAACTATCTTGAATATATTATTTTCTGATTCTTCAACGAGGATTTTTTGCGAAATGTCAATCAACATTTCAAGATTATGCAAACGGACATCACCTTGGGTTTTGGCTCCATCTAGCGCCATCATTCACCTCTTACTCACATAAACACTTATGAATTTGCGATCAGTTTTTAAATAATCAATATTATAAAAGCAATAAATGAAATAAACGTCTTGTACAATTGGCTTGATAATTTTCGTAGATAAAAGAAACTCTCTCTTTGCACATCACCATCTGGAGAATAATAAAAGTTAACCACTTGGTTGATGAAAAAATCCCCCACTGGTATGTTGCATGGAGAGATTTTTTATTATATACTATATCAATAACGTATTAAGGAAAATAGGGTGATTATTCTTACATGCCTATGGTTTGGGATTGGGTTTTTTACCAACAAAAAATGATTTTCTGAGTGTAAGAAAGATAAGCAATCATCCTGGTGAAAATTTAATCTAAATTAAACCAACAAAAGATGACAGCACCCCCTAGAAAGGAGGAAAACCGGGTTTAATCACAGGCACATGGAGCTATTTATTGGCTATTCTTTGTAAACCAAAAGGAGAATTTTGATGATCAAGAATAAATTAGTTTATCTCATTAGTGCTTTGATCTTAGTATTCGGTTTGCTGGGTGTTATACAAGGGCAACCCAAAACAGTTCAGGCTGCCGGGAAAACAGTCATTTATAACCTTTATGCCACAGATGGGTGGCAGACCTTGGCGGATGGAACTACGCTATATACATACGGATTTGTAGGAGGTAGAGAAGGCGAATCGTTGACATTTTCCAAGAGCAGTCAAGATGGAAAACCAGCAGGCAATGTAACTTTACCGAAAGGAGCTCCATCTCCGACAGGAGGAAAAATGACAAAGGAAGAGGAAGTATTCCTTGGAAATGCACAATTTCCAGCACCTGTCATCTATGCCAGTGTCGGTGATATCGTCGAAATCCGGCTGAAAAACCTGGGTGTCTCCGCGCAAGATGCTCCTAACGATCCACATAGTATCCACCTGCACGGTATTGATGTAGATGCAGCCAATGATGGAGTTCCGGAAACCTCAATTGGTGCTGTTCCAGTTCCATTAGGGGATATAGAAGAAAGTGGTGAGGGACATGATGTATCCCAGGGTGAGGGTAACGTGGTTGTTTACATGTTTTCTCCAAAAAACCCGGGAACCTATATGTACCACTGCCACCAGGAAGCCGATATCCATGTGCAAATGGGAATGTATGGGGCGCTGATTATTTACAATACTGATGACGAAGCTGCTCAATCAGGTCCAGGATCCGGTAAAGGCGGTAAACTATGGGGCTGGCACTATGACAAAGATTACATCCTCCTGCTTTCTGAAGTGGACACTGGTCAGCACGATTCGGAGTTGTATTCTTATAACCCCCCATTTAACCCTGTTGATTACAAACCGCAGTACTGGTTTATTAATGGATTGAGTTTCCCCAACACGGTTCACGTGGGATTAAACTGGAATGATTGGATCGCTGGCCACAAGGGATACGATCCGTTTATTGTCGGAAGTATCAGCAAGAATCATCCGAATACTACTGTAACGAAAGGGGAAAAGGTATTGCTGAGGGTGATCAATATGGGTTTTGAAACCCAACCCATGCACATGCACGGTTTTCATGGAAAGATCATTGGCTCTGACCAGCGAGCCTGGCCATGGGCAAACGATCCGATGAAGACCGTCTTTGGCGAGGGTTTGGAGAAGAACACCCTGACCATTGGCTCTGGCGAAACTTATGAATGGCTGCTTGATTTTGGTCAACAGAGCATGGCTACCTCGAAGTATCCCCCCAATGCCAATGGGATGCCCCCCAGTGTGTACTCCGGGGGAACACAATCCAGATACACAAATGCTGGGCCGACCAGTAATACTACCCAGGACAAGGTTATCCCAATGCCTGGTACGGATCCGCAAACGACCTATACAGGCGGTCCATCAGTAACTGGTCTACACGACATGCCGATGACAGGGCAATTATTCCCATTCCACAATCACGACGATTACAAAGCAACAAACGATGGAACCTATCCGGGTGGTATGTTCACCATGATCGAGACTTTGCCATAAAAATTGGGAAAGAGATAAAACCAATAATTTGAGTGGGCACGATAATGCCCACTCAAATTAAAATCATAGAAATGGTTACAGTGAAACTCAAAGCATTAATTAAAATGCTTGTTGTTTGTTCCTGTGTATTGGTCCTGGTGATTCTGGGTTTCAGCCTGATCTCCGGATGTGCTCCTGCTTCACAGGACGCCCCGGAAGCAGAAAAGATAATGTCTGTCCAGGGCGGATTGCCATTCCAGATTCTCATCCCGGCTTACCTGCCTGCGGAATTTGACCGCGCCGGTGTTGATATCAAAGTGGATGAAAAAGGTCCTGGTAATGAACCGATGGTACAGCTGACATACCATACCAGCACTGGTGCTCTATTATTTATCCGTGAATGGCTGCCTGTAAATCCAACCCTGGAAATCCTTTCTGCTTCCCGCCCAGTTGAAACGAAGTGGGGAAAGGGGTGGCTGCTTGTACAAGGAGAAGGCCTGGTGGCATTGTGGGTTGATGTTGGTCCCCTGCGGGCATCTGTATATACCACTTTTCAGGGAAACTTTAAAAAAGAAAATGTCCTTCAGATTGCTGAAACATTGGGGCCAGCATCGAACCGCCAGGTTTTTTCGTTTGTAGTGGATTCACCCGAAATCAAAGAAATGGCTCCCCCAGCACCGATTGAGATAAGTTCAAACGCAAACGGTGTTCAGGAGTTGACTCTTGTGATCACACCAGGAGGATATAACCCATTACGCTTTGCTGTAAAAAAAGGTATCCCGGTGAGGTTAATTTTTCGCCAGCTTGGACAGGTAGGTTGTGGAAATGAATTAATGTTCCCATCAGATTCAAACAATCGTGTCAGTCTCACTTTGAAGAACCCCCAGGATCAGGTCGTTTATGAGTTCACTCCGACTCAGAACGGACAATTCCAATTCTTTTGTTCACACCAAATGTACAGGGGTGTCATGACTGTCCATGATTAAACCATTCCGTTTTATAACCATCCGATTTGGGAGTATTTCTGTCTATCTTATCTCTCTGGTCATAGTGCTATCCGGGTGTGGGTCTGCTCAAAGTAGTTCGAGCAACGAGGATATTTTACAAAATGCAGCCGGAACTGCAACTGCCATGATTCAAAGCGCCAATGCTACAGCGATTGTTATTAAGGCACAAGCAATGGCTACCTCAATTGTTGCAAATGCTAATGTTCCAAGTATAGTTTCTAGTCCCATATTTCCCTATACCCAAACATCGGACGGTGTTGTCATATCAGAAACTCCACAATCATCTGAAACGGTAAAGGAATCGTCATCTGAGGATAATTTAATCTCAACGGAACAAACCACATCCATGACTGTTGAATTGGTAGATGTGACCACGGCTGCTGATGGTGGCTTGATAATGGTCCAATATCGATCCCCAGCACGGCTTGCAGAATCCTGGAGACAGGGAAATGTGTCAGTTACTGACGAATCTACTGGAAATGTCTATGCTGAAATCCCTTCATTGGGTTCGATAGGACCTTTATTCGCCCGCCCTAAGGTGGATGGCAGGCTGGCTTATTTTATGTTGATTAATGCCCCAATCCCTTTAAAAACTGGAGCACTGGTGAAAGTGATGATGGGAGAATACCAATGGGAGCATATACCTGTTCAATAATAAAAAATGCTTACCGAGTGCAAATAAGATTTTACGATTGTCAACTAAGAACTAAACCAAATGGAGGCTGGAGATGAAATACATAGGGATTTTGATCATTGTTTTGGCTCTGGTAATCGGCATATTACCGCAGTTCACCGACTGCCAATCACAGGGTAGAGCGATTACTACAGCAGATGGGAAAACAGTACCCATGAAATGCCATTGGACTGCAGTAGCAGAATTAATCCTGGCAGTTCCCCTTGCTGCTATTGGCGGTATGCTCTTTTTTAGCAAACGCAGAGAGACTCGCCTGGCACTTTCAGGTCTTGGAGCTCTTATTGGGGTGTTCGTAGTGTTAATACCCACAACATTAATCGGAGTATGCGCAAGCAATATGATGCTATGTAACAACCTGATGATGCCCACCTTGGTATTGACTGGCATTCTGGTGGTTGCTGCGGGTCTGGTAAACGGGTTTTTGGCTTACAGGAGTAATGAGACGATGGCATGAACCTAACTCGATTAGCCTTACGTAATATAGCTGGCAATTCATTCCGAAGCTGGGTTGTGATCTTATGCGCCATGTTGGTTGCCGGTCTGGCACTGGCAACCACGCTGGTGATCCGCGGTGCTGAAAACAGCCTGAATCTTGCCATAAACAGGTTGGGAGCAGACATTATTGTTGTACCGGAAGGGTCTGAAACCAAAGTTGAGGGTGCTCTTTTAATGAGCACTCCGGCAAATGTCTGGATGCCTGATTCAGTAGTAGCAAAGATTGCGAATGTTCCGGGAGTAGGAGTGGTATCTCCACAGCTTTATCTCTCTTCCATGGAAAATTCTCCCTGCTGTTCAGTCTCTAATATGTTCCTTGTGGCCTACGATCCGACCACAGATTTCACTGTAGAGCCATGGTTAAAACAAAAGATCGGTTCAGGGTTGAATCTTGGAGAATCGGTTGGTGGAACTTATGTGTTTGTACCGGAAGGGGAACAGGCAATAAAATTATACGGTTACTACCTGACCTTGAAAGCAAATATTGAGCCGACCGGTACTGGCTTGGATCAAAGTTTGTTCATGACTTTCGATACTGCCAGCGATATGGCTCGAATTTCAAAAACGATGGCAGTAGAATCCTTGATCATTCCGGAAAACAGTATTTCTGCAGCCCTTGTACGTGTTTCACCAGGAGTAAATATCCATGACGTCGCGGTAGAAATCTTTCGCGAAGTACCGGGGGTGTTACCAATTGAGAGTTTGAATATGTTCCAGGCTTACCGCCAGCAGATGAATGGACTTCTACGTTCAAACTTGATTATCTTAACAATCACCTGGGCGTTATCTGTGCTGTTAATTGGGCTGGTATTTTCAATGGCTGCCAATGAACGACGCAGGGAACTTGGAGTTCTTCGAGCGATGGGTGCTACCCGTGTATTTGTTCTACGCTCATTGCTGATGGAAGCCGGGATACTGGCGGTTGGTGGCGGAGGTATCGGATTGATTTTAACGGGATTGGTGATCCTGTTGTTTCGAAACCTGATCGTCCAATCCCTTGGTTTACCATTCCTTTTGCCCTCAATCCCTTCGCTCATTACACAGGCAGCGGGAGGATTAGGTCTGGCAATCCTCAGTGTTACTCTGGCAGCACTAATACCTGCGTATAGGATAAGCCATACGGAACCAGCAGTTGCCATGCGAGAATAAAACCATGATCCAATTAGACAATATTCATAGGACTTATATTCTCAATAAAGATTCCGTCGTTGAGGCGGTCAAAGGAGTAAATCTAATAATTGAAAATGGGGATTATATTATCATCACAGGTCGCTCCGGGTCCGGTAAAACCACCCTGCTGAACCTGACTGCTGGTTTGACCCGGCCCACATCTGGGCGAGTGATTTTGGATGGTGTTGACCTTTGGACGCTTTCAGATCGACAACAGTCACGGTTACGTAGTCAGAAACTTGGTTTTATTTTCCAATTTCCCAGCCTGCTCCCAACCTTGAATGTTCTTGAAAATGTGGTACTACCAGTCATTTTCAACGATAAATCTGATCGTATGGCAGCGTTTGAAAGGGCGAACGAATTGCTCAAGCTGGTTGGATTGGAGAGTAAAAAGGACTCCTACCCGCGCCAGCTTTCAGCAGGACAACAACAACGAGTCGTTATTTCCAGGGCATTGATGAATCAACCAGAGATCTTGCTGGCCGATGAACCAACAAGCGACCTGGATGAACGAACTGAGCATGAGATTGTCGAATTGATAAGTAAGATTCATTGTGAAAAAGGTATAACGATTGTGATGGTTACTCACACTACTAAGCTCGCATCATATGGGACAAAAGCCATTGAGATGGTAGAAGGCATGATCAAAAACTCATCTGTTTAATAATGATATTAAGATTATTGGGCGGGGGGGGAATTGAACGAACGCCACATTATAAAAAACATTATAAAAAAGTGATAAGGGGATGGGTCTTTTGGAGGCTATGATCAGAGTGCTAATCAGAAACAAAGAGCGTATCAATCCAATTATTATCCTTATAGAAGAGGTGGACTTTTACCTTGATTGGTATTGACTGCAAACCGATCGTTTGATACAATAATAACAGACCAACGGTCGGTCTAGTAACGGATATTTCCATGCAAAGGGTGATTAAAGAACATCACGTCAGGCGTAACGAAATCCTGGAGACATCGTTGGCGCTCATATACACCAAGGGCTATGAGCAAATGACGATCCAGGATATCTTGGATTCGCTTCATATATCCAAGGGTGCGTTCTATCATTATTTTGACTCGAAGCATAATCTTCTTGAAGCACTGATCGAACGCATCGCTCACCAGGCAGAACAAATCCTTATTCCAGTTGTGCATGATCCTGATCTTTCTGCAATTGAGAAACTCCAGCGATTTTTTGAAACTGCTGCTAACTGGAAAGCCACACAAAAGACATTCATCCTGGCTTTACTAAAGGTTTGGTATACAGATGATAATGCGATCGTTCGCCAGAAAGTGAATGCATCCAGCATTAAACAATTTCGACCACTGCTTATGACAATGATTCAACAGGGCATTGATGAAGGTGTTTTAAAAACTGCCTTTCCTGATTATATCGGAGAGGTGGTTATGTCCATTATGCTAGGACTAGGAGACTCCCTTTCCTCGTTTCTTTTCCAATCCGAACAAAATGCGGGTACACTGGACAAAGTCGAAGGCATTGTTGTTGCATATAATGATGCCCTCGAAAAAGTGCTTGGAGCTTCCCCTGGTGCTCTATCATTAATCGATCCTGGTTTATTCAAAGATTGGATAATCGCACCCGGCGATAAACCACAACGTACAATAAACTGAATTCTGGAGAGCAGTCATGAAATTATTGAATCAATTTTCCCAAACAAGCAAAATCGGAAAGGAGAGCGGATTATGAGGTTATTTATACGTCTGGCTTGGCGAAATCTTTGGCGCCATCGCCGTCGTACTCTCATCGTTGTCGTGTCGATAGGGATGACCCTGGGATTGATGATGTTTTACGATGGCATGATTGCGGGGTTTGATCAGGCGATTTACGGCAATGCCATAAAAGTATTGGGGGGAAATGTTCAGATCCATGCGAATGGTTACCGCGTTAAAAAAGACCAATCCCCCCTTTTCCCTTTGGAAAATGAACAGGCGATTATTAAATCCGCCGAGGAACTTCCGCAGGTTGTCGTTGCATCCCGGCGGATAATAACAGGGGGCTTGGTAAGCAATCGCGAAGGAGCTTTCTCGGTCAGTATCGTCGGTGTTGAACCAGATAAGGAACTAATTTATAACCTGATCGCCCAACATGTTAGCGAAGGCCGTTATCTAACAACTGAGGATCCGGATAACACATATGTCGGAAAAGGATTGGCGATTGAAATGGGCGTATCTGTTGGTGATCGCATCACATTGGTCGGGCGGGCGACCCATAAACAAATGCGTACGCGTACCATGACTATTATCGGAATTTATGATATAGGCATGCCTGAAATCGAGAAACGGTCCGTCTATGTCTCTTTGAGCGAGGCCCAGAATCTTTATGATCTAAATGGACAGGTCACTGAAGTGACCCTCTCCCTGAAACAACTGGGCCAGGAACAATCTGTCATTGGTTCGCTACGGTCACTTTTCCCGGGATATGAGATTGATTCATGGGAAACCAATTTTCCAGAACTACAATATGCCATTGAAACCAAAACTGGAGTCATGAATATCTTTGGCATCATCATGTATTTTATCGCTGGAATTGGAATCCTCAATCTCTTATTAATGGCTATCTTTGAGCGCACTCGGGAGATTGGTTTGATGGGTGCATTGGGTATGAAACCAGGGCAGATTTCCCTTTTGTTTCTCCTGGAAGGTGCATTAATGGGGCTGGTAGGGGTGGCTTTTGGGGTGATAGTGGGTTTATGTATCAATATTTTGGTGGGACAGGTTGGGATTGATTACAGCCAGTTTGCTTCCATAACAGAATATACAGCATTGATTAATGGCCGTATCTATACAACACTCGGGCTCGATAAACTATTACAACATGCTTTAGTCGCCTTGATTATTGCGGTTCTGGCATCGCTTTACCCAGCCAGCGAAGCGGCAAAAAGCGAACCCGCAAAAGCTCTGCATTTCGTATGAGGCTCTCATGATACAACTCTTTAAAATGGCTTTTCGTGATCTTGGACGTAACCGGCGCCGTTCAATCCTTTCCTCGCTGGCATTGGGCATTGGGTTGGCGCTCTTGTTACTGATGGCTGCGGTTATTGCTGGCGAATGGCGTGGGTCACTGGATGTCTCCATAAAACTACAGACTGGTCATATCCAGGTACGTGCCAAATCTTATATTGAGGATAAAACCAGCCTGACCTGGGAGGATTTGATCGAAAACCCCGCTGAGGTTGCTACGCAAATTGCATCTATTCAGGAAGTGAAAGTTGCCACACCGCGACTTTTTGCCAGTGGGATTTTTACCAGTGGAGATGAATCAACAGGTGTACGCATTATCGGAATTGATCCTTCATCTAGCGCAAACGCGCCCTTCCGCGATGGTATGGTCAGTGGAGAATTTATCAATGCAGATGATCGTGAGGGAATTCTTATCGGGAAGCCGCTGGCTGAAAAAATAAACCTAAAAACCGGTGATAAAGTCAATCTGCTTGTCAATACATCAAACGGTGATGTGGACGAACAGATTTTTATCGTCCGCGGCATTTTCTCGACGAACACTCCCGGTTACGATCTGAATACAGTTTTCATGCCCCTAGGCAAAGCGCAAACCATTACCCGAACAGAGAACCATGCGAGCGTTATTTTTATTCTCCTTAAAGACATCGAACAAACAAGTGCAGTTGCGGCGGCACTTCCCGCAACGCAATATCAAATAAAAACCTGGGACCAGATGAATGAACTGGTTGTTCAAACCGAGGAATTTGCCAACGCCTACATGATAGTCCTCTACCTTATTGTTCTAGGTATTACCGCTACGGTCATTGTTAACACCCTTGTTATGTCTGTCTTTGAACGAACCCGTGAAATTGGAATTTTGTCTGCAATTGGCATGAAAGGCGGCCGGATAATGTCCATGTTTTTTGCGGAATCCAGCCTTTTGGCGGTTGGCGGAATAGCGATGGGTCTTGTTTTAGGAGCTATTTTGGTTGTCTATGCGACCAATATTGGCTTTTATATTGGAGACTTCGGGATTACCGGGATGATGTTCGGTGATCGGATTTATGCATACCTGACATTAAACGATACGATCACCCTGACAATTACTGCTTTTATTGTTACGTTGCTGGCAGCACTATATCCAGCGATGCTTGCAGCACGAATGGACCCCGTTGAAGCATTACACGGTGGGAAATAAGACAAGGAGATCATTATGGAAGTCACGAAAATTGAAAATGTAAGCCGAATATACAAAATTGGGAAAGTTGAGACTCAGGCTTTGCGTGATGTCAACCTTTCTATTGAGAACGGTGAATTTACTACTCTGGTTGGACCTTCAGGCTCGGGCAAGACAACCTTGTTACAGTTGATCGGATGCCTGGACCAACCAACCAGTGGGAGAGTTTTCATAAATGGCAAAGATGTCAGTCAACTCAACCGCAACCAGCGTGCGGATGTACGCCGTGGGACAATTGGATTTATCTTTCAATTCTTTGCTTTGATTCCTACCCTAACTGCTTATGAGAACATAGAAATGCCATTGTTCTTGATCAAACAAAGTGCTTCCCAACGCCGTGAGCGGATTACGGAATTATTAAATTCTGTCGGTTTATCCGATCGTGCACACCATCGCCCAGACCAGTTGTCTGGTGGTGAGCAACAGCGGGTAGCCGTGGCGCGGGCTCTTGCGGTAAGACCGGCGATGGTTCTTGCCGACGAACCAACTGCTAATCTTGATAGCGATAATGGAAAGCAGGTTATGGAGATCATGCAGCGGTTGAATAAGGAAACTGGCACAACATTTATTTTTGCCACTCACGACCCGCGTGTTGTTGCTTTTGCCAGGCGCATCGTTGAGCTGCGCGATGGGAAAGTTTCTACCGATCGAATAATTGAGTGATGGGATATTTTAACTGGAGGATTGATGGGATATAAAACCCTGATCGGATTAATCCTGATATTGAACCTTGGCACAGGCTGTACGGGTATTTCAAACGCAACAATAATTCCAACGATCACAATGCCTACAGTGGTGAGCAGTCGCAGTCCATCCAGTGGAACTGTGATGGCATCTGGAGAAGTTGTACCAGCCCGGCAAATTGATTTAGGGTTTGCTAATAGTGGGATCATTAAGGAAGTTAATGTCACGGAAGGAGACGAGGTTAAGACAGACCAGATCCTTGCCACCCAGGAAAACATCTCTCAATTGGAAGCTGTAGTGAGAGCAAATGAGCAGGTATTAATTGCCGCAAAAAAAAGTCAATCCGATTTATTAACTGACGCACCACTTACTCTGGCGAATGCCCAGCTCGCTCTTGTTAAAGCTCAAAAGCAATATGATGATGCCGTTAAGTCTCGGAAGAAGAAGAATTACTCCCGATGTGACAAAGATACCATTGACTACTATTATAGAATCCTTGGAGATGCCCAGAGACGCCTGAACGATCTTGAGAATAAAAATGATGCTTCAACCACTCATATGGAACAAATTGC
>Ga0315273_10009454_pt1 | contig 12363 bp, 11 predicted proteins | sample YL17G02_0_MG_FD_205753 | JGI IMG/M metagenome (GOLD analysis project Ga0315273, IMG submission 205753) | Sediment microbial communities from Yellowstone Lake, YNP, Wyoming, USA - YL17G02_0 | ecosystem: Environmental > Aquatic > Freshwater > Lake > Sediment | place: USA: Wyoming | collected... | reverse complement strand
GTTCGGCATGTCTCTGGGCGATCCTGCCGCAGCCCACAATGGCAAAATCAAATATTCTCACAACCCTCCTGTTTTAACGACATGCTTTCTAAGTAGTGCTTTCCGGTCTGTTGTGGACAACGTGCTCTTTGCCATATGATTGGAGCCATCTTAGGCGATATCGCACACTCCGCCTTCGACAGAATGGCTAAGATATAGCCAGCCATTATCGCTTGCCCCGTGCGCTCATAAAGAGGATGATATATCTTTCAATAGAAGCTGGCAAGAGCCGGATATCGGATCCCCTTTCGAGATCAGTATTCATGGTGTACCGCAGACTTCTGGGCGAAAGAGGTCCCCTGCGGACTTGCGCATGAGCCATAAACACATTTTCATGATAAGGCGGCTGTCAATTTCTTTTTCTGCTATCTAATGGAGGATATTGATATCGGAAACGTAGGTTCATAACTTGGCGGATAGATCGGCGAACCATCATGGCTTATCCATCAATCAGCTCGCCATTTTACCGGTTTAATGCCACAGCGAGCTAATATCTTTCCAATGTGGTCAAAATTTCTTATCAGGATGGGCATGAACAATCGATTGTGGAAGATAAAGAGCAAGGGAAGTGCGAGTGTATAGGCTATGCTGGCGAATAGGGATTTTAGGGTATCAAGGCTCATCAGAGGTGAGCGATCGGATTGCACAACGCCTCTGAGCAAGGCCCTTCTGAGATAATAAGATCTTCTTTGCCTGGGCGGAGGTGTTACTTCATATACCAAGGCCTCGTTGCACCATACGAACCTATGGCCACGGTCAAGCATCCTCTCAAAAAAATCGAGGTCTTCTCCCCCGGTTCTGCCATATTTCGGATTAAATAGGAGCCTTTGACCCTCGACTATCTTTTTAGAAAAAATTACGTTCCCCGTCCGGCAATATTTGGGATCTGTTAAAAGTGTGCCCGTTGGGAATTCCTCGCGCTCCTGGATTTTTCCTTTGATAAGCCAGGCAGGCGGGGGGTTGTTATAATAAGGCCGAACTGGGCCAAGGACGCCATCCGCCTGGTATCTGACCATAGTTCTATAGAGGTTGAACAACCATTGGTTATCCGCGAACTCGTCGTCATCGATGCACGCAAAATAATCGGCCTCGGTGTTTGTCAAAGCCCTATTTCTCGCTAAAGAGATGTTTTGCTCGGGCTCGATAAGATAATAAATCGGCAGCGGCCCCTTTTGCTTAAGGCTGGCCACCAAGCTTTGTGCTGATCCTTGTCGATCGTTATCGACCACGGTGATGCTGAGACTAAAAAGCCCACTTGATTCTTGCTGCTGCAGCGAAGCGATAAGGCGATCGAGCATTTCGAGTCTCTTAAAGGTACAGATACATGCGGAAATGAGCTTCATGCTATTACGGGCGTTCAAAATAACAACAGAGCCACCTCATGCCAGCCTAAAAAATTCAAATATCAAAAAGACAATGTGATTCCGGGCTCGCGTGCTTTTAGTTCCCTGGGCATCTTCACCAAGTAAAAAAGCAGACCAAAAAACCAAACTGGGCTCATTCGATGGAACGCTGATTCCGAGTAGTTAAAAAACAGGGCGATAATAAAAAATGAAAGGGAAAGGCAGCCATATTCAAAATCGGAGATTAATAAAGCCGCTGATTTTTTGAAGCCCGCCCACAAGGCAAAAAACAGCAGTGCGATTCCAGTCCACCCCAAGTAGAGGTATATCTCTAAATAACCGTTATGCGCGTTGCGAGGATGCCATGCCCACTTTTCCCATAACGGGATAATTCGATCGCCGAGCCAGAAATTATCCCAGCCGGTTCCTACCAAAGGATTGGTTGGCACTTTAAGAATTTCTGTCCACAATATGGTCCTGTCGGTCAATGTCGGAACGCGCCCGGCTGATGATATTATCGTGCCCTTAATATCAATGAAGTGTTGTAACAATGCGACAACAATCGCCAGCGCGATGATGGCGTTGCGTGCCTTGTGCGGATATTTTTTAAAGAAAGGATGTCCAAGTAAGAAAATGACGCCAATACCGAGCATGAGGCAGATAATCGAAGTTTTAGAATCGATAAAGAAAAGTTGCCAAAGTATCACAACAAGGAAAAGTAGGTTTACATATCCAATCTTCTTTAACGCCTCGAAGTCCTTCTTCCTCCACATGACAATCAATTCCCATGCAAAATAAATTCCGCAAATCAGAAGAAGAATCCCGTATTGATTTTTTTGCGTTGCGACTCCATGATAATCAGCTATTCCGCTGCGGGTATAGGATCTCCCCAAGCTAGGCACGAACTTGATGAAAACTATGGACAAGGGGATGAGGGCGTATGCACAACGCTTGATGAGGGATTTAATGGCGCCCTTATAGTCCACTTCCGATAATATCACCAAGACCATGATCAGGCTTCCAAACCATTTCGTCCATCTTTTGAATGCGATCAGCGGGAAATCTGCCCACAAGAGGCTCAATAAGGCAAAACCGTATAACATGAACAAGGATTTGTTGTTCTTGATGATTCCCGAGACATCGATTCTCTTTAGATAGAGGATTCCTAGTCCCAACATGATCAACACCAAGAGGAAAGCGGCGTCGATGGGGTTTCCTTCCATCTCAGCTTCCATTCCACTAAGGTCCCCCCGCAATTGGAGCCATTGGGAGAAACTGCGGGATAAGATAAGGACCATCCAACACAGAGGGACATATAACGCAGCGGGCAGCCTGCCGAGGCCTTCTTTCCTGAGAAAGAAGATCAGGACAACAATAAAAATGATGTACGCGGAAAATGTCTTCACGTCTTCTCACTCGCCACAAACTTGAGATTTACGAATGAGGGAGGTCAACCACTTCGAAATCAAGGACGCTTTCTACTCCAGTTCATAGCCGTTGAGTAGCCACGGCCCTCTGGCCAAGAAGTCTAAACCAGGTCCCGAGCCAAGTCAAGGTCAGGTAGGTCATGAACTCATTTGATTAACCCGTGGTCATCAGATTCATATCGAGGGCCTTTTGATGTATGACACATCCCTTTTGCATCCCTCGGCCCCCAGTCCGGATTTAGGAACAACAGCTTCTAAGCCTAGCTTATATTGTAAGCCGTCCCTCCGATTAAACACAAAATGATGTCGAAGGCGAGGCACTCGGGAGCGATATGATTCATATCAAATAAGTTACGGATATAACAAGTAATTAGGGTCTGCTGAAAAATGAACACTGGAGTGGATCGCATACAATGGTCGTGGCCGGTAGCGGACGCCGCGGCGTCTTCTCGGCTTCGGGCTTCGCATTTCTCACGCTCTCTTATCGCCAGCAGGCTCGTCCGCACCCACACTTCCGACGTCTCTTCCCCTTTGTAGCGCACGCGGGACAGCCCGTAATGTTCTTTGCCGTTCCCAAACGCCCCTTCGATCCGGTTCCGTTCTTTTTGCTTTTTCTTGAACCAGCGGTCAGGCCCCGGCGTCTTCGCCCTTCGCCCCAGCGGTTTGAACGACGGCCGCACGCCCAACGTTTCCAAGTCCGTCCGGTTTACCCGCGTCCCGTATTTCGTGTCGCCCACGAAGTACGGCGGAAGCTTCCCGAACCGTTCCGCATACGTCGCGAGGTGCCGGGCCACATGCTCCGACTCGTTGAACGCTTCGTGCTTCCAGTAGTCCAGGAAGAGGAACCCGTCCACGTGCGTCAACGCGCCCTTCGCCCCGAACTCCGTGTCTCTGACTTGTTTCCCCGTCTTGATCGGCCGCACATACGGCCGATGGAGGCTGACGATCCGGCCGGCGATCCGATTCATTCTCTTTTTATACATCTCCCATTGCTGGCGGAAGATCTCCTTGGAAACAACCAGCCACTCGAGGATTTTCGTCTCCACCCCGGAGGTCTTCTGCAGGACGTTCTCCAGTTGACGGATGTTCCGCCGCACATACTGCAACATCGCCTTCTTGGCCCTGTCGATAATCTTCTTGGTCTTCCGCTTGGTCTTGCTGAACCGGAGATACTCCTTGTCCGCTTTCCGTCTTCGCGTCCGGACCTTCCCGCCCAGAGACCGGATCGTCCTGACCAGCCAGCGGCGGACATCGTTGAGAAGCCCGACGTCGGTCGGGAACTTGATCTCCTCCGGAAACACCGTCGCGTCGGCCAGAAGCCCTCGGGCTCTGATGATTCCCCGCTCGATCAGCACGGCGTACGTCTTTTTCTCCAGCTGCCGGAAAAACTTCGGCCCCAAGCGCTTCCTCGCCTGCGTCAGCGTGCTCGCGTCGATCATCCGTGCCGTGGCCATGGAGTGGAACCCGCAGAACGCCTGCATGTAGGGATTCTCCATGACCGCAGCGATCATCTCGCGGTCGCTGAGCTTGGTCATGTGCTTGAGCAAGAGCAGCCCCAGGATGAGCTGGGCGTCCTTCCCCGGCCGGCCGACGTCGGAAAAGTACTTGAGATATTCATACTCGAGCTCCTCCCAGGGGATGAGCTCTCGGATGCGCAGCCAGCGGTTCCGTTGGTCGAGGCTGCCGCCGAACGGGAAAAGCTCAAGGAAAAGAACCTGCGTTTTACGGTCTTTAGGTTTGTACATGCCGCGGATCTCCGTCGAAAAGTGCACGCTTTTCGTGGGGGTGTCTGCGAAAATCGTACATTTCGGGCCTTGAATCGATCCGAAATATCTCATACAATTATATTATTGTCAATTGCTTACGCAAAGTTATCCACTTTTTCAGTAGACCCTATTTAGCTTTAGTTTGCGTAAAGTTATACTGATTTTCGACAGTTGATTTTTCGAACTTCCTGTAAACGAACAAAATACGGGCGCGCAAAAGGACTTTGGCACTACAGTCTTTCATCTGAGTCTGTCATCGTCACCGGGGAGGGAGGCTGGACGCCGGCGGCCAGGAAGGCCTGATGGGCCGTGCCCTGAAGATCCGTCCGCAAAACATTGAACTGCCCGTCCGCTTCCAACCGCACCGCTTGAACCCGGCCTAGATCTCTCATCAACGTCGGCCAGGACACGTCGATGCCACGGTCATCGAGTCTTCTTTGCAGGTCCACCTCCAAGCGCAGGGCCAGGAAGCCGGCCACGATGTGACCGATCGACATGTCGTCGCGATAATGGAAGATCGGCCGCGCTTCCAGCGTGCTTTTCGTCTCCCGAAACGCCCGTTCCATCCGCCACAGGCTTTTATAGGTCTGGGCGACATCCGCAGCGGGGAGCTCGGTATTGGTCCGCAAGACATACTTCCCGTCGTAGCGGGCCTCGGCGGCCACCATGTCTTCATCGATTCGCATCGCGCCTTTCGTCACCCGGAGATACCGGGCATAGCCCTTGTCGGCGACCAGGCTCTTGGCTCCGCCCGAGAGCTTCTCCCGAAGATGGTCGAGGATCGCCTCGCGCGCCGTTTCGTCTTTCCGCTCTTCCTCTTCGTTCAGACAGATGATATAGCGGCGGTCCCCGACGAGGACTTCCTTGACCTTCAGGTTCTCCCCGGCCTCAAAGACCAAGTCCAGTTCCTGGGAAAAAAGATCCCGGTCCCGGGCGAACAGCTCCTGTTCCAGATCCTCCCGGACCTCGGCCAGAAAACCGTTGGCCCGGTAGAGATGCTGCAAGGCGATCTCCGACAGGCCTTCGACCGTCTCCAGCCACCCGGGGCCTTGAAGATCGGAGCCAGGAGCGCGCAACCGCTGCAGGGTCATAGCGAAGGCGACGCGCTCAACATCGAATTGGGGAACAGGCGCCTTTTTCCAATGTAAGTTGTTGATAATGTGGGATCGGGTTTTTTAATGGTTACACAACTGTCGAAAATGAGTCTTAATATATTCCAGCCGGCTTTGTCCCGTAATCAGGCGCGTTCCACTCTCTTACCAGTCGGGACAGGTGAAATCCGAGGATATTTTTCCGTAATTCGTATATAATTCCAACTAATTTGGCGTGGAGCATAGCATGAAAATCAGCGTAATTGGCTTGGGTTATGTTGGCTGTGTGACTGGGGCCTGTCTTGCTGAGCTAGGCCATGATGTTATGGGCGTTGACATCAATGACCTCAAGGTTGGATTGATAAACAACGGGAAAAGCCCCATTGTCGAAAAAGAAATCGATGAGATTATAGAAAAGGTCGTTACGAACGGCAAGTTCAGAGCGACGAAAAACATCACAGAGGCGATCCAGTCAACGGATTTGGCATTAGTATGTGTGGGCACTCCGTCTCGGCCGAATGGAAGCCTCGAGCTGAATTCTGTGAAAATGGTATCCAGCCAAATAGGTCATGTTCTGAAAAACCGCAGTCGTTACTTCGTCGTCGTCATTCGTAGCACGGTTTTGCCGGGAACCGTGGAGAATGTCGTCATCCCCATCTTAGAGCGCCGATCGGGGAAGAAGGCCGGCCGGGACTTCGGAATCTGTATGAATCCCGAATTCCTGCGAGAAGGAAGCAGCGTCCGAGATTTCTATAATCCGCCCAAGCATGTGATCGGGGAGGTCGATCGAAGAAGCGGCAATGTGTTACTCAAGATATACGAGCACGTGGACGCTCGACTTTTCAGAATCCCCATCAAGATCGCTGAGATGGTCAAGTACTGCGATAATTCGTTTCATGCCCTGAAGGTTGCTTATGCTAATGAACTCGGTAGCCTCTGCCGGGCATACGGGATCGACAGCCACGCGGTCATGGACATCTTCTGCGCGGATACGAAACTCAATATCTCACCAGCTTATTTGAAACCGGGATTCGCCTTTGGCGGTTCCTGTCTGCCAAAAGATGTCAGGGCGTTAACCTATGAAACAAAGAGGATGGATCTCGAATCCCCGATATTGAGTTCCATCTTGATAAGTAACAAAGGGCATATCGCCAAGGTCGTCAACATGATCATGAATTTCAAAGGGAAGAAGATCGGGTTCTTGGGACTCAGTTTCAAGGGTGGCACCGATGATCTGAGGGAGAGCCCGATTGTGGAGGTCATTGAAATCTTGCTGGGCAAGGGCTTCGATATCCGAATTTATGATAAATATGTATCCATCGCCAGGCTGATTGGCGCTAACAAGCACTTTATCGAAAAGGAGATCCCGCATATTTCCGATTTGATGGAGGACGAAATCGGCGAACTCATTGCCTTTTCTGACGTCCTCGTTATCGGAAATCATTCCGCGGAATTCGCAAGTGTGGCCAAGAAGTTAGATCGAAGCAAAACGGTGATTGACCTCGTGCGAATCGTCGATAATTATTCAAAAATAAGGGCTGCGTATCATGGCATCTGCTGGTGATCGCCGTGAAAAAAGTCTTGTTGATCTCAAACGAAGTCATGCATTACCGTGTGAGTGTCTATAATTATTTCGCGGCTAGGTTTAGAGAACATGGATACGAATTCATCGTCCGCGCGAGCAGGCTGCAGAAAAATAATCCCCATCCCCTAAAGTTCGATTTTAAAGAAATCCCTTTTCGGTTTTCTCGTTATCGAAAAGAAATCAAAGGCATCAAGCCCGATGCCGTCATTCTTTTTCTTCATGTCAAGGATCTGATTCTATTCCCTTTGTTGTATTGGCTGCGAAGGAGTAGGATACCTGTTTTGTCTTGGACGAAGGGCGCCAACCTTGACGCTCCCAACGACCGGGTTAGGAGGGCCATTTTTCACCATATGCAAACGCTGTCGGACGGGCTTATTCTATATTCGCAACATGAAAAGCAGTTCGTCAAAAAAAAGAATCATTATAAGATGACGTATGCAAACAATACGATTAACTATTTCGATTTCCCTCATATCGAATCGAGCAAGGAAGAGATCAAAAAAGAATTTGGTATCGAATTCAAGAAAATCGCATTATTCGTAGGGAGAATGGATATCGATGCAGGAAGAAAAAAGGTCGATCATGCCATTCGGGTATTCAATACCATTGAAAATGCAGTGTATGGATTGGTTCTGGTAGGCTCGGGATTCAATGATCAGCTGAAAGAGGAAATCCAGGGGAAAAATACGGTTTATCTCGGTGAAATATACGACCCTGAAAACGTCGCAATCTGCAAGGTTTTCAAGATGGCGGATATTTTCCTCATCCCAGGTCATGTCGGCTTGGGTATCAATCAGGCCTTCTTCTGGAACTTGCCTGTGATCACTGAAAAAGGAAACCAACCGCCGGAAATTCATTATCTCATATCGGGGAGAAACGGCTTTCTGGTAGAGGAAGATGATCTGGAGGGCCTGAAAGAAAAGGTGTTGTTCTTGCTTGATAACGATCAGGAACGGATAAGATTCGGGGAGAATGCAAAACGTGATATCCTCCAGAACGCTTCGATTGAGGGCATGTTTGGAGGTTTCCTACAAAATATTCAGAGGGTGCTGGATTGATCTCGCTTCAATCGGCTCTGGAAGTCGCTCCGGAGTCCCGATAGACGCAAGAATTTGTGAGGTCAACCAACGTGTATTTCTAAAGTGTTGCTTGATCGACCATATCGGTAACTCTCCTCTGGACAGGCAGCCAACAGATTGACGTCCGACACGGCTCTTCCCAGCCTTGAAGCACATCGATATTCAAGAGTTCCGATGACCTGCCTCCACTTTATGTACCACCTATGAAGTGAAAGTTTTAGGCTCCAAAACTTCTGGAGCCGTCGGCCGATATCCCAAGGAACCGTGGGGATGGAATTGATTATATTTCCGTCTCCAATTCTCTATAACCACCCGGGCTTTGAGTAAAGTATAAAAAATCTCGCCATTGAGAAGTTCGTCCCTCAGCTTCCCATTGAAGGACTCCACATATCCATTCTCCTCTCAAAGTTGGCTGGCCAGCTCCACGATACGATCCACTAACCGCTCCTCATCATCGGGAGTTGTGAGGACGTGCCGTTGGGTTGAACGCGGCCGATGTAAGGCTCGACATGCTCGCCTTTGTGATATCTCCAGTCTTTCGCAAACATATTGGACAGCCCGGCTCTTTCTGGCCGGGCTTAGAAATTTTCCCGGACGGTCTCCTTCAGAATCGAGTAATCCAAAGACAGATGCGCCACGATCTTCTTCAACCTGGCGTTTTCCGCTTCCAGTTCCTTCAGCCGATGGGCTTGATCGACTCTCATGCCGCCATATTCTTTTCGCCAACCGTAATAAGTCTGTTCCGAAATGGCTATTTTTCGACAGACCTCTCCAATCGCCGGGCCTTGCCCAATAAACACTTCGGCCTCTCGGATCTTTCCGATGATCTGTTCCGGCGTAAACCGTACCCTGCCCAAGATGACTCCTTCCTTTCAGGTATTTTTTCTCATTATACCTGGATCGATTTAAGGGGGGCAGGTCAAGTATGCTATACTCACTCGTCGAAAAAAATGGAAGGAACATTTTCCGAGATTAAGCCTGGCGATCTCAAAACCAAGGCTGTAAAAGGGGCCAGCGCTAATATCGTTGCCCAGTTCGTGTCAATTTTGTGCCAGACGATTGGCGTCGTGATACTCGCGCGACTGCTGAAACCAGCCGATTTCGGGCTCGTGGCCATGGTCACAGCATTCAGCGTCTGGCTTTCGAACTTCGGTGTAAACGGCTTTACCGAGTATATCATTCAGAAGCAAGGGATCAGTAGCGAAGAGGTCACCTCGATATACTGGACACATCTGCTTATCGCAACGACTCTTGCCGTTGGTTTTGTATTTTTTGGATTCGTCCTCGTGGATCTCAATGGTGAACCCGCACTGAGCGGGATTGCCGCTGCACTCTCGATCACCATCGTCTTTCAGGCTCTTTCAACGAGCCATATCGCCCTTCTCAAACGGGAGATGAGATTCGCGCCCGTGGCCGTCGCGGAGTTGGTCGGCGTTATCCTCAGCATCGTCTTCGCGATAGCGGCGGCCGTTGGCGGGATGGGCTATTGGGCCGTCGTTATCCGCCAATTGACGGGGCCCGCCGTATTGGTACTCGCGTCACGAATTTTATGCCCTTGGCGTCCAAAGGGCTCACTGCGCTTCGCCAAAGTCTGGCCGAGCCTAAAGTATGCGGTCCAGATCTATTCCAATATTTCGCTTGCATACCTCACGCATAGCCTCGACAAGGTGCTGTTGGGGAAATACCACGGCGCCCAGCTCTTGGGCAACTATGACCGCGCTTACTACATATTCACGATGCCGGCGGCACAGCTTCTAACTCCCTTGCACAATGTCGCACTGGCAACTCTGAGCAGGCTGAAGAATGACCGAGCGAAGTATTTTGACTACTACGGGAAGGCTGTTTCTTTGATCGCTTTCCCGGGGATACTTGCCTCGCTAATCTTGACCGTATCCGCTCAGGACCTGGTTACCCTTCTCCTGGGCCCGAATTGGACGGAGGCAGGCCGGGTCGTCGTGGCCTTTGGCCCAAGCATCGGTGCCCTGCTAGTCTACGGGACGAGCTCCTGGCTTTACCTCTCTCTTGGCACACCGAATCGCTGGCTGCGATGGAATATCTTCGCGGCTATCGTGACGGTGATCGCCTTTGTTGTTGCGGCGCCAATCGGGGCGGTTGCCATGGCCACCGCCTACAGCCTGCGAACGTATCTCATCATGTTGCCTTCCATCTGGTATGCCGGGCGTCCCGTCCAGTTGAATCTCAGGGTCGTGTTGCGCAACTTGTGGCCTTATTTCTTTTCCGGCATCGCGGTGGGCGCGGGTTGGTTGCTCCTTTTGGCATATGTTCCTCCCATGAAAGAGCTGATAGCGGGATTGAGCCCGATCCTCCGGATCCTCGTTGCCACGGGGGTTTCGTCCGTTCTTTACGTTGTATCGGTAGCGATCCTCCAGGGCAGCTTCATCTCCGTTCGTGAAATTCTGTCGCTTGTCCCTTACATTTTTTCTCGACCCAAGCCATAAAAGATCATGGGTGGGCACGCGGTGAGAACGACTCTCGTATACCTGACTTGACAGGATTGACTTCTCGGCTAAGAACGACTAGATTTGAGGCCCGCGAGAAGACATATCATGGACGCAACAATCAGCGCTTGTGGGCGGCAATCGGAAGGGAGCCAATAACGGCGGGGGTGGCGTCGCGCGGAAGGAGCCAAGTCCAAGGCACTCCCCGTTTTTTCGTTCATCGGGCGTGTCTTAGGGTTCTCGTTGGCGTCGGGTCTCACTTCTTGCTTCGATAGGACCTCCCCTCGCAGATGATAAAGCGGCCGTTCATGCTGAGCCGGTCGAGGATGGCCGAGGCCGAGCTTCCCAGTCCCGGTCCTGGCAAGGTGTGGATGGAATAGAAGCGGGTGACTCCTCCGGGCCCTCGGAGATGACGGGGCTCGACCAGGTCGGTTTGCTGAAGGTCGCCCATCTTACGAGCCGGGACATAGGGATAGGGAGGTCCGCCGGGAGCACGCTTAAATTTGACCTTCTTTGTCTTGCCGGCCCGGGCCAGGATCTTCTCGATGGTCGAGATAGCGGGGAGTCGACGTATTCCTTGTCGATGAATCTCGAAATGGATCGTTTTGGCGCCGACACCGGCGAAGGCGGCGCGTCGGGTTCGATAGGCGGCCAGCTCGTCGCGCAGGGCCAAGATCTTCCGGACCAAAGACTCCGGCGTTTGGTTGGGGATATGTCTCGGCACCCGACTTTGGTCACGAAGTCCCTCGAGCCCGAACTTTCGATATCGACGAAACCATTTGGAGAGCCAACCACGGCTTCGATGGACACTTTCCACAGCGTGGCCGAACCGGCCGGTTTCATCATAGATTCGAATGGCTTTGAGCCGGATTTCATATTCACATCGCTCTTTCATGATCGCCTTCTCCTTCCGATCGATTTCGGAAGAAGTGCAGGCGATTCCTCTAAGTGTTCACGATGTCCTTACGGTTTTCCTGTTCACGATGTCTATACGGAAACCCCCTAGGCCATGCAAGCCCGCCGCTCCGAAACCTTGTAAGCCATTTTCATCACATCCACAAGATCCCGCTTCCCGGCGGGCGCTAGAACTCTTTTGATAGCGCATCCTGGAGCATCTGCTTGTCGAGCATCAGGTCCGCCACCAGAAGTTTTAGACGCCGGTTCTCATCCTCGATCTGCTTCAACCGTCGTAGCTCAGCCACGCCCATCCCCGCATACCTCTTTTTCCAGCGCTAAAACGTCTGTTCCGAGATCCCCAGCTTTCGGATGATCTCAGCTACCGGGGTCCCGCTCGCCGCTTGCCGCAAGGCAAAGGCGACCTGAGCCTCCGTGAAACGACTCTTCTTCATCCTCTGCTCCTTCCCGGATGCCGATTCTAGCATAAAAATCTAGCATCCATTTTGAACCAGGATCCGGAGAGCAGATCAGGGTGCAACCGCTCTTGGTTACTGTCCCTTTCTCTTCATGACAGTGGTTTATGCCCTCGGTCTTCCAACGCTCTCGTAGATAAATCCATATTTTGTCATGTCCTTGGGTTCATAGATATTACGAAAGTCAAAGAAATATTTTCCCCG
>Ga0315273_10009453_pt1 | contig 12363 bp, 9 predicted proteins | sample YL17G02_0_MG_FD_205753 | JGI IMG/M metagenome (GOLD analysis project Ga0315273, IMG submission 205753) | Sediment microbial communities from Yellowstone Lake, YNP, Wyoming, USA - YL17G02_0 | ecosystem: Environmental > Aquatic > Freshwater > Lake > Sediment | place: USA: Wyoming | collected... | reverse complement strand
TTTGCCGGTGGAGCCCGCTCAGGTTCTGCGTTTGTCCGAGTTGCCCGCCCATCATGCCGATCCTTTCGACCGCATGCTCATCGCCCAGGCAATCTCCGAAAAGTTAAGCCTGCTCACCTGCGATACAGATCTTCAGCGTTATGGAGATGCAGTCCTGCTTGCTTGACGCTGGAATTTTAGGCAGTGCGGGCCGAATCGCCTTCTCGAACCGCGATTTCCATAACTCCCAGAGAATGCGGTGACTCTATACTCAGAAACCGCCGCCGGATACGCCGATTGATGCCAGGTAACTCATTGGCGCAATGAATTGATCGGAAATATTCTCACCTTGGACTTCAGGCTGATCCCGGGCCCAATTGGTGATATCCTGCCCCGTGGCAATATGAGAAGCAATTAACAATCCCTGCAATGCTCGGCCGCCAAGGCACATTCGAGGCGGGGATGCAACAGATGGACTTGACCGAATTTCACGCCAAATATTACGCCTATGAATTAGCCCGGCGCCGCTCGTCCGATAGCCTGGAAAGGCTTGCGGGGGCTGTCGCAAGCGCCCAGGTGGATCTGAATCCCCACCAGGTCGATGCGGCTCGGTTTGCATTCAACTCACCGCTCTCGAAAGGTGCAGTGCTCGCGGATGAAGTCGGTCTTGGGAAAACCATTGAAGCGGGGCTTGTGCTTTCGCAAAAATGGGCGGAGAGGAAGCGCCGTATTCTGGTTATCACCCCAGCCAATCTGCGCAAGCAATGGCACCAGGAATTAACGGAAAAATTCTTCCTGCCCTGCAAGATTTTGGAGACGAAATCCTACAACGATGAAATCAAACAAGGCAACTTCCGTCCGCTGGAGGCAAAGGACGCCATCGTTATCTGCTCCTACCAGTTTGCCCGCAGTAAGGCGGCCGATGTCGCGACAACACCGTGGGATCTCGTGGTCATTGACGAAGCCCATCGACTTCGCAACGTATACAAGCCCTCAAACGTCATTGCCAATACGCTCAAGACGGCATTGAAGGAACGCCACAAGCTTCTCCTCACGGCTACCCCGCTGCAGAACTCGCTCCTCGAGCTTTTCGGCCTGGTCAGCTTCATCGACGAGCGCGTCTTTGGTGATCTACAAAGCTACCGCGAGCAGTTCGCGAATCTTAGCCAGGGACAGGTCTTTCAGACACTTAAAGCGCGTCTCAAACCGGTTTGCCATCGCACATTGCGAAGGCAGGTCACGTCCTACATTCCTTTCACGAAACGATTGCCGCTGGTCGAGGAATTCACCCCGGAAGAGAGCGAAGATCGACTCTACGACCTCGTCTCGGAATACCTGCGACGCCCGAACCTCCAGGCCCTTCCCGCCGGCCAGCGCTCGCTGATGACCCTGGTTTTGCGGAAGCTGCTGGCGTCTTCGAGTTTTGCGATTGCGGGCGCTCTTACTTCGATCTCCAACCGGCTCAAAGCCAAGCTGCGTGTGCAGGAATTCCCGGAGCCCCTCGAACAGGAATTGAACCAGGACTACGAAGGACTGGACACAACCGCTGAGGAATGGGAAGAAGACCCACTTTCTGAGCCTCTTTCGGCGGCCGATCGCGCAGCACTCGAAGGGGAGATCGCCGACCTGGACGATTTCGCCCGCCTCGCCACTTCGATCGAACACAACGCCAAGGGCAAGGCACTGCTCAAGGCGCTGCGCATCGCCATGAAAAAGGCTGTGGACTTGGGAGCTGAAAAGAAAGCGATCATCTTCACCGAATCCCGCCGCACCCAAAGCTACCTGCTGCGCGTCCTGGCAGACAGCCCGTGGCGGGACGGAATCACACCATTCAATGGCTCGAACACCGATGAGAGCTCGCGAGCCATCTACGCTTCCTGGCTGGATCGGCATCGCGGCACCGACAGGGTCAGCGGTTCGCGGACGGCGGACATGCGCTCCGCCCTGGTGGATTATTTCCGCGAGCAGGGGAAAATCCTGATCGCCACAGAAGCCGGCGCGGAGGGCATCAACCTCCAGTTCTGTTCGCTGGTGGTGAACTACGACCTGCCCTGGAACCCGCAACGCATCGAGCAGAGAATCGGCCGCTGCCATCGGTACGGTCAGAAACATGATGTTGTTGTGGTGAACTTTCTAAACCGGAAGAACGAGGCCGACCAGCGCGTTTTTCAGCTGCTCTCTGAGAAATTCAAAATCTTCGAGGGCGTGTTCGGCGCCAGCGACGAAGTGCTCGGCGTTATCGAGTCCGGCGTGGATTTCGAAAAGCGCATCAGTGACATTTATCAGCGCTGTCGCAAGACCGAGGAGATCAGGAGCGCCTTTGACCAGCTCCAACTCGAGCTGAGCTTCGAAATCGACGAGGCCATGACTCAGACACGCCGCAAGCTGCTGGAGAACTTCGACGACGAAGTTCGCGAGAAACTTCGCGTACAGGATGAATCTTCCAAAGCGGTCCTCAACCGCTTCGAGCAACTCCTCATGCGGCTAACGCGCCATGAGTTGAACGGCCACGCCGAATTCCTGGACGACTCATCTTTTCAACTGCTCGCATCCCCGTTCGCCGGTGAGATCCCTTTGGGTCTTTACGAGCTGCCGCGCCGATCCGGTGAAGCCCACACCTACCGCTTGCACCACCCCCTTGCCGAGGCAGTCATTGCCCAGGCGAAGAATCGCGAGCTACCGCCTGCCGAGATTCAATTCAACTACAGCGAACACGAGGGCAAGATCAGCATCCTGGAACCACTCCTCGGGCAAAACGGACATCTTTCACTGTCGCTCTTTACCGTCGAGTCGCTCGACCAGGCGGAGGACCACATCATCTTCGCCGCTGTCACGGATGCCGGACAGCCGTTGAATGAAGAAGCTGCCCTTCGTCTCATGTCGCTGCCGGGTCGGGTGGGACAAGGGGCATTGCCGGCGCCTTCCGGTGCCCTGGACGCGATGACCCAACGCCGTCAGGCGGAGATACAGCGCACCATCTCCGAGCGCAACGCCCGATTATTCGAAGCGGAGGCGGAGAAACTTGACGGCTGGGCCGACGATCTGAAACTCGGCCTGGAGCGGGAAATCAAAGAACTCGACCGCCAGATCAAGGAAGCCCGCCGCGCGGCTACCGCGGCCCCAACACTCGAAGAAAAATTGGCCGGTCAGAAGCAAATCAAGGCCCTGGAATCCCAGCGTAACGAAAAGCGCCGTTCGCTCTTCGATGCCCAGGATGAGGTGGACCGGCAACGAGATCGGCTGATTGAGGAAATCGAAGGGAAATTGCAGCAACGCCTTCAAACAACCAATCTCTTTTCAATACAATGGAGGCTTTCGTAAATTCCGCGACTGACTGTTTGGTCTTCGGTTTACAGGGTGCACGACTGGACAATGAACCATGGCTGATCTCTTCCCGATTATTGATGTTCCGGCTGCGAGCGCCAATTCGACCGAGGCAATGGGTACCAAGCGGAAGTTCTGGTATTTCGATTCGGGAGCCGAGTTCCTCTTCAAACAGGCCACTCCGGCAACAGGCGAAGATTGGGCAGAGAAGATTGCATCCGAGCTATGCGAACTTGTAGGCCTTCCCCACGCCGATTATGACCTGGCCCTCTGCGAGGGGAAGCGAGGCTGTGTTTCACCGAAATTCGTTCCCGAGGGCATGGCCCTTTTTCATGGCAACGAGATATTGCTGGCGATAGATCCCAATTACCCGGCGACAAGCACCGGATCCAGGAATTTTTACAGGGTTTCTCAACATCGGCTCGACGTTGTCTCCGAGATCCTGAGATTGGCGAAACCACCTCTGGGTTGGACTCCTCCGCCGAAGCATGAAACTGGCAGCCAAATCTTTGCCGGATATGTTCTTTTCGATGCTTGGATCGGAAATTCCGACAGGCATCACGAAAACTGGGCGCTGATTATCAAGCGGTCGACCGCGCAAGACAAGGACCTGCGGCTCTACCTCTCACCCACATACGATCACGCTTCCAGTCTTGGCCGAAACGAATCGGATGCTGCACGGCGGATGCGGCTTCAGAGGCGGGATCCGAAGTACACGGTTGAAGCATACGCGACGAAATGCAGGTCGGCGTTTTTTGATAAGGTTGGCGATTCAAAAGCGATGACAACTTTCCAGGCCGCTGAAAAAGTTGCGGGCATTGAACCCGTGGCGTCGGCCGATTGGATTGAGGCAATCGCGAATGTGTCACTGGGTGTTCTGGAGGAACTCTTCGCGCGGATCCCCCCAAATATGATTTCTCCGACCGCGATTGAATTCGCGATAATGGTGCTACAATTTAACAGGAACAGACTATTATCGATACTGGAGAAACTTAAATGAAGATCCTTTTCCTTGCGTGGCAAGATCCTCAGAGTCGCGCATGGTTCCCGGTAGGCCGCCTCAGCTATGACGGGAGGATCTATCAGTTCGTTTATACGAGGGGGGCCCTGGTGGCCGAGCAGAAGACAGGCTTTCACCCTCTCCAAACATTCCCCGGATTGGAAGAGATTTACGAATCGGATGCCCTTTTTCCGCTGTTTTCCAATCGGCTCCTCGGTCGGACGCGGCCTGATTATGGAGAATTCGTAGCCTGGTTGAACTTGCCTCAGAATGAAGATGATCCCCTCGTACTGCTGGCTCGCAGCGGAGGCCGCCGGGTAACGGATGAACTGGAGGTCTTTCCCTGCCCCGAACGTGATGAATCAGGCGACTATCACATTCACTTTTTTGCCCACGGTCTGCGGCATCTTCCATCTGCGTCCGTTGAGCGCATCAACAATCTGCAATCCGGCGAGAGGCTGCTGCTTCTGCACGACTATCAGAATCCTCGTGATCGGCTGGCACTGGTGCTTCGGACCGGCGATCCAGACCCGTTCCTGGTGGGCTACTGCCCTCGCTATCTCTTGAACGACACTCTGGAACTGGTTCGTGAGGATCCCGACCGGGTGCAGATTGCTGTCGAGAGGGTCAATCTCCCGCCGGCGCCGCTGCAGTTGCGGCTCCTTTGCAGCATGACTGCCCGTTGGCCAAAAGGATTTGTCCCCTATTCCGGCGATGACTACCGGCCGATTGCCGCGGGGGTGGAAGTCGCTCTCGGCGCGTGATATTCGCCGCAGCATTTCAGTAGATCAAGCGCCGCGCCGGCCCCATGGGAACCGGATGGCGGAGCAGTTGCTTCAGTCACATCTCGGATCGAGTTGCTATTCGGAAACTTTGGGACGTCGCAAACGATTACTTGGTCTTATGACTGAGAAAATAGGTGAGCAACATCCCCCGTTTTCAGGCCCTTGTATGGTAAGGGGAAGAAAGCCTTGAAACTGATTTCTGAGGTGACGATCGATCATTTTCGTTCTATCCGCTCTAAGACGATATGCGATCTAGGACATTTCACGGCCTTTGCTGGCTTAAATAACTCCGGCAAATCAAATGTCCTTCGAGCGCTGCATGCATTCTTCTCCGATCAAACCGACATAGGTGTCGACTTTGACTTCTCCCGTGACTATTATTGCCACGATTTCAAGGCCAAAAAGGCAAAGCGAATCAGCATCAGCGTAAAGTTTGATTTGCCGTCATCATTCAAGTTCCGAAAGGGACTTGAACCAGTAGAAAATCTGTTGGGCCGTTCGTTTACTCTGCGTAAGACTTGGATGCGAAACAATCCGCTATCGTCTTACTATCTGAATTCCTCGAACGTCCCCGTCAGCCATGAACAGAGAGCACTCATTGAGCAGTTTCTTTCTCTGGTTACATTTCGCTACATTCCCAACCGTGTTCTTCCTCTGGACATTATCCGTGACGAGCATCGTGCGTTGAGGGACGTTCTGGTACGACGACTGGCCAAGAAAGCAAAAAGTAAGGAAGACATATTCAAATCGATAGGAGAGACATCTGCAACTCTTATCAAAAGCCTTCAATCATCCATTCATGAGGCCTGTCCTGAAATTGGATCCATTCGATTGGCAACACCAACATCTTGGCAAGATCTGATCTTTGCTTTTGGCTACAAGCTCAAGATGGACGAATCCGAGCTAGACGATTCGGCGCAAGGGTCCGGTATCCAGAGTTTTCTCATGTTGGAAACCCTGTCATTAATCGACCGCGACTATTTTCAGAAATTCGGCTGGAAGCAGGCAGCCATTTGGGCCGTCGAAGAGCCAGAATCATCCCTGCATACATCATTGGAAGCTCGTGTGGCTGCCTATCTGGCTGACCTGGCCAACGAGACAGAAGGTCGTCTGCAAATCCTCGGCACGACCCACTCCGATCTGATGCTTCAGAGCGCTGATCGTACCGTATTTGTCAGCATGTCGAAGGGAGAATCGTCCTTTGGCGTAACTGACAAGCGGGCCGTGCTGCAGGAAGCCGCGAGGCTCGGAATTTCCCGTTGGACCCACCCAATCCATTGCAATCCACTCCAGCCTCTTATCCTGGTGGAGGGGAAATTTGACTGGGCCTTCTTAGAAGAGGCGCTGAAAACCATCGCTCAATCAAAGGAAATCATAGTTTCGTATCTTGAGCAGCTGCAAGGAGGCGGAACGACTGGAGGGGTAGACGCACTGCTGCAGTATATCCGGGCTAACGCCGCCGCCATCAAAGCACGGGTCACGGATGCCCCCGTTATAATTCTTTTAGATTGGGACGCGGCAAAGAAGGAGGTTGAGTTCAAGAAATCCTTTGGCCCTTCAGACCCCTGCAAAGTTCTGGTTTGGCCAGAAACAGCATTCAATCCTAAATTAGGCAAGGCATTTCATGGCATCGAACGCCACATGTCGGATCGCATAGTTGACCGTGCAGATTCCGTCGCGAAGGTTCTGGGAACAAAGAAGGATGGATCTAGAACGGTATCTCGGGACGATTATGGGGCGTTCAAGGAAGAAGTTTTTAAAGTTGTGAAAAAGGGATTGAAACTCAAAGATCTGCAATACTCCAAGGCATTCCTTGACAGTCTACTCAACTTGCTGCCTTGAGGGATATGTCCATGGGGAAGTCCAAATTGGAACTAACGTGGATTGGGAAGGAGAACCGGCCCAGGCTGGAGCCGCGCATCCTGCTTGAGGATCCGGAGAGGTCTTGCCACGCGCCGCACCGCGTGACTGACCACGATCTGTTCGATAACCGCCTCATTTTCGGTGACAACCTCCTCGCGCTCAAGGCCCTCGAACAGGAATTCACCGGTAAGATCAAGTGCATCTTTATCGACCCGCCTTATAACACAGGCAGCGCATTTGAGCATTACGATGATGGGATTGAACATTCGCTATGGCTTTCGCTGATGCGAGATCGGCTCGAACTTATGCGGGGATTGCTTTCTCCAGATGGATCTCTTTGGATCACCATCGACGACAACGAGGCGCATTATCTCAAGGTGTTGTGTGATGAGGTGTTTGGGCGCGCAAATTTTGTAGCCAATGTGCTTTGGCAGAAACGCTTTTCGCCAAACAGCACGGCCCAGTTCATTTCGGATTCGCATGATCACGTATTGGTCTATGCGAAGGAGAAGAAGCAGTGGAAAAGAAATTTACTCCCTCGGGTAGAAAAGCAAAATCGGAGCTATAAGAACTCGGACAACGATCCACGCGGCCCCTGGACCTCAGGGGACCTATCGGCTCGTAATTTTTACTCTGCGGGTACCTACCCGATCACCGCTCCGTCCGGTCGTGTGATTCCAGGTCCGCCAAAAGGAATGTACTGGCGCGTGTCTCGGGAGAAGTTTGGCGAGCTTGATTAGGATCGTCGAATTTGGTGGGGAAAAGAACGTGACAATATTCCCCGTCTAAAACGATTCTTGTCCGAAGTCATGAAAGGGATCGTCCCGCAGACCATCTGGCTGCACGGTGAGGTAGGAAATACTCAAGAGGCAAAGAAGGAGGTGATGTCCATCGTGCCGGCCGATGCGGAGGTTTTTCAAACGCCGAAGCCCGAGAGACTAATCCGCCGTATTTTGGAGATTTCTTCATATGCCGGGGAGCTTGTCCTCGACTCCTTCGGAGGCTCCGGCACGACGGGCGCGGTGGCACACAAGATGGGCCGGCGCTGGATCATGGTGGAGCTGGGTGAGCATTGCCACACGCACATTATCCCACGGCTGAAGAAAGTTATTGATGGCGCCGATCCCGGCGGCATTACGGAAGCAGTGAACTGGAAGGGCGGCGGCGGGTTCCGCTACTACCGCCTCGCGCCGTCGCTGTTGGAGAAGGATAAGTGGGGCAATTGGGTCATCAGCAAGGAATTCAATGCCGCCATGCTGGCCGAGGCGGTGTGCAAACTTGAGGGATTCGTCTACGCGCCGAGCGATACGGTCTATTGGCAGCAGGGCCATTCCACGGAGCGGGATTTCATCTATGTGACCACGGCCAACCTGAGCCACGACCAGCTCCTGCAGCTGAGCGACGAGGTGGGAAGGGAGCGCTCGCTGCTGGTGGTGTGCAGCGCGTTCCGCGGCCGCAAGGAGGGCTACGGGAACCTGACCGTGAAGAAGATCCCTAAGGCAGTCCTCTCCCGCTGCGAATGGGGCAAGGACGACTACAGCCTCAAGGTGGGGAACCTGCCCAAGGCGCCGCCCAAGCCAGGACAAGGAAGCCTGTTCGGCGAGGAGGCGGAGTCATGAAGCTTAAAACAAAACAAGCGGCGAAGGTTTCTCCGGTCTATGAACGCATCCGGCAGATCCTCGAATCGGCCAGGACAACCGTCGCCCGATCCGTCAACACCACGCAAGTGGTGGCAAACTGGCTCATCGGCCGTGAGATTGTGGAGGAATTACGGAAGGGACAATTGAAGGCGGAATACGGAAAGATGCTGGTCCATGAATTGGGGGTGCAGCTGCAGGCCGATTTTGGCAAAGGTTACTCCGAGCTTAATCTTGGGCTGTTCCGGCGCTTCTATCAGGAATATCGCAGGCTCACCGATCCAGAGATTCTTTACGCACCGAGTAAAGAATTTGAGAGCCACGCCCGGCGGCAAAAACTCCACGCACTGCGTGGAGAATCCGACCGCGAGATTTCGCACGCACTGCGTGCGGAATTGAATGCAGGGACAATTGGCTACGCAGTGCGTAGCCAGTCCGGAATCGTTTCCAGGGATATTGCCGGGCGAATTCGTCACGCAGTGCGTGACGAATTCAGTGAGGCTTGGGAAAATTCCGAGGCGGCGCGTCGGAATTCCGAAATCAACCCTGCACAAGGGGAGCAGCCAAATCAACACGCACTGCGTGTTGAATCTCCGGCGGCCGGTACTCTGCCTGAGATTTGCCACGCAGTGCGTGGCGAATCCTGGCAACCCGGGCAACTCCATCCCAATCTCCCCTGGACCCACTACCGCACCCTCCTTCGGGTGGACAAGCCCGAAGCCCGTGCCTTCTACAAGATTGATGCAATCAAGCGGGGCAAGGCCAGCTGCAGTTTGAAGATGGAGAACCTGCGCAACGCATCGCTCAAGCCGGGACAGCGGAGCCTGTTCGGGCAGGAAGGAGCGCGACAGTGACAATACAGGGCAAAGCTAAGCCGGCCCGCCGAAATTCGCCGATACCCGCCCAAGAAAATATGTCCCTGATCAGAGCAATTCGCCGGATTTGGGAAGCTGCCCGTTCGCAGGCTGCCCGCTCCGTCAACTCTGCCCTTGTCCAGGCAAATTGGCTGATTGGAAAGCAGATTGTGGAAACAGAACAGGGCGGTAAGTCTCGCGCGGCCAGGGACCTTCGGTTGCTAAAGACCCTCTCTAGCGTTCTCAATCAGGAGTATGGCAACGGGTTTTCCGTCAGCGCGCTTCAATACATGCGAGCTATTTATCTGATTTATCCGAGTCTGCTCGCAAATCAACACCCGGTGCTTGATGAGCTCGGGGGGCCAGCGAGTCCGTCAAAACAACACGCACTGCGTGTTAATAGCCCTGAGATGGCCGCGACCCTGTGGTCCCCGGGTCATTTACATCCCGGATTGTCATGGACGCACTATAGGGCCCTTCTGAAAGTTGATCACCCGGAAGCGCGTGGTTTTTATGAGATCGAGGCGGTCCGCAATGCGTGGTCGGCCCGTCAGTTGGAACGGCAAATCAATTCTTTGCTCTTCTTCCGGCTGTTGAAGAGCCGAGACAAGAAAGGGCTGCTTGCCCTGGCAAATGAGGGCCAGGAAATCCTGGAGCCGCTGGATGCGATCAAGGACCCCTACGTGCTGGAATTCCTCGATCTGCCCGAATCTCACCGGCTTGTGGAATCAAAGCTGGAGGAGGCGCTGATATCCAGAATGCAGGAATTCCTCCTGGAACTCGGCAGTGGCTTCGCCTTCGTCGGCCGGCAACGCCGGATCACGCTGGAAGGGGATCACTTTTATCCCGACCTGGTTTTTTACCACACACGTCTGAAGTGCTATGTGGTAGTGGATCTCAAGGTGGACAAGCTGACCCACGCCGACCTCGGGCAGATGCAACTCTATGTGCATTATTACGATCGCGAAGTGGCCGGTCCGGGCGATAGTCCGACCCTGGGCTTGATCCTCTGCACGGACAAGAACGATGCGTTGGTTCGCTACGTGCTGGATGAGAACAATCGGCAGATCTTCACGAGCAATTACAAATTCCATCTTCCCACGGAGGAAGAATTGAGCGCGGAATTGCGCCGTGAAATCCGATTGCTTGCCGGCGCGGATCACCAAGCTCCTATCCGGAGAAAACGCCGATGAACCGTTTGAAGACTGAACCTGCAAATCTAAAATCCATCGAACAGGCCCATGATCCGGTTCTGCGCGGCGCCACGGCGGCGCTCAAGCGTGCGGCAAAACGCGCGCGCCTCGAGGCTGAGCGAACTGGAACATGCCTAATTGTCGCGCGCGGCAAGGGTTGGGTCAGGATTCACCCGAAACCGCAGTCGGGATCGACCAAGCCATGAACCGCCACGTCAATGCCATCGCCGGCCGCCTGAGCCTGCGCCCGCCGCAGCGGCACTCGCTGGAGATCCTCGACCGTATTACCGAGATCGTGCCGCCGCAAAAGGGGATTGATGCGAACGGCGCACTGGCGGCCATACGCAGTGAGTTTCCAACGGTGACGGACTTTGAACGGGAGTTTCCCTCGCTCTGCTTCGCGTTGGCCACCGGGGTAGGTAAAACCCGGCTCATGGGCGCCTTCATCAGCTATCTGCACCTGGCGCACGGCATCAATAACTATTTCGTCCTCGCGCCGAACCTCACGATCTACAACAAGCTGATCGCCGACTTCACGCCGGGGACGCCGAAGTATGTATTCAAAGGGATCGCGGAATTCGCTACTGAGTTGCCGGACGTCATCACAGGTGACACATATGAATCCGGAATAGCCGTGCATCGCGGTGTTTTGCCCGGGATTCAAAGCGGGGTCCGCATCAACATTTTTAATATCTCAAAGATCAATTCCGAGGTGCGTGGCGGCAAGTCACCCCGAATCAAGCGCCTTTCGGAATACATCGGCGAGAGCTATTTCGATTATCTGGCGGGACTGCCGGACCTGGTCCTCATTATGGACGAGTCGCATCGCTACAGGGCATCGGCGGGTGTGCGGGCGATCAACGAGCTGAAGCCCCTGATGGGCCTGGAATTAACCGCGACGCCGTTTGTGGAAACGAGCAAAGGACCGGTGGCGTTCAAGAACGTGATCCTCGATTACCCGCTTGGGAGAGCGATGGCCGATGGTTTCGTGAAGGAACCGGCCGTCGTCACGCGCAAGAACTTCAACCCGGCGGGAATGTCGCCGGAGGAGATCGAGCGCCTCAAGCTTGAGGATGGCGTGCGCCTGCACGAACAGACCAAGGTTCTGTTGGAGACCTACGCCCGCGAAAGCGCCGAGCAGATCGTAAAGCCTTTTGTGCTGATCATCGCCCGGGATACAACCCACGCCGGCCAATTGATGCAGTTGATCCAGCGGGATGACTTTTTCGAAGGCCGCTACCGGGACAAGGTCATCCAGGTGGATTCGAGCAAGACGGGCGCGGAAGAAGACGAAATGGTCGAGCGCTTGCTCAAGGTGGAGCACACGGAGGAGCCGACGGAGATCGTGATCCACGTGAATATGCTCAAGGAAGGTTGGGACGTAACCAACCTCTATACCATCGTCCCGTTGCGCGCGGCCAACGCGCGGATTCTGATCGAGCAGTCGATCGGGCGCGGCCTGCGGTTGCCGTACGGCAACCGCACCGGCGTCGCCGCCGTCGACCGGCTCAACATCGTGGCACATGACAGGTTCCAGGAGATCATCAACGAGGCGAATCGACCTGACTCTACTATCCGTCTGCAGGAGGTGGTGCTCTCTTCGGAGGACCTCGACCACAAGACTAGAACCGTGGTGTCACAGTCACGTCTCGACAATATGCTCGGGGTAAAGCCCTCCAATTCTTCCGAAACCACCGAAATCGCCGGCGCTGATGAGCCAAAAGCTTT
>Ga0315273_10009452_pt1 | contig 12364 bp, 3 predicted proteins | sample YL17G02_0_MG_FD_205753 | JGI IMG/M metagenome (GOLD analysis project Ga0315273, IMG submission 205753) | Sediment microbial communities from Yellowstone Lake, YNP, Wyoming, USA - YL17G02_0 | ecosystem: Environmental > Aquatic > Freshwater > Lake > Sediment | place: USA: Wyoming | collected... | reverse complement strand
AAGCCGATCTTCCTCAGCATCGGCTACGCGGCCTGCCACTGGTGCCACGTCATGGCGCACGAGAGCTTCGAGGACGAGGCCACGGCCGCCTTCCTCAACGAGCACTTCGTGCCCATCAAGGTGGACCGCGAGGAGCGCCCCGACCTGGACTCGATCTACATGGACGCCGTGGTCGCGCTGACGGGTCAGGGCGGCTGGCCGATGAGCGTGTTCCTGACGCCGGACGGGGTGCCGGTGTTCGGCGGGACCTACTACCCCCGGGAGCCACGCTACGGGATGCCCGCCTTCCGCCAGGTATTGGAAGCGATCGCGACGGCGTGGCGCGACGAGCGTGAGAAGGTCTGCGGCGGCGCCGAGCAGCTCAAGACCGCCTTGCGGCGGCCGAGCGCGGCGCCGGACGGCGTGAGCGCGGCCAAGGGCCGAGAGACCCTGCGTCCCGAGCTGCTCGACCGGGCGCGGGGCTACCTGTCGCGCGCCTTCGACCGCCTGAACGGCGGCTTCGGAGGCGCGCCCAAGTTCCCGCAGCCGATGGTGCTCGACTTTCTGCTGCGGTCGGCCGTCGGCGACGCTGGCGACGAGGAAGCGCTGCGGATCGTCACCCGCACCCTCGACAAGATGGTGCGCGGCGGCATCTACGACCAGCTCGGCGGCGGCTTCCACCGCTACAGCGTCGACGACCTCTGGCTCGTCCCCCACTTCGAGAAGATGCTTTACGACAACGCACAGCTGGCGACCGTCTACCTGCACGCCTGGCAGGTGACCGGCAAGGAGCTGTACCGCCGCGTCACGACCGAGACGCTCGACTACGTGCTGCGCGAGATGACGCACCCGCGCGGCGGCTTCTTCTCGTCGCAGGACGCCGACAGCGAGAACGCGGCCGGCGAGCACGAGGAGGGCGCGTTCTTCACGTGGACGCCGGAGGAGATCGAGGCGGCGCTGGGGGAAGGCGACGAGGCGGTCCATGCGGAGGACGTCCGCCTGTCCGGCGAGGCGTACGGCGCGACGCAGCGCGGCGACTTCGAGGGGCGGTCGATCCTGCACGCCGCCGTCGACACGGACGTGCTCGCCGAGCGATACGGACTGCCGCAGGACGAGGTCGAGCGGCAGCTCGAGGCGATGCGCCGGCGGCTGTTCACGGCGCGACAGCGCCGCGTCCCGCCGGCGCGCGACGACAAGGTGCTCACCGCCTGGAACGGCCTCATGCTCGCCGCCTTCGCCGAGGCCGCGCGCGTGCTCGGCCGCGACGACTACCGTCGCGCGGCCGAGGCCAACGCGGCCTTCCTCCTCGCCGAGCTACGGGACGAGCGCGGGCGCCTGCTGCGCACCTGGAAGGACGGCGTCGCGAAGCTCAACGCCTACCTCGACGACTACGCCGACCTCGCGGAGGGGCTCATCCAGCTCTACCAGACGACCTTCGATGAACGTTGGTTCGTCGCCGCGCGAGAGCTCGCCGACCTCGCGCTCGAGCACTTCGCCGACGGCGCCGGCGGCTTCTTCGCGACCAGCGACGACCACGAGGAGCTGCTGCGGCGTCCGCGCAGCGAGGAGGACAACGCCCTGCCTTCGGGCGGCGCGATGGCGACGCTGGTGCTGGTGCAACTCGCCGCCTACACCGGCGACGACCGATACAGCGGAGCGGCGGAGACGGCGCTCCAGCTCATGGCCGAGAACGCGGCGACGATGCCGCTGGGCTTCGCCCAGTGGCTCGTCGCCCTCGACCTCCATCTCGCGCCGCCGGTCGAGGTCGCGATCGTGGGCGAGGCGCCACCGGGCCTGGCTGTGCCTGGTGGCGAAGACGAGCTCGCGGAGCCGGGCGAGCAGTCGCTGCTCGCCGTCGTCCGCTCGCAGTTCCGGGCGCACGTCCTTACGGCCGCCGCACACGACGCGGCCGAGACCCGGGTCCCCCTGCTCCTTGGGCGAACCTCGGTCGGCGGCAGGGCGGCAGCCTACGTCTGCCGTCAGTTCGCCTGCGCCGCGCCGTCCACGGACCCTGGGAACCTGCGGGACGCGCTGGCACGCTAGACGCGAGCCCCTCGAGCACTGCGCGAGAGGTAAGTGGGTCCGCTCTCCTTGCACCCGCCCGATGCCATTCTCTCGAGGGTCCTGACCATACCGTCGTCAGTTCTGACGACAAGACGCCGCCGGTTGTTGACTTTTATCGTACGGCGGCCGGACAATACCTCATACGTCCGTTCACAAGCGTATGAGCGCCGGTAGGGGACCCTGTGATGTGGCCGGCGCAGACGCGACGCCAGACGACCTGCTTGGGCCTTCGCTCGCCGCGTCAACTTGTGGCGAGAAGTCATAGGGGATCGCCGGCCGCGGCGCAGATCGCTTCGCGGTCGTCCCTGAACTGGCAGTACTGGGGGTACGCCATGTTCGTTCTCGCGCCATGCCACGGCAACCGGCTTCGTCACGCTCTCCTGCTGACGCTCTGCGCCGGTTGCCTGCTGGCCGCCGGCGCCGCGCCGGCGTTCGCCGGCGCCGTTCCGGCGACCAACATCCCCATCGACGGCACGCCGCAGGCCGCGAGCGCCTCGGCGCTCATGAGGCTGGCGGGCGCACCGCTGCAGGCCTCGGCTCCCGCCGCCGACGCGCCGCTGCACGACGGCGAAGCGCCCGATCTCACCCTGACCCTCCCCGACCTTTCTATTTGGGGCGGTTCCTCGACGGTCGAGTTCTGGAAGGAGTGGTCGGGCGATCACGCGGACGTCTACGTGGCCTGGGACGATCTGGCCGCGCCGGCGGCTTCGGCGCAGCAATCGCAGACGATCACCGCGGGCGACGTCGCCTACATGGGCGGCGAGTTCGACCGGCGGATCTGGCCCTCCGACGTCTTCCACTTCGGCTGGTACGAGGACCGCTCGCCGGCGCAGGGGGCCGACGGGTCGCGCGTCGCCATCATGATCTACAACATCCGCGACGACGCGTACTGGGGGGACAGCCCCTTCTACGTCGGCGGCTACTTCTCCGACGTGGTCAACGACGACGCCCAGCTCAACGCCGTTTTCGTCGACTCCTTCGACTGGCCGCACGGCACCGGGCCCGGCGGCAGCGTCCCGTACCTCTACGAAGGCACGGTCGCGCACGAGTTCGCGCACCTCATCCAGCACGACGTGGGCCCGGGAGAGGAGCTCTTCGTGGAGGAGGGCCTCTGCGAGCTCGCGACCCAGTTCCTCTACGGCCCCAAGGCCACGAGCTCCGAGGCCGGGGAGTACCTCTACTACCACCGCGATTCGCTCACCGACTGGAAGTTCGAGCTGTTCGACTACGGCGCCGCCGTGCTCTGGCAGGACTACCTGTGGGAGCGCCGCGGAGGCACCGTGCTCGCCGACCCCGTCGGCCATCCCGCCCCGGCGCCGCGCCGCGTCGCCCCGAAGCACGATCCCCTCGAGGACAGCGCCGCCAAGTTCGCCGACGCCGGCGACCGCTTCGTGTGGCAGCTGGCTCACGATCCCGCCGCGGGACTGGACGGGATCGCCGATCAGCTGCCCGGCGGCCTCCACCAGCTCGAGCGGTACTTCCGCAACTGGACGCTCGCCAACCTGCTGGACGGACGAGTTTCGGAAGCCAGGTGGAACTACCGCAACCTCGCCTTGGGCGGCGCCGACAGCGCCGGGCTCGCCATCAAGGACGGGGTCGAGTTCTATCGCTCCGCCGTCACCGGCAACGCGCCTCCCACGCGCAAGAACGTCGAGCGCACCACCGACGTGCAGCCGTGGGGCGCCTACTACCGTACCTACAAGGGCGCCCCGCCGAGCATCACCATGCGCTTCTCGGGCGACCGCGCCGTCGGCGTGCTGCCGCCCACCGGGACCTACGAGTGGTGGGGCGGCACCGGCGACTTCGCCGATCACTCGCTCGCGCGCCGCATCGACGGCGTCAAAGCCGGCGACGTGCTGACCTTCCAGACCTGGTTCGACATCGAGGAGGGCTTCGACTTCGGCTACGTCGAGGCCTCGAGCGATGGCGAGGACTGGAGCCTCCTCCGGCAGACCAGCTCGCTGCCCGCCTGGGCCGTGAACACCAACGAGTCGACCGTGTGGATCGGCCCCGGCGGCCTGACCGGCGCGACCGGCGGCTGGCAGAAGGCGACCTACGCCCTCGGCAGCTTCGCCGGAACGGTCTTCCTGCGCTTTCACTACGTCACCGACGTCTCCCTCGAGAACGAGGGCTGGTACGTCGACGACATCGCCGTCGGCTCGTTCGTCGATCCCGTCGACGGCGCGAACGGCTGGGTCACCGACGCCGACAACGGCTGGACGCTCACCGACGGGGTCAAGCAGGTCAACGACTGGACCGCCGACGTCTACGTGCCGCACCTGAAGGGTCAACGGTCGTGGTACGAGGTCGAGCCCGTGGTCGCCGTCGCCGGCCAGGGCCTCAGCGGCCGGATGCTGGTCGACACCAAGTACCTAAAGAACGGGGTGGTCTGGGGCATCGTCTCCAACCACCCGGATGGAAGCTTGGACGCCACGGGCAGCCTGATTGTCCACAAGAAGGAGAGGTAGCGGAGCGTCGCCGCGCGGTTTCACCCGGATCGGGTGATTCGCAGGAACGGGAGTTCCTGTAGGAGCAAGTAGAAAGCCAGCAAGTGGGAAGCCAGAGTGACTGGGGGGACCAATGAGACGATTTGCCGCACAAGGAAGCCTACGGAGGAGGGCGCTCGCCTTTCTGATTCTGACAGTCGGGATGTTGACAGTTGCGGCAGTCTTCACTGTCACTGCCGGGGCTTGGACGCGTCCTTCGGACATGCCACCGTCACCTGCACCGTCACCTGGATCGCCGTGGCTGGTCACCAACCTGATGCAGGACCAGGACGGCGCCGAGATGCGGTTGTCGGGCGGCACGGTTGTTTGGCCCTACGGCGACAACGCGGTTGTCCGGAAGACGACCCTCGGCGGTAGTCCATCCTTAGATGTGACGGTGCCGCTTTCGTGGATATCCCACAACTACGACATCGAAGAAGTGCCAGGCACATTCAGATGGGTGTGGGTGGATTCCGCCACTCACACGATAATGACGTACGGCGAGACCGTGAACGGGAACGCGCCCACGGGAGCATCCTGGACACGTTCGCCCGGCGTAAAAAGCTCGCCGAGGCTGTGCTACCCCTGGGTAGTCTGGAAGGAGCCGAACAGTGACGGTGGCCCAGGGCAGCTCATGGCGAAGAACGTCACGTCTCCTCCCCTCGAGCCCGCCGTAATTGAAATAGCTGTTTCCCAGTACGGGTTCGGCCCGTCACTCAACATCGCGCATACCAAGAATGGCCAATGCGTGGTCGTCTGGGACGAGCACGACCCTGACGTGGACTCGACGGGAAAGCGGGGATACGACACCTGGTCCTACAACTTGGACACCCACATCCAGACACCGATCGCCGTTGGACCCGCCACATGGGACCTCTACCCAGACATCAGCGGTGACATGGTGATTTGGAGCAAGAACAAGCCAAACTCGGTGGGAGGCGGCACCACTAGTGATGGAGTGTGGGCGATGGATCTCACATCAGATGCTGAACCTACTCAGATTGTGCCGGCGGAGCTTAGTCCAAGCAACACTGCGGCCTCGATCTCAGGTGACTGGATTGTCTGGGAGAACGGCTACCACACCGCCGATCTCTATGCACAGAACTTGATATCGGGGTGGCGTGGCACAGTAGCCAGTGGAATTACTGTCAGCAACCAGGAAGACCCGCTGATCGACGGCAACACAATCGTCTACAACGTTGGCACGGCGGCGGATTGGCCCCCGCCTTCAGAGATCCACGCTTTCCGCTTCCCGAGTGACGAGGGGTCGCCTACAGTCGTCGTAGACACGTCGGCTGGCGCCAACACGTTCTCCCTCAACGTGACCGATGACCTAGGGGTCAACAGCGTGCAGTACGCGATTCAGACTCCCGGTTCGCTACCCCCGTTCATAGACGACGACTACACTCTCTACCCTCAGTACGAGCCGACCTATACGGCGCCGAGCTCCGGGTGCACTGTCTGGTACGAGGCGACCGACATCTCGGGCAACGTGACTGCTGGGTCTCAGCCTCTGCCCGACATGACAGCGCCCACCGTGACCCCCACAGTGACTCCTTTCTGGTACGGCGACAAGTGGTGCAAGGGCGCGGTGACACACGTAAGCCTGGCGGCTACCGACGCTGAGTCCAGCATCGCCCGAATCGAGTACCGCGTACTCGCCGACGAGGAAGTCGCTCCCGGCGAGGGCGAGTGGTGGACCTACAGCGATCCGTTCGGGGTGCCCGATCCGGGTCGGTATCGCGTCTGGTACCGAGCCGTGGACGCCGTGGGCAACTGGAGCGACCCGGAGTCCATCCAGGTGTGGGTGGACGGTCAGGCGCCGACGATCACGGTGACGGTGCCGCAGCTCGGATCCGAGCCGTACTCGTACTATGAACAAGGCTCGCACGTGCCGAGCCAGTTCTCGGCCGTGGACGACATGGCAACGGGGCTTGGAGTGAACGTCTGGGCGACTGTGCAACTCCCGGACTCGCCAGCGGTGACGATCTCCGCCGGCGATGACCTGCCGGCAAGCCAGGCCGGGCTCTGCACCATCACTGTCCACGCCACGGACGGCGCCCTCAACGAGTCCACGCAGACGGGGCACTACTGGGTGTATCCGGCCGGAGACCTTGCGCCACCGACCACGACCGCTGCACTCGCCGGCACTTTGGGCACCAACGGCTGGTACAGGAGTGCGGTCACCGTGACGCTGAGCCCCACCGACGCCGGATCGGGGATGAGCGGAGGCCAGGCAGGCACCTGGTACTCGTTCGACAACGGCGTTACCTGGACTGCGGGCACGTCAGTGACCAAGAACGCCGACGGCACGTACACGATGCTCTACTACTCGAAGGATGCGGCCGGGAACCGGGAGGCCAACAACTCCTTGACCTTCAAGGTGGACGCAACCCTACCGGTCGTGACAGTCACCAAACCACTGGCCAACGACTATTACACGGTCAAGCAGAAGGTGTACTCGGCGGGCTCAGTCGGCGACGGATCGGGCTCGGGCGTGGCCACGACGGTCATCACGAACGACACGACGACGACGACCTGGGGCGCGGCCCTGAACACGGCGACGACCGGCACTCACACCTTCCAGGTCGTGGCGACCGACTACGCCGGCAATCAGGTCACGAAGGTGGTGACGTACCGGGTCGGCAACACGGCCGACAAGACGCCGCCGACTGTGACCATCACCAATCCCGAGTTCTACGACGGGCAGAGCTACCCGAGGTACGAGCAGCTCTCGATCGACTTCACGGTGAGTGACAGCCTCGCGGGCACGTCGCTCGCACGCTGGAGCGTCAGCGTGAAGCTGCCCAGCGGCACGACGATTCCTCTGTCGTTGACGCCGGTCGGCACGAACGGCGCCACGACCGGTGTGGTGCCGGCGTTGACGGACACGAAGGGTGCCTACCAGGCGACCATCACGGCCAAGGACGGCGCGGGGCAGACGACGACCGTCGTGGTCAACTACGCGGTCGCCGCGGACTGGGGCCAAGGACTTCTGGCCTTCGATACCATCCTGACGCCCAACAACGACCCGCCGACCATCAACGTCACGAACCAGCCGATCGTCCCGCTCAAGTTCACGCTGTCAGGTGACGTCCGCGAGACGTTGGGCAGTTCGTCAGTGATCTCAGGGCTCAAGCCGCGTCTCTACGTCGTCGACCTCGTGACGAACAAGCTCGTGTACAAGGCGCCCACGTACTTCCAGTTGGGCGCCGACGGCTTCTATACGTTCAGTTTCGACACGCGGAACATCGCCTGCATCCCGTCCGCGGGCCGCAACTTCAAGCACATCGTCGTTTTCTGCGATCCGCTTGGGGCGCCCAAGTTCACCTGTGGGAGTGGGGGCGGCGCCGGGAGGACCACGACGACCGATCTGACCGTCGCCGGCACGAACACGGTCACCGAGCTGACGCCGGTCACCAGTGACACGGGTGTCCTCAAGGTGGCAGGTGCCGGATCCTCCACCGTGCTTGCGGCTGCCGTGGCGACGCCCAGCATCAGCGCCGTGGCACCAAACCCCGCGGCGCTCACGACCGGTGGTATCGCATCCGTGACGCTCACGGGTTCCAACTTCGGCAGCAAGGTGGTCGCGAACTACGTGTCCCTGACGGGCTTCGACGCGAGCAATATCGCGTGGAAGGCGACCACCCAGTCGACGTCGACGCCGTTCAAGCTGGGCCTGACGTCGTGGGGCATCGCGAAGATCGTGTTTACGACTCCGGCGAACGTCGCGGGCACTATGAACACCTATGTAAATGTGGGGACGGCGAAGTCCGGCGGGAAGCCGCTGACGGTAAGCGTCGGCAGCGCCACGGGCACGATCCGCTACATCAGAGGCGGGTGATCTGACGGGCAACGCGTGAGAGAAGGCCTGGCTGCGGCCGGGGGAGGCGATGCCTCCCCCGGCCGCTTCTTGCGCGCGCTCTCGGGCGGGGGGCCGCGCGCCATGCCGTTGCCCTGCCCTCACGAGGTCGCTACAGTTGACCGACTGGGGGTGAAATGAGGCAGAGGGGTCATCGCTTCGGCCGAGGACGTCACTATCCCGTCCTCACACGTCGCACGGCGTCGCCATGCTGACCTGCGCTTTCTGCGGGGTCGAGAGCCCCGACAGCTTCAAGTTCTGCCCCGCGTGCGGCACCCCGTTCGGAGCGAAGCGGCTTCTGCCCGAGGAGCGACGCTTTGTCACGACCCTGTTCTGCGATCTCGTGGGCTTCACGGCCACCTCCGAGGCCGCCGATCCCGAGGACGTGGACCGCATGCTGCGCGACTACAACAGGCTGGCGCGCAGGGTCGTGAACTCCTGTGGCGGCACCGTGGAGAAGTTCATCGGGGACGCCGTGGTCGCCGTCTTCGGCGTCCCCGTCCTGCACGAGGACGACGCAGAGCGAGCGGTGCGGGCGGGGCTCCGCCTCATCGAGGAACTCGCCGATCTGCCTCCCCTGCACGACGTCCCGATCAGGGCGCGGGTCGGCATCAACACCGGCGAGGTCTACGTCCGCCTCGACATCGAACCCGACTCCGGCGAGACCTTCTTGACCGGCGACGCCGTCAACACGGCGGCGCGGCTGCAGTCTGCCGCGCCCCCGATGGGCGTCGTCGTCGGCTCGTCCACGCACGCGCTCGCCGTCGAGGCGTTCGACTACGAGGAGCTCGAGCCGCTGACACTGAAAGGAAAAGCAGAGCCCGTCCCCTGCTGGCTGGCGACAGCGCCCAAGGCGCACACGGGCGCCGAGTCCGCCAAGGACTACGCGACGGCCTTCATCGGGCGAGAACGTGAGCTGGCCCTGCTCAAGGGCCTCTTCGAGAAGGCGGCGCAAGGCCACGAGCCTCAGTGCGTCCTGCTCGTCGGCGAGGCCGGCATCGGCAAGTCGCGCATCGTCGCCGAGTTCGCCGCCTATCTCGAGGACTACCCAGACATGACGCGCTGGCGCCAGGGCCGCTGCCCGCCGTACGGAGACGGCGTGTCGTTCTGGGCGCTCGGCGAGATCCTCAAGGCGGACGCGGGCATCCTCGAATCGGACGACACGGCGACGGTGGAGCACAAGCTCGAGAGAGTGTTGCCGGACGGGCCGGACCGCGAGTGGTTCCGCCAGCGTCTGCGGCCGCTGCTCGGCCTCGAGGCACCGCCGGCCTCCCGCGACGAGAACTTCGCCGCTTGGCGACGCTTCCTGGAGCACCTCACCGAGGACCATCCGACCGTCCTCGTCTTCGAGGACCTGCATTGGGCGGACGAGGCGCTGCTCGCCTTCCTCGACCACCTGGCCGAGCACGCGACCGACGTCCGCCTGCTCGTGCTCGGCCTGACCCGGCCGGACGTGTTCGAGCGCGTCCCGGGTTTCGCCGCCGGCGACCTTTGGAACGAACGCATCGACCTGGGCCCACTCTCGACTCGAGAGACCACGCGGCTCGTCGCGGGCTTGTTCGCGGTCGCCGGACTGCCGGAGCCGGTGCAGGCCGCCGTCCTCGAGCGCGTCGGAGGCAATCCGCTGTACGCGGAGGAGTTCGCCCGCCTCCTCATGGACCAGGACCTGCTGGAACGCGAAGATGGCCAGCTGAGACTCAGGGAAGGCGCGTCCATCCCGCTGCCGGAGTCGGTGCAGGCCGTGATCGGCGCCCGCCTCGACCGTCTGCCCCTCGCGCACAAGGCGCTGCTGGCCGACGCGGCCGTGGTCGGCAGGGTCTTCTGGGACGGGGCGCTGCAGTCGATCGGCGACCGCGGCCACCAAGAGGTCCTTGAAGGCATGAACGCGCTCGCGCAGCGCCGCCTCGTGCGTCCCGCCCACACCTCATCGTTCGTCGGCGAGACCGAGTGGGTCTTCTGGCACGGGATGGCGCGCGACGTCGCCTACGCCCAACTGCCGCGGGCGGCGCGGGCGGGCAAGCACGCCGCCGCCGGTCACTGGATCGAGGCGGTGGCGGGCGACCGGGCGGAGGACCTCTCCGAGACTCTGGCTCACCACTATGCCACGGCTCTGGAGTTCGCCACAGCGTCGCGCGAGCACGAGCTGGCGACGGCCATGGTCGATCCGTCCGTCCGCTTCCTCGCCCTCGCCGGCGACCGGGCGATGGGCCTGGATTTCGCGGCGGCCGAGCGCCACTATGCACGTGCCGTGGCCATAGTGCCGAAGGACGGCGAGAGGCGGCCGCGACTCATGATGAGCTGGGGGCGCTCGCTTCACCGGCGCGGTCAGTTCAGAGAGGCGTCGCCGGTGCTGGAGGACGCGGTCGCAGGCCTGCAGGACCAAGGCGATATCGACGTGAGCGCGACGGCGCTGATGAGCAAGTCAGCCGTTCTGACCATCCTGGGCGACCCGAAAGCGCTCGAGGTCGCGGAGGCCTCCGCGAAGCTGGCGGAGACGTGCGTCGAGTCCCCAGCCGTCGGGGCCGTCCTCGCGAACTGGGCTTCGTGCCTGGCGGTGCTCGAACGGCACGAAGACGTGATCGAGGCCGCCGGCGAGGCCATCAAGGTGAAGGGACTCGCCCCTCCGGATCTCGTGCTCGCCTTGGGGTGCCGCGGAGCCGCGCGGTGCAGCCTGGGGGACAGGGGGGGCCTCGATGAGATGCGTGAAGCGCTGGCGATCGGGCGGGAGAGAGGCGTCGGCTACGAGATGGGTGTCGTCGGCTTCAATCTGGCCAGCGCGCTCGCCCTGTTCGAGGGCCCCGGCGCCGCCCTCGAGCTCCGGCTGGAGGGGTTGGAAGCCGCGCGGCGCCGGGGCAACCAGCAGATCGAGCTGGCGCAACGGATGGGCGTCGTCGATGACCTCGCGTGGGTCGGCCGGTGGCAGGAGTCACTCGACGAGCTGGAGACGCTGGTGCCGGTGCTCCAGGCGACGGAAGATCTGTACGACCTCGTCTATGTGCGGACCAACCAGCTCCAGATCCTGTCCTGCCAGGGGAGGTACGACGAGGCCGAGCCGCTGATGGTCTGGGCCGAGGAGAAGGCCGAGAAGGCCGAGGAGCCGTGCGCCACGGCGTGCTGTCTCCTCGCGGCTGCGGACGTGCGCATCGCCCTTGGCGGCAAGGCCGAGAGCCTGCAGCTGCTGAGAGCCTGCGGCGAGAACCCGAACGAGGAGATGTTCCGCTCCTACGACTTTGTCATCCGGCTGGCGCAGGCGGTACGGACCTCGCTGGCGGCCGGTGATCTGGACCTGGCCGAGGTGCTGGTCGAGGACGTGAAGTCGACGTACCCGCTGAGCGGGCACGCGCTGGCGAGCGCCGGGGCACTGCTGGCCGAGCACGCCGGCGACCGGGAGACGGCGGCGGCCGGCTTCGCCGACGCCGCCGCCCGCTGGCACGGCTTCGGCGTGCCCTACGAGGAGGCGCAGGCGCTGCTCGGGCAGGGGCGCTGCCTGGTGGCGCTCGAAAGAGCGCCGGAGGCAGCGCCGTCCCTCGGGCAGGCGCGCGAGATCTTTGAGCGGCTCGGGGCGGCGCCGGCGCTCGGTGAGACGGACGACCTGCTCGGCCGGATCGGCACCGAGGCGTCCTGACCCGGCCTCACGCCTCCTCGACGGCCGGCTCGCCCGCCGTCTTCGCCCCGAACCTCCTCCTGAACAGCACCCCGGCGGCGAGCCCGACCGGGATCGGCAGCCAGAAGGACACGAGGCGGTAGGCCAGCACGGCGGTGGTCGCCTCGGCGGCGCCGACGCCGGCCAGGCCGAGGGTCGCCGCCAGGCCGACCTCGACGAAGCCAAGCCCGCCGGGCGTCAGCGGGATCGTCCCGAGCAGGACCGCGACCACGTACCCGAGCAGCACGAGCGAGGGTCGCGGCGTCGCGCCGACCGCCGCCAGCGCTGCGAGCAGCGCGGAGAAGTCGAAGAGCCAGTTGCCGGCCGCGC
>Ga0315273_10009451_pt1 | contig 12364 bp, 9 predicted proteins | sample YL17G02_0_MG_FD_205753 | JGI IMG/M metagenome (GOLD analysis project Ga0315273, IMG submission 205753) | Sediment microbial communities from Yellowstone Lake, YNP, Wyoming, USA - YL17G02_0 | ecosystem: Environmental > Aquatic > Freshwater > Lake > Sediment | place: USA: Wyoming | collected... | reverse complement strand
TCAGATGAGGCCATAGACGAGATAGTGGCGGATTGCCGGAAAATCGTGGCGAATAATAATGGAGACTTGGAGTGCTTTGCCGTGCATCAGGGGATGGAGATTGAACTGTAGGCGGGAGTTCATGGAGTCGTGTATAAATCCTTTTCAATAATTTCTGATTTTTCAGTGTAGTTTCTCTTCAGTGTGAATTCGGTAGCGAGCGCAAACACCTTCGCTTGCTGTGGGGTAAGCGAGCGAATGCCGAACGACACTTTTCCTTAAGAAGAAGATTCTCCGCAGCCTGCTGCGGAGAGCTTCAAAGGAGGGGATTTTACGTCATGCCGACGCAGGTGAGAATAACTATGGGCAATGTAACGTTAATGGCCGAGCTCTTCGATACAGCATGCGCAAAAGCAATAGCAGAAAGGCTTCCCATCAAGGCAAGGCCTGACGAATGGGGCGATGAATATTACTTTGAGATACCCGTAACGGCATCTCTCGATGAAACGGCAACAACAAAGGTGAAAGTTGGCGATATCGGCTACTGGCCGCCGGGAAGGGCAATGGCTATATTCTTCGGACGGACACCGATGAGCACCGGGTCTGACCCCGTTCCCGCAAGCGCGGTCAATCTCGTCGGAAGAATCATCGATGACGCAGCCATTCTTAAGAAGGCCAAAGGGGCCGCCGAAATAATAATTGAAATGTTGCAGGGTGCGTAAGCGGCAGCATTATGCACCCTGCTGGCAGGTATTTCCATGCGAGGAATCGTTCAGATAGCCGGTGTCGCCGATGAGGCAGAAGCCATGATGCTTGTAGAGGCAGGTGTCCATCAGATCGGATTTCCGCTGGGACTTACAGTTCATAAAGAGGACATGCCCGCAGAGGATGCGGCCAAAATCATCCGTCTGCTCCCGCCGCCTGCAGCTGCCGTATTGATTACCTATTTGAATATGGCGGAAAAAATTCTTGATCTTTGCAAAAAAATCGGAGCCCGCAAGGTGCAGCTTCATGGCGGTATATCTCTTACAGAGATTATCAGACTCAAATCACTTGCCCCCGATCTCACTGTTATCAAGAGTCTTATCGTGGAAAGCAATAACCTTGCGGAGCTGAAATCCTCGGTTGGTAAATTCAGTTTTCATTGCGACGCATTTATAACAGATACATACGATCCAGTAACCGGCGCGTGCGGCGCGACCGGCAAGACCCACGACTGGGATATCAGTCGCCGGCTTGTCGATATTTCTCCCAGTCCGGTCATGCTGGCCGGCGGCCTCAAACCGGAGAATGTCCGTAAAGCCATAGCCCATGTGCGGCCCGCCGGCGTGGATGCGCATACGGGTGTCGAAGGGCCCGACGGGAGAAAAGATGCCGTCCTCGTCAGGGCATTTGTAAGGGAGGCGCTTGCGGCCTTCGCTGATATGTGAAATAAAACCCTTTAATGTTACCATCCTTGTCATTTCGACGGAAAGGAGAAATCCAAGATTTATTGTTGTTTCCCTTTACGTAACGTAGGGCTTTGGATTACAGTGGGATTGACATGAAGTACCTGCGACGCAGGGATTAGGGAGAGTGAAACCATGAAACAGTTCACCGTGCGAACCAATGCAAGGGCTGAGATGATCGATATCACCGACCGCATCAGAATCCTTCTCAAAGAAAGCAGGATCAAAAGCGGCGTCTGCCATGTCTTCGTTCCACACACCACGGCAGCCGTTACAATAAACGAAAATGCCGATCCTGATGTGCCGCTGGACATACTGATGGAGCTGGAAAAAATTGTTCCCTTGAATGATCACTACCGGCACGTAGAGGGAAACTCCGCGGCCCACATCAAGGCCTCTATTCTGGGAGCTTCAGAAACGGTATTTATAGAAAACGGCGAGCTGGTCCTGGGCACGTGGCAGTCTATCTTTTTCTGTGAATTTGACGGTCCGCGGACACGGAAGGTCATTGTTTTAATTCAATGAGGCTTAGCTTTTTTCAGGCTATAATTTTTCAAACATGGCCTGGAGTTCCTTAATCAAAGCGATCTCCATGTCGATGAATCGTTCGTCGGTGAGTATGAATTCGACTTCGTAATAAGTCTGGTATTCCACGGCGCTGGTGGCATGCTCGACGATCCGGGTAATGGTAATGTCCTTGATTCCTTCGTATTCTTTAGTGCGGGACATTTCCGTCTTGCGGAGGATGAGTAGCATGGCCCTCTTGGCGTCTTCGACGGTCTTAAGAACAATATCAATCCCCTCCAGTTTTTTGATGGCCTTGGTGATCTTTTCATCCCTTACCCTGATTTTCATAATCCCCCCGCATCCGGTGTTTGCTTTTCTCGTTGCGCACTGTCGCTAATTTCAGCAGGAGTCTATTAAATTTGAAGCAGGACGTCAACAAAATTGACGCGGGCCGACGCCAACTCATAAAGGAAAACGAATGCTGTACGACCTCGCCGGTCTGGAAAACACCAGCTCAATCAACAATCCCTGTGAAATGAGGTTACGACGAGTGAGCTGATTGATTGCGGCTTTTTTTCCGCCTGTCGAGGATTTCAGCAAGAATAGGAAGCAGAACGAATCCAAAGGGCAAGACTATTATTATCAAGACCGGGACACGGAGGATCAAGCGCTTCACATATGACTTAAGATCACGAGTTTCTTCCTTTGTCCAAACGATTCCGGTATTTCTATGTTTCATCAAAAGCCGCATGAAACCCCGAATATGCTCGCCTTCCTCAAGTATCATATCCCTGTTTCTTGCAAGGAGCTTCTTGAAAAATAATTTTATCATGGATGATAAATTCTATGTGGGAAGTACTTATGCGAACGTCAATGCAATACTTTTCGCAGGAACTGACCGGTAAACGATTCCTCCGTACAGGCAACTTCTTCGGGCGTGCCGGACGAGACGATTCGCCCTCCACCTGGTCCACCCTCGGGCCCGAGATCAATAATATGGTCGGCACACTTGATGACATCAAGATTATGTTCTATCACCAGAACTGTATTGCCCATATCTACCAGTCTCACGAGGACATCGAGAAGATTCTGAATATCTGCGGAATGAAGGCCGATAGTCGGCTCGTCAAGGATATAGAGGGTGCTTCTGTTCATGCGCTTCCCCAGCTCCCTCGATAATTTGATGCGCTGGGCTTCTCCTCCGGAGAGAGTTGTCGCCGACTGACCCAATCTGATGTAACTAAGACCGACATCGAAAAGAAGTTGAAGTTTGGATCGTACGGCCGGAATATTATCGAAAAATGGCAGTGCCTGATTTACGGACATGTCGAGGACATCGGCAATGTTCTTGTCTTTGTATTTGATTTCAAGGGTGTCGAGATTGAATCTTTTTCCGCGACAGACATCGCACGTCACATAGACATCAGGGAGAAAATGCATTTCGATCTTGATAAGGCCGTTTCCCTCGCAGGCCTCACATCGACCTCCCTTGACATTGAAACTGAAACGGCCGGGCTTATAGCCTCTGATCCTGGATTCGGGAAGGCCTGTGAAGAGATCCCGGATATGTGAAAAGATTCCTGTATACGTCACGGGATTGGAACGGGGGGTGCGTCCTATAGGCTGCTGGTTCATGATGATGACCCTTTCAATTCCCCCGAGGTCAACGATCTTTCTGATCTTTCCCATGCCGCCTTGATAATTATCGAGTCTCCTGGCCATGGCTTTGTATAATGTTTCAATGACCATGGTGCTTTTCCCGGAACCGGAAACACCCGTCACGGCTGTAAAAAGTCCCACGGGAATCTTGATGTCTATGTTTTTAAGGTTATGCTCACGGGCCCCCTCCAGGACAATAAACCTGGCGGGCAATGCTCTCCTCTTTCCGGGAACAGGGATGACAATTTTTCCCGAGAGATACAACCCTGTCAAGGATTTATCGCATTCGCAGATCTCCTCCGGTGTACCATGGAAGACGACTTCGCCGCCGTCGAATCCGGCGCCGGGCCCCATGTCGAGAATGTAATCAGAAGACATCATCATGGCCGGGTCATGCTCCACAACCAAAACCGTATTACCCATGTCTCTCAGTCGTTTGAGAGTGGAGATGAGTCTCGCATTATCCCTCTGGTGGAGACCTATCGTCGGTTCATCAAGAACATAAAGGACGCCAACGAGTCCCGATCCTATCTGAGTCGCCAGCCTGATACGCTGGCCCTCGCCGCCGGAAAGACTGCCGGACGAACGTTCCAGGCTGAGGTAATCCATGCCCACATCGGCGAGAAATTTCAGCCTCTCTTTGATTTCTTTAAGAATTCTTTCGGCGATGAGGGCTTCCTGGCTTGACAGAGGCAGCTTTTCGAAAAAAGCCAGGCACTCTTTTATACAGAGCCTGCACAGATCATAGATGTTCTTGCCTTCCACAGTAACAGCCAGGCTCTCTTTCTTCAAACGTGAACCGTGGCAGGTCGGACATTCCTGTAAGTTGACGTAACGCGACAGGTCCATTCTTACGGCATTGGATGCGGTTTCCTTATAGCGCCGGTCAAGCTGTTTAATGATTCCCTCGAAAGGCCTGCTGTGAAAAAAGCGCCTGCCACCCCTGTCAAGATAGAACTTGATCATCTCCTTCCCCGAGCCATACAGAAGAACTGTCTGGATCTCCTTCGGCAATTGATTAAAGGGGCTATTTACATCGAAATGGTAATGCTGTGACAGGGCGTCCAGCATCTGGTAATGATAAACGGAACTCCGGCCTGACCAGGGAGCGATAGCGCCCTCCCGCACGGAAAGTTCCCGATCGGGAACGACCAGGTTCTCGTCGAAATACATTCTGGTACCGAGGCCGTCACAATCGGGGCAGGCGCCATAGGGGCTGTTGAAGGAAAAATTCCGGGGAGCCAGCTCCGGCATGCTGATGCCGCATTCAGAACAAGCATACTTCTCGCTGAAAAGAATCTCGTCGCCTCCCGTAACATCGACGCGAACGAGCCCGTCGGAAAGGTGGGTGGCAATCTCCAGGGAATCCCTGAGTCGCCTTCTGATCCCTTCCTTAACAAATAACCTGTCAACCACGACATCGATGTTGTGGCGTTTATTTTTGTCCAGAGCAATATCATCGCCGAGTTCGCGCAGTTCCCCGTCGATGCGCACCCGGACAAACCCATCTTTCTGCAGCTTCTTCAATTCTTTTTGAAATTCTCCTTTTTTGCCCCTGGCGATCGGGGCGAGGATACTGATTTTGGTCTTTTCAGGAAAGGCCAGGATGCTATCAAGCATCATGTCGATAGTCTGGGATCTAATCTCTTTTCCGCATCGATAGCAGTGCGGAACTCCTATCCTGGCGTAAAGCAGGCGGAGGTAGTCGTAGATCTCGGTGACCGTTCCTACGGTCGAACGGGGATTATGGCTTGCCGTCCTCTGCTCAATGGCTATGGCGGGAGACAATCCCTCGATAGATTCAACATCAGGTTTGTCCATCTGACCGATAAATTGCCTGGCATAGGTGGACAGCGATTCCACGTAGCGTCTCTGTCCTTCAGCATAGATGGTGTCGAAGGCGAGTGATGATTTGCCTGATCCGCTGACCCCGGTTATAATAACCAGCTTATCTCGAGGGATATCGACATTTATATTTTTAAGATTGTGCTGTGACGCTCCTTTTATTCTTATGTAGATCATTCCTTGATTTACTCTTCAAAGGTCAAAAGACGTGGCCCCCCTATTCATTGCCGTGCTGCGAATTGCGCAATTATCGGGTTTGCTTCTTTCTTGCGATAACGCTATTTACAGTTTTATTTCAATGAGGGACTTTCTTCTCAGCTCTTTAATCCACTCTTCGTACTTCTTATCGATCTTTTCCTCTTCAAGCCTTGCCTTGATTTCTTCACGGACGGTTTCGATGGGTTTTATGCCCGCACCTCTTCTGTCGATAGCCTGGATTATGTGCAGACCTACGGGGGATTCGATTACCTTGCTGATCTCGTCTTTTTTCAAACCAAAGGCAACGCTTTCGACAGCAGGAAGCATTAATCCCTTTTCAAGAAAACCGAGATCACCCGCGGTTGCAGTAGCAGCTTGTTGAGAGAACTGTGCAGCAAGCAAGTCAAATGGCTCTCCGTTTAGCAGGCGCTTATGGATCGTATCTATTTCCTCCCGGAGCTTAGCCTTGGTTTTTACATCAGCGCCTTTGGGAAACAAGATGAGGATCTGCTTGATCCTAACAGCTTCCTTACCTTCATAGGCTTCACGGTTCTTGAGGTAATATTCACCTATCTCTTCTTCAGTGACTGCAACCTTGGATTTTATTTCACGCCTGAGCAATCTCATGCGGAGAAGGTGCCCCTTGACTTCTTTCCTGTGTGCCTCGATGGAGGAGTTCTCTTTCGCAAGCTCCGTCATCAGGTCCTCCATTTTCATTTTTCTCCGGGAAATGAAGTCGTTGATGGTATCGGTTACTTCCTCGTCCTTGATGATCATTTGCGTTTTTTTTGCCTCCTGATCAATAATGATGTTGTCGATCAATTTATTCAACAGCGCCAGTCTGTTTTCTGCTATGACCTTTTCCTTGTCCGGGCCCTTGTAGGTTTCTTCTATTCTTTTCTTGTAAGGTTCATATGCGCCGTTTAGCTCTGATGAGGTTATAACTTCGCCATTCACAACGGCAATGATTCTTTCCATGATCTCCGCAGTAGCTGAAACTGGTATGAATATCACTGCCACGATGATAATATATATCCATGTCCACGTCCTTGATAATTTCACTGTCATACCTCGTCATTCTGCTCCATTAATAGGGGGGACAGTTTCCTTTTTCAGAAGGTCCCCGTTAATTTTTATTACCGCCTTTGACCTCAAGGCGCCCAGCCACAGCGCGTACTCCCGTTCCTCTTTCTGCTTCCTCAGATCGGTCAGGACATGTTCCCTGACATCGTCCCACCCTTTCTTGGCCTTCTTGTCTTTCTCTATGATCCTAAAAATGTGATATCCAAAGGGACTTCTTATGACCGGACCAATTTCTCCGGGTCGCTGCGAAAAGATGGCAGCATCGATTTCTTCCGGCATGAAGCCCTGACTGACAAAACCAAGGTCACCGCCTGCCCTCGCCTCTGGACCAATGGATTCTTCCCGGGCAACCTTACCAAAATCCTCACCCCTCATCAACCTCTTCAGGATGGCATCTGCCTTTTCCCGCTCCCTCACAACTATCTGGGCCACGTGCACTCTTTTTCCCGGAGCATACATGCCCCTGTGTTCTCTGCGATATGCCTTTCCCTCAGCTTCTTTCACTTGAATCTTCGAATTTACCTCCGCTGAAATCAACTTCTCCAGGATAGTCCGTTCTCTCAGTTCCTCCTTCCATTGGCCATAATCGACTTTTCGCGTTGCAAGGGCATTGTCAAAACCGTCTTCTAATGAATAGCTTTCTTTAATATCATCAATCTTCTTCGCCAATTCAGCATCGCTGACGGAAATGGATAGCTCTTTAGCGCGGAACAGCATGACCTTTTCATCAATCAAAATATTCAGAACCTCCTCTTTGAGGCGGTCGTAGTCTTCCGGGGTTAGAGATGATCTGTCCAGTAATGAATTCACATCTCTGGCAAATATCTTATTAAACTCAGCAATCGAGATCGCCATGCCGTTCACAGTTGCCAGCGGTTTTGGCTTACCATTCCCCCCGCAACCGCATGTGGTGTAGATCATAACGGCAGAGAGAAGGCAAAGCAGGATTCTGCCAGCGGGCAACACCTGCCTCTCTCCGGCAAACTTCAATTTCAGAGAGAAAAAAGAAAAGAAGTTGTGCACAACGGCTGATATTATTTTTAATAATACATTCATCAATTGACCAGCAGCTTCAGCAGTTCCTTTGCCTGCCTTGTGATATCACTCGCCCTGAGATCCGGCATGAAGACGCTGAGCTTGAAATCAGGCGTCAGCTTTATCCCCGCCATCTTCTTTCGGGCGAGTTCAATGATCCGTGACGGATTTACCGGGCTTTCCCGGCTAAAGTCGATCAGCATGTTTTTCCCATCGTATACCATCTTCTTCCCTTTGACAACTGCCAGAAGGTTCCTTATGCCAATCACATCAAAAAGGTTTTCCAACTCAGGCGGTACAAACCCATAGCAGTCGACAATCTCCTCTCTGATCTTTTCTATGTCTTCATCTATCGAGGCTATGGATAATCTCTTGTACGTAACCAGCCTGCGGTGGACGTCAGGCATATAGTCCTCGGGTATGAATGCCGGCAGTCCTAAATGTATTTCCGGTTTTGCCTCTTCAACGGGTCTTGCGTCCCCCCTGATTTCCCTGATGGTTCGCTCCATTAATTCTGTATACAATTCATACCCTACGGCCGCAATCTGTCCGGATTGGGATGTTCCCAGGATGTTCCCCGCCCCTCTTATTTCCAGGTCATTGGAGGCAAGGCGGAAGCCGGACCCGGGCTCGGTGAAATCCATTATAACACGAAGCCGCCTCTGAGTATCCCGTGATAACATCGCCCCTTTTGGCACCAGGAGGCAGGCATAGGCCTCTTCTTTAGACCTCCCGACCCTTCCTCTGATCTGATACAGTTGCGCGAGTCCGAACCGGTCGGCCCGGTTGATAATGATGGTATTTGCCGTGGGAATGTCCAGGCCGGATGCTATTATGGAGGTGCAAACAAGGCAGTTGTAATCACCCCGGACAAATTTTGCCATCGTATCCTCAATATCGGCGCCCTTCATCCGGCCGTGGACAATCCCGATTCTGGCTTCCGGAACAAGTTTTTCAACCAGCCTGGCCATGGTGTATATGGATTGCACCCTGTCATGGAGAAAAAATACCTGGCCGTTTCTGTTGATTTCCTGCCGTATGGAGTCTCTTATAATGTCTTCGCTGAATTCGAATACAGAGGTCTTCACGGGAAGCCTGTCTTCCGGAGCGGTGTTGATGATGGACAAATCGCGGATGCCGACGAGTGAAAGATGCAAAGTCCTCGGTATGGGTGTCGCCGTCAGGGTTAGGACGTCCACAAGGGTTCTGAGTTTCTTGAGCTTCTCCTTATGGGTTACGCCAAAACGCTGTTCCTCATCTATAATCACAAGTCCCAGATCCTTGAACACGATATCCTTCTGCAACAGACGATGGGTCCCGATGACGATATCCACGATCCCCCTGTTTATTCCGTCCACAATTTCCCGCTGATCCTTCTTCGTCTTCAAACGGTTCAGGACTTCCACGCGTACGGGATAGTCTTTCAATCTCCGGGAAAATGTCTGAAAGTGCTGTTCCGCCAGTATTGTAGTCGGAACCAGAATGGCTACCTGTTTCCCTTCCATGGCCGCCCGGAAAGACGCCCTCAGGGCAACTTCGGTCTTCCCGAATCCCGCATCGCCGCAAACCAGCCGGTCCATGGGCTTTTCATGGCCCATGTCAAGAAGGACATCTTCGATGGATCTGGACTGATCGGGTGTTTCCTCGTATTCAAAGGTGGAACAGAATTCATCATAAATCCTGTCTGGCGGGGAAAAGGCATGGCCGTCCATAACCTCTCTGGCGGCGTAAATGGAAACCAGTTCTTCCGCAACCTCGCGGACAGACTTCTTGACTTTCTCTTTTACCGCTTCCCATGAAGAGCCGCCAAGTTTGTCAATTCTCGGCATGACGCCTTCGGGGCCGATATACCTCTGGATCTGATCCAGCCGGTCTATCGGTATATAGAGTTTGTCGTAATCCTGATATTCAAGAAGGAGAAAGTCGTTCTCGATTGCACTGATGACGAGCTTCTGAAGCCCCCGGTACACTCCGATTCCGTGGTCGGTGTGGACTGCATAATCCCCCTCCTTCAGATCGCCGAATGACTTTAGGAAGTACCCCTCTCTGGCAGGTCTTATCCGCCTTCGCGCTATTTTCTTACCGAATATCTCCTCTTCCGTAATGACAATCAGCTTCAGATCGGGCAGACGGAATCCTCCCGTCAGCTTGCCTTCTCTGATGACGAGGCGCCCCACACCCCTATGCCCTTCAACGTCCGCCGCAAAAGAGACACTTGACCGCGTGACAGGCAGGCTGTACTGCTCCAGAAGATGATCCAAGCGCCCCACCTCTTCCTGACCCGTTCCTAAAAATTGCACGAGATACCCTTCATGAAGGCATGCCTTTATCGTCTCCGCGAGGGGTTTGAGCAATCCGTCTCCATCACTCGGTCTCGGTGATGCGGGAGGCGGCCTCCAATCCGTGTCTGTATGAATTTCTATAGTTGAAGAAGCGGCGTCATTTTCATCATGGCTCAAATCGATAATATGCAGGCCTTCGAGAAATACTTTTTGAAAATTATTCGATTGCCTGAGAATAGCTTCTTCCGTCAGATAAAAAGATGCCTTTTCTAAATAGAATTTCTCACCGCTGCGGGCCTTTAGCAAAAAACGATCGATTGCGTTTTCAATATCCTCCCAGGCCTTTTCGATTGCGGGCAAATCGTCAAGAATAAGAATGGAGTTCTCAGGTACGAAATCAAATAACGTTCCCAGCGCGCCGGATGGATATTCTTTTCCCGACACTCTTGGAGTCTTAGAGTAACTCCTGCCTGCTGTCTCCTCTAATGATTCGTAAAAGAGAGGCAGGAACATGGGATTCACGGAAGAGATAAGACCATTTTCCAGCATCTCGACAAGGTGTGTCTTCATCATGCGGGGGAGTTCCAGTTCGAGAGCCCTGTGCTTGATATTTTCTACGGCCTGCTGTCGTCTCTCTTCGGAGAGGATTACCTCTCTTGCCGGGGACAGTGTAAAATCTACCAATTCACCCGTGGATCTCTGGGACGCGGGATCATACTCCCTGATTGACTCCAGCTCATCCCCCGTGAATTCCATCCGAAACGGCCGGAGAGCGGTGGGAGGAAAGACATCTATGACATGGCCCCTCAAGCTGAATTGGCCCTTTTCATCCACGAGTGTTACTCTCTTATAGCCCCCCTGTGATAATTTTTGAACGAGATGGTCCCTGTCTATCATGTCCCCGATGGAAATTATTTCGATATAGGCTTCGAGGACTTTTCGGGGTATGACCTTCTGCATCAGGGCCTTGAGCGGTACTACGACTACAGCCTGCTTTCCCATGATGAAGTTGCAGAGGATCTCCATGCGGGACAATTCCACGTCCTGCTGAAAAGCCAGCATGTCCGTGGAAAAAAAATCCCACGCCGGATACAGGAAGGCCTTGTTTTCGTCGCCTACGAAAAAGGAAATATCCTGGTAGATATCCCTGGCTTCTTTCTCCGTGGGGGCGATTACGATCAGTGTCCTGTTGGTATGTTTGGAGATTAACGAAAGGAGGAAGGATTTTGCCGAACCTCGAAGGCCGCTGACAGTAAGTTTTTTTTCGCCCTCCCTTATCCCGTCAAAGAGAGCCGTAAAGGGAGGACTGTCCAAAATTTTTTCTTTATTAATAATTTTTCTCACGTACGCAAAACTCTGCAATCCCCTTTCAACAAAGGTAGAAACGGCGGGATCGAAATTCTCCCATATAATATGCACCCATTTACGAAATGGCAAGCATCCTCCCGGAGGCTTGCGGGCTAAGAAACCTCACCTATATCATACATATATTTTATTCAAGGACAAAGATGCTCACCTTAGTTATTGACAAGGAAGGGCATTTGGGATAGCTAACTCAAAAGACCACCATAGAATGACGAGGGCTTTGAAAATCTCCCCTCTGTCATCTCGAATCTCCCCTCTGTTATTTCGACGGAAGGGAGAAATATTATAAGCCGTCGAAAAATTGCAGGATTGCAAATGCGTGGACCCTCCGCATTGCTTGACGCTACGGCTCAACTTCGCAGGAGGTAGGGATTTTTTTCTATCAGACAATGATCAGCGTTGAAGATGCTTTGAATAAGATTCTCGAGGTATTTGTTCCCTTAGGGCAGGAGAAGGTTAACATCCTGGATTCCCTGGGAAGGGTGATCGGCGAGGATATATACGCGACCAGAAACATTCCACCCAGGGATAACTCAGCTATGGATGGATATGCCGTACGCTGGGAAGATACCCGCGGTGCTTCGAGAGAGAAGCCCGTCGTTCTCAATGTCATCGAGGATATACCTGCCGGAACCATTCCCAAAGAAAGCATTGGCAAAGGCGAGTCATCAAGGATCATGACAGGCGCGCCTGTTCCGGATGGCGCCAATGCCGTTGTGAGAGTGGAAGACACGGCGAAGCACGGGCGGAGAGTCAAGGTATTCGCACAGGCTAAAAAGGGGCAGGATATCAGGCTTGCAGGCGAAGATGTCAGCGATGGAGAACTCGTAATTTCCCGGGGCGATATCATGAGACCCGCGGAAATCGGCATGCTCGCGTCCTTGGGCCGCTCTTTTATAAGCGTATACCAGAGAGCCGTAGTTGCCGTCGTGGCTACAGGAGATGAACTGGTTGATATTGATG
>Ga0315273_10009449_pt1 | contig 12365 bp, 9 predicted proteins | sample YL17G02_0_MG_FD_205753 | JGI IMG/M metagenome (GOLD analysis project Ga0315273, IMG submission 205753) | Sediment microbial communities from Yellowstone Lake, YNP, Wyoming, USA - YL17G02_0 | ecosystem: Environmental > Aquatic > Freshwater > Lake > Sediment | place: USA: Wyoming | collected... | reverse complement strand
GATCGTCGCCATGTCCGGCACGACGCCGAACACGTCGACCGGGAGCAGCGCCTTGGTCCGCGGCGTGATGGCGGAGGCGATCCGTTGGACGTCGATCTGCCACGTCTGCGGGTCGATATCGACAAACACCGGCTGGCCACCGTCGAACATGATGCTGTTGCTGGACGCGATGAATGAGAAGGGCGTCGTGAGCACCTCGTCGCCGGGGCCGACGCCCAGCGCCCGCCAACACATGTGCAGGCCGGCGGTGCCGCTGCTACAGCAGATGGCGTGCTTGACGCCCAGCCGCCGGGTGAACTCCGCCTCGAACTCCGCCAGCTTCGGCCCCAGCGCGAGCCGGTCGGAGCGCAACACGGCGACGACGGCCTCGATCTCGGCTTCGGTAATGTCCTGTGAGGACAGGCTGATCTGCCGCGTCACGAACAACTCCTCATTTCCGCACCCGCCGGCGGCCAGGGAGGGCGAAGTTCAACTTCGCCCTACTGCTGTGTCAGCAGTGGCATGTCCGCACCCTGCTTAAGAGCGGCGCAGCACCCGGCAACCAGTACGTCGGCCACAGCGCCGAGTGCGACTGCGCGCCGCGGCCGGTATGATATCGGCCGATGCTGGAAACCGCTCGCCGACAACACGGGCTGACGAGCTTCCGCCGGGCGATGGCGTACGTGCGCCCGCACCATCGGCCGCTGATTATCGGGCTGGCGCTGGCGCTGGTCGTGGCCGTGACCTATACGGTCAACATCTCCAGCGTGGTCCCCGTGCTGAAGGTCCTATTCGCGGAGCACGAGACGATCGCGGACTGGCTCTACCGTTTTGAGGCGCAGCGGCGGCTGGGCATCGTGATCCCCGGGGACCTGCCCGACGATGCGCACGGCCTGCTGCTGGCCGATGTGCGCGACGGCTCACCCTCCGCCGGGGTGCTGCACATCGGGGACCGGATCGTCGCCCTGGAGGACCAGCCGCTCAGTTCCATCACGATCACGCGGCGCCTGGCCCTGTGTGACGGGCGCCGCCTGTCGCGCGTCCAGATCGTGGACGCGGCCGGCCAGGCGCGCGACGTGACGCTTCAGCTTCATGCGCGGCGGCAGTGGTACGAGCTGGCGTACCGCGTCGCTGACCTGTTACCCGCCGGCCGCACGCCGCACGATCGGCAACGTACGCTGTGGGTCATCATGGGTTTCGTGGTGGGGGTGGCGTTGTTGGGGGCCGTGTCGCGCTTCATCAACGAGGCTCTGGTCGCGGCCGCCGTCCAGCGGGCCATGCACGACCTGCGGACGGCCATGGCGAACCACACGCTGCGTTTGCCCGTGCAATGGCACGCGGTGCAGCCCGCCGGCGACACCCTGAGTCGCTTCGCCAACGACATCAGCAAGGTTGAGGTCGGGCTGACCACGCTTTTCGGCAAAGTGATTCGCGAGCCGCTCAAGGCCGCCGGCGTCCTGTCGCTGGCTCTGGCGCTCGACTGGCGAATGCTCGTCATCGGCGTGGTCGGGCTGCCGATCGGCGGCCTCGTCATCCGCCGCTTCGGCCGCATCGTGAAACGCGCCCAACGCCGCGCGTCCGAATCCTGGGGCCGGCTGCTGGACCATCTGGGCGAGCGTCTGGCGGGCATCCGCGTCGTGAAGGCGTGCAACATGCAGGCCGCCGAGGGCCGGCGCTTCGAGACCGAAGACCGCGAATTGACCGGGGCGCAAACGCACATCGAGTACGTCGACGCTGCCAGCAACCCCGTGCTGGAGATGCTCGCCACGCTGGCGATTGCGCTCTTCATTCTCTACGGCGGCATGCGCGTGTTTGGCGGCCAGCTCGATCCGCAGATGCTGCTCGGGGCGGTGATCTGCCTGGGCGGTATCTTTGACCCGCTGCGCAAGATGGGGAACGTCAACAACCGCCTGCAAGCGGCTGAAGCGTCCGCGCGGCGGCTGTTCGAAGTGCTCGATCTGCCGGTCGAGGAGCCCGTGACGGCCGCGGCGCCGCTGCCGCCCTTCGGCGAGCGCATCGAGTTCCGCGGTCTGTCGTTCAGCTATCCGTCGAACCCGGAGCGCCGCGTGCTGGACGACATCGACCTGGAGGTGCGGAAGGGCCAGGTCGTCGCGCTGGTCGGCCCCAACGGCTCGGGCAAGACGACGCTCATGTCGCTGCTGCTCCGCTTCTTCGAGCCGACCGCGGGCCGCATTTTGGTGGACGGCCGAGATATCGCCGGCGTCGCGCTGGCCTCGCTGCGCCGGCAGATCGGCCTGGTGACGCAGGAGGCGATCATCTTCTCCGACAGCGTGCGCGCGAATATCGCGTACGGCGCGAACGGCGTGCCGGACGAGGACGTGCAGCGCGCCGCACACCTGGCCCACGTGGACGATTTCGTCCGCGACCTGCGCGTCGAGCACGACGGCCACGTGACGACCGGCTATGACGCGCGGATCAGCGCGGCGACGCTGTCGGGCGGGCAGCGCCAGCGGATCGTGCTGGCCCGCGCGATCCTGCGCGACCCGCCGATCCTCATCCTCGACGAAGCCACGAGCCAGGTGGACAGCGAGTCGGAGCGGAAGATTCAGGAAGCGCTCGAAGACGTGACCCGCAACCGGACGACGTTCATCATTGCCCACCGGTTCAGCACGATCGCGCGGGCCGACGTCACCGTGGTGCTCAACGAAGGCCGCATCGTCGCCCGCGGCCGCCACGAAGAGCTGCTGCGGACCTGCCCTTTCTACGACACCCTGGTCAAGACGCAGTTTGCGCATGGCGCCGCCTGATCCCGCCGTCCAGCGCGCCCCCTCGCTCGCGGCCAAGCTCAGCCTCGTGTCGCTCATCGTCTGCATCGCGGGCCTGACGCCGGTGGCCGCCCGCGACGCGATGAAGGAGATGCCGCCTTTCAGCACCGGACTCGTCCGCTTTGCCATCGCCGCGGGGCTGCTCACGAGCACCTGGCTGGCGTGGCGGCGGGCGGAGAGCAAGCTGGCGCGGCCGATCGGGCGCCGCGACTGGCCGCTGTTCCTCCTGGCCGCCGCGCTGTGCGTGCCCGTGAACCAGGCCTGCTTCCTCAATGGCGTGAAGCTGGCCAACGCCTCGCACGCGGGCCTGTTCTACGGGTTGAACCCCGTCCTGGTCTACCTGTTCACGCTCGCGCTGGGGCGCACGCGGCGGTCCGTGCGCATGGGCCTGGCCGCGGTGCTCGCCTTCTTGGGCGCCGCCGCCATCGCGTGGACCGGCCTGCGCACCGAGCACAGCCTGAGCTTCTTCGCCGGTGATCTGCTGCTGCTCGGCGCCGTTGCGAGCTGGGCAGCGTACACGGTGGCGGCGGTGCCGCTGGCCGCCCGCTACGGCGCGCTGCGCTCGGTGTCGATCGTGCTGGCGCTCGGGGTGGTGCTCTACACGCCGGCTTATCTCGTCGACGGCCGGGAGCTGGACTTCGCGGCCCTGAGCTGGCGGGCGCTCGGCGGCTTCGCTTTCATCACGCTGCTCACCGGCTACGTGAACTACCTGCTGTGGATGGTCGCCTGGGCGCGGCTCGACGTGAACCGCCTGGCCGTCGCGACCAACACCGCCCCGATCATCTCCGTCGCCGCCGCCTACTTCTGGCATCACGAGCCGCTGACCGGCGGGCTGCTCGTCGGCGCCGCGCTGATCCTGGCCGCGATCACGCTGGCCAACTGGCCGCGTGTCCGGGTGCTGTGGGGCGGTCGCCGGCCGACCCCGATGTAGCGGGGTGCGCCTCGCGGGGCACGGCCATTCACGCCTCGCCACCCGCCGGAAACGCCTTCTCCAGCGCCTCCAGATACGCCCATTGCTCCCGCACCTGCGCCTTCAGCCGCTCCACGTCGAGCGCCTCGGAACGATAACGCCGCTGACGCGCGATGTAGTTCTCCACCGGCGTGCCGTCCGGTCGGGCGTTGATGCGGTAGCGCCGGCCGTCGAGCACCTCGTAGAGCGGGAACAACCCGCAGCGCACCGCCGTCAGCACCAGGTCCACGCTCTCCGCCGGCTCCGACTTCCACCCGGTCGGGCACGGCGAGAGCATAAGCAGGAACCGGAAGCCCCGCGTCCGCCGCGCGGTGCGAATCTTCCGCAGGAAATCGTCGCGGTGGGCGATGGAGAGCGTCGCGGCGTAGGGCACGCGGTGGGCCGCCATGATCGCCAGCACGTCCTTCTTGGGCTCGAGCTTGCCGGCGGCGGTGGTGCTGGTCTTGGCGCCTTGCGGGGTGGCGCTGCTGCGCTGGCCGCCGGTATTGCCGTAGATTTCGTTGTCGTAGCAGATGTAGATGATGTCCTCGTTGCGTTCGGCGGCGGCAGAGACCGTCGCCATGCCGATGTCGTAGGTGCCGCCGTCGCCGGCCCAGCAGATGACCGGGTGGGTCTCGCCGTTGAGGGCGTTGACGGCGGCGATGCCGCTGGCGACCGCGGCCGCACTGGCGAACGTGGTCGCCACCGTCGGCACGCCGTAGGCGCTGTTGGGAAACGCCCCGGCGCTGACGATGGCGCAGCCGGCGGGGACGCACAGCGTCGGCCGCTCGCCGTCCAGCGCCTGTTCGAGCCATTGCAGTCCGATGGACATGCCGCACCCGGCGCAGTTCGCATTGCCCGGGCGCAGGATTGCGTCCTCACGCGCGAGCGGCTGCGGAGCGACGCCGCTGGTCATGCCGGCACCTCTTTCCACACTGGCTCGCCCGCCGCCCGCCGCGACACGAGGTCCTCCAGAATCTCGTCGATCATCGCCGGCGTCACGTCGCCGCCGCCGAGCCCGACCAGGTAGTCCTGCAAGACGACATCGGCGCGCCCCTGCAAGCTCGCCGCGATCTCCTGCCAGAAGATGCCGCCGGAGCCCGGGCAGTGGTTGCGGTCCAGCACCCCCACCCGCCGCGCCGCGCCGATCGCCCGCACCATCTCCCGCCGCGGAAACGGCCGGAACAGCCGCGCGCTGACCAGGCCGACCTTTTCGCCCCGCTGCCGGCGCTGCTGCACCACGCGCCGCGCCGTCTGCGCCATGGTGCTGCACGCGACGAGCACGACGTCGGCGTCGTCCGTGTGCTCGGCGACCAGGGGCGCGAGCGGCCGGCGGCCGAAAATGCGGGCGAATTCCTCGCGCGCCTCGGCCAAAACCTCCGGCACGCGCTCCATCGCCTCCTGAATCTGCCGCCGGTGCTTCTCCGTCTCGGGCGCCAGGCACATTCCGCCGATCGTCGTCCCCTTGCCGTGCAGACGGTACGGGCTGCGGCACGCCGGCAGGTAACGGTCCACCTGCTCCTGCTCCGGCAAGTCCACGACCATCTGCGTGTGCGAGACGACGAAGCCGTCCTGGGCGATCAGCGCCGGCAGCAGGACGCAGGGGTCCTCGGCGACGCGGAACGCGATCAGGATCGTGTCCACCAGGTCCTGGTGAGACTCGGTGTAGAACTGCACCCACGCGGCGTCACGCAGCATCAGCGTGTCGCCCTGATCGACCCAGATGTTCCACGGCGGACCGAGCGTGCGGTTGACGCCGATCATCACGATCGGCAGGCGGAAGAAGCCGGCGGCAAAGACGTTTTCGGTCATGTACGCCAGGCCGTTGGAGGAGCTGGCGGTGAACGCCCGCGCGCCGGCGAGCGACCCGCCGATGCACACCGCCATCGCGCTGTGCTCCGACTCGACCAGGACGACCCGCCCCTTGGTGAAGCTGAACGCGCGCAGGAACTCGACGATCTCCGTCTGCGGGGTGATCGGGTACGCGCCGCAGATGCAGCCCCGCGCGCCACGGTTCGCTTCGCCCGCGAGCGCGAGGACGTGTCCGGCGGCGTGATTCCCGGTCACCAGCGTGCGCGCCACCTGGTGGTCTCCTCTTTTCCGTACCGCATTACTGCCGGCAGGTGCCGGATAGTAGTCATTCCGAGGCCCGCAGGGCCGAGGAATCCACGTCCAGGTACAGCTCGCGCCGGCATCGCGACCAGATTCCTCGCTCGCTGCGCTCGCTCGGAATGACCGCAGACAGGCCGCGCGCCGGCCACGGGGCCGACCCTACAGCTCCGCCATGTAAACCACGCCGCGCGGACACTGCGCCGCACAGATGCCGCAGCCCTTGCAGTAATCATAATCGAAGGCGTACTCGCCGGGGCCGCTGCGCACCATGACGCCCTCCGGGCAGTACACGCGGCAATTGTCGCACTCGTCGCACACGCCGCAACTGAGGCAGCGCGCGGCCTCCAGCGCCGCGGCGGGCCGCCCCGGCTCGTCCCGCAACCCCAGCCTGACCTCCGCGAAGCTGCCGCAGCGCACCGCCGCGGGCACCACGCCGCCGCGCTCGCGCCGCGCGTGGGTGAACAAGTGCAGCGCGATGTGCTCCGGGCCGGCGACCGGCGGTCGCGGGCCGGGGAACAGGTCCTCGCCGGTGAGCGCGCGGTGAATGTGCAGGGCGGCGCGGCGGCCGCTGCCGATCGCCGCGGCCACGGTGCCGTCGCCGGTGGCGAAGTCCCCGCCGGCCAGGATCGGCGCGCCGGTCACGCCGAGCAGCGCCTGGCCGTCGCGCACGTCGGCGCCCTCCGGCCAGAGCGACAAGTCCGGCGTCTGGCCCAGGGCGAGGATGACGCGGTCGCAGCGCAGCTCGAATCGGGCATCGGCGCCTTCGACCGGCATCGGCGCGCGTCGTCCCGACGCATCCGGTTCGCCCAACTGCATCCGCTGGCAGGTCAAAACCGGTCCGCGCGCGTCGGTGTGCAGCCGCAGCGGCAGCACCAGCTCGCGCAGCGCGACGCCTTCCTCCAGCGCCTCATCGACTTCTCCCTTGATCGCCGGCATCTCGGCCCGCGTGCGGCGATAGACGATCTGCACGTCGTGGGCGCCGCTGCGCCGCGCGGAGCGGGCCGCGTCGACAGCGGTGTTCCCGCCGCCGATGACGACGATGCGCTCCCCGTTAAGGCGCTCCGGTCGCTGGCGCACGCGGTCCAGAAAGCCGATGCCCTGCACCACAATGTCGGACGAGACCTGGCCGAGGTTCAGCGCCCGCGACTCCTGCAAGCCGGCCGCGACGGAAACCGCCGCGAACCGCTGCGACAGGTCGAGCAGGCCTCGACGCGTGAGGACGTGCCCGGTGCGGACCTCGACGCCGTGCCGCAGGATGTAGCCGATCTCGCGGTCGAGCACTTCGCGCGGCAGGCGGTAGCTGGGGATGCCGGTGCGCATGACGCCGCCCAGCTCGCGCCCGGCCTCGAAGAGCGTCACGCGATAGCCCAGGCGCGCCAGGTGGTAGGTCGCGCTCAGTCCGGCGGGCCCGGAACCGACGACCGCGATGCGTTCTTCCCGAGTTGGGGCCGTCGGCTGCGGCGGGGTTCCGTGATCGCCGGCGTAGCGCTCAAGCTCGCGCACGTCGACCGTGTCGTCGTGGAGCCGTCGGTTGCACGCCTCCGTGCACGGCGCCGGACACACGCGCCCGCACACGCTGGGCAACGGCGACGTTTGCAGGAGGATGCGCAGCGCTTCGTCACACTCCTTGCGCGCCACCGCCTGCACAAAGCCGCGCACGTCATTGGCGGCCGGGCAACCGTCGTTGCAGGGCGGCGTCAGCTCGGCGCGCTCGGGCCGGCGCGTCGCCCAGTCTCCCGTGTGAACCGTCGGGAGCCCCCCGACGTCGGTGTCGAGGATGCCGGCCACGGCGCCCCGCGGCGCCGGCTGGGCCGCGAGCGTTACCTGCCCGCTCATCCGCCGGGTGAGCACTTGCTCGAACGCCTGCACCGCAGACGTCGTGTTCGCGCCGCCGAACCCCAGGTAGTCCAGCGCCGCGGTCACGTCCTCCAGCCGCAAATCCAACACCTTCGCCACCGCCCCCAGCATGGTCGTGTTGACGATCGGCACCGTGCGCGTGCCCAAGCCGCTGCCGACCGCGATGCCCGTGGCGTCCACCGTCGCCACCCGCCGCCCAGGAAACAGCTCCGCGAACTTCTCAGGCCCCTCGGCCGAGTTGAGGATGAGCCACCCGTCCGGCTTGAGCCCGAGGACGACGCGACTGCAGGGCGAAGTTGAACTTCGCCCTACCAGCGTCCGGTCCAGGACGACGACGTGGTCGGGCTGCCGTACCTGGTTGTGGTTCGTGATCTCCGCGTCGTCGATCCGCACAAATGCCTGGAGCGGCGCGCCGGAGCGCTCGGCCGCATAGACGCCGAAGGCCTGCACCTCCTTGCCGCGCAGGAAGTACGCCGCGGAGATCAGCTTGGCCAGCGTGACGCCCCCCTGCCCGCCGCGCCCGTAGACCGTGATCTCCATCATGCCACACCTGCGCGGCCCGCTCGTGCCCCGGCACGCCTGAAGCGCTGCGGGGCGGGTACAGGCACCGTTTTCGCGGACGAAAGCGGTGCCAATCCCCCCCTACAGTCGCGTGCGCAGCCCCTTCTCCTGGATTTCCGCGACGAGCGCCCGGAACTCCTCCACGGCGAGCGAGAGGCGCTCCGCCGAGACCCGCAACGCCTCGTAGAGCTTGTTGTCCATGACGAGCTGCCCAAGGTTGCCCTGGCCGCTGGTGACCTGTCGCCCGATGACATTGAGGTAGTCCAGGAACTGATCGGCGCGGTCCAGGCCGTCGGTCGTGGCCCGCGCCAGATCATTGACCCGCCCGTCCAGGTTCGTGAGCGTCTGGTCGGCCTTGGTGACTAGCTTGCGGCCGCCCTCGATCAACTCGCGCGAGTCCGCCGCCGCCACCTGGAGGTCGGCCATCGCCGCCTTGCCCTTCACCGACATGTCCTGCACGTTGGCGATCGTGTCACGGAGCTGGCTCTTGACCTTCTCGTCGCCGAGCACGTCGTTGAAGTGCCGCAGCGACGCATCCAGCCGGGCCATGGCGGTGGAGAGGTTCCCCTGCGGGCCGCCGGCCACATCCACCTCGGCCGGGCTGCGTTTGGCCAGCAGGTCCTCCAGCTCCTTGAGCACGGGGGTGAGCGCCTCGGCGGCGCTGCCGATCTGCCGGGCGGTGTTCTCGAAGGTGACGATGATGCCGGGGGGAAAGACGCTCTCGAATCCCCGGCGCACTTCCCCAGGGATCGTCGCGTTGGGCGCCAGGTAGCCAGCGGCCGTGCCAGGGAGAATGTCTATCGGCGGGCGGCCGGAGCCGAACATCGGCTCGGTGGTTCGCGCCTTGCTGCCGAGCGGGATTTTGTAGTCGTTGTCGATCGACACGACCACGTCCACGCCGGCCTCAAACCGCTGCCGGTCGGCCAGGTCGACGTGGGTTACGCGCCCGATGGCGATGCCATTGATCTGCACCAGCGTGCCCTCGCGGATGCCGCTGACCCACTGGAACTGAATGTGCAGCGGGTAGGCGCGGCTCCTCGCGAACCACGTCATCCCCTCGCGGCCGAAAAGCACGACCAAGGTCCCCAACGCCCCCAACCCCAGCAGCACGAACAGCCCGACCAGCAGATTGCGGCGTTTTTCTTTCATGGCTGGCGCTCCGTATCTCGTCGCCGCGCGGTCCTTTCCGCCGGCCGACGGCGCCGGCCGGGAAGCGCGCAGCGTTGTCACCACGCCCGCCCAATAGTACACTGTCAGCGAGAAAAAGGAGAAGGCCGTGGCGCAGAAGTTGGAAGGCAAGACCATCCTGGTCGTGGATGATGACCCGGACATCCTCACGGCCATCACCACCGGCCTGAAAGAGACCGGCGCGACCATCCAGACCGCCAGCGACGGCAATACCGCCGTCACTCTGGTGGAAAAACTCAGCCCCGACCTGGTGATCCTCGACATCATGCTCCCGCAGAAGAGCGGCTTCCTCGTGCTCGAGAAGCTCCGCCGGGAAACGCCCCGCAGCCAGGGGCCGCGCATCATCATGATTACCGGGAACCAGGGCCGTCGGCACCGCCAGTACGCCGAAGCCCTCGGCGTCGACGAGTACCTCAACAAGCCGTTCCGCATGGAACGCCTGCTGGAGGTAACTGAGAAGCTGCTGGGCCAGTAAGCTGTCCCGCGACTCGTCGGCGGCGGGTAGGGCGAAGTTGAACTTCGCCCTGCGTTCGTGCTTGCGGGCGGCGAGCCGCGCCCGAAGGTGTTGACGCGCAGCGCGCGGATCGGGAGGATACGGCGTCCGTGCTCCGGCGGATTGGACGCCGATGGACGGCGCGCTGCCGGGCACAGTGGTTAGGGCCGCTTCACCACGGTCTGTTGGGAGGAGTGACGGCGATGTTCTACGTCAGCCTGCTGCTTGTGCTGCTGTTTCAGGTTACGACGGCGCCCCAGCGGCCCACGACCGCCCCGGCCACGCAGCCGGCCACTCAGCCCGCGGCTGTCGCTGCGCCGTTCGATGAAGGCCCGCTGCGCATCCAACTGATGGCCATGCGCGAGGAACGTCTGCACGTTATCGAACCCTCCCCGATGATGAGTGGGATGGAGTCGAATCTCCAGATGCGGGCCCACCTCCAGGGTGAGCGCGTCCGGCAGATCTCGCGCTACGGCAATCTGATCCTGACCGAGCTTGTCGATGACACGGGCCAGTCGCTGATCGATGAGAAGACCTACGCCGGCGTGGACACGAGCCTCATGCGCCCTATGACGCTCCCCCCGGAGCGGCTGGCGACCACCCCCTTGACCCTGAGTGTGCGCACCAACGTCGCCGCGCGGGCGGCGCGCACCCTCAAGCTGCTGCGCGGCACCGTCCACGTGATCCTGGCCGACAAGACGGACAAGCTCACCATCGACAACCCGATGCAGTACTACGGCAAGGACATTGAGGACGCGCGCCTGAAAGAGTACGGCATCGTCATTCACGTGGTGTCCTACGATCAGCTCAAGGCCCCGCCGCCCACGCCCCAATCCATCGTCCTTCAGTTCAAGGCCAAGCCGAACAACGTCCGACAGGTCGCCTTCTCCGACGGCACGCTGCGGCCGATACGCGCGCGCGACAGCTCCACGGTGACGCTCGCGGACGAGCCCTGCACGCTCTACAGCCTCGAAGACGGCGCGTTCACCGATGAGACGCAGCTCGTGCTCGACGTCCACCCGACCATCGAGGACATCCAACTCCCCTTAAAGGTCGAGAACCTCGAACTGCCCTGAACAACGCCCGCTGCTGACCAGCACGGCCTACGCGATCGCCGGGCACGCCGGCTATTACGCCTGTCAGCTCGGCGTGCTGGTGCTGCTGGCGAAGCTGGCCGGCCCCGAGATTCAGGGGCAGTACTTTCTCGGGGTGGCCCTGGCGACGCCGATCGTCCTGTTCTGCGGGCTGGAGCTGCGCGGTGCGCTGGTCGCCGACGCCGGCAATCAATTCACCTACGGTACCTACCGCGCGCTCCGCAGCCGCACGTTGACGGTCGCGGGGCTCGTTCTGACGGTGGTGCTATGGTGGCAGGCGCGCACCGAGCACCGGCCCGCGTACCTGCTCATTCTGGCCGGGGTGTTCGCGGTCCGCATCGTCTGGTCCTGGGCGGATATCGGCTGGGGCGTCTTTCAACGCCGCGAACGCCTGGACCTGCTAGCCGCCTCGGCCATGCTCCGTGGCGGCGCCCTGTTGGTGCCTTTCGCGATCCTGCTGCCGCTCTGGGCCTGGCGCGCCCCGGGCCGCCTGGCGGACGCTGCGGCAGGCGGGGCGCTGCTGGGCGCGCTGGGCGCCGCCGCCGCTATGTGGTGGTTTGACCGGCCGCGGGTGGTTTCGCCGCGATTTGGGGACTGGTCGTGGACGAAGGGGGGCGTGTGGGCGCTGGCGCGACAGACGTTTCCGCTGGGCGTGGTCGCCCTGATAGTCAACCTGTGCGACAGCTACCCGCGTCTGCTGATTGAAAAGCTGCCGGAGGGTAGGCCCCAACTCGGCTACTTCGGCGCGCTGGCCTACATCACGCTGGCCGGGAACCTGGTGATCTTGCAGGCGGGCGCGGCCGCGGCCAACCGTCTGGCGCTGTACTACCAGCGCGACCGGCAGGCGTTCCTGCGGCTGGGTGGCGCGCTCACGGGGCTGGCGCTAGCCATCGGAGGCGGCGTGCTGCTAGCGGCGTGGTTCTTCGGGGCGTGGGTCTTGCGGGTGTTGTACACGCCCGAATACGCCCGGTTTGAGCTGGAATTCCGCATCATCGTGGGGGCCCACTGTCTGGCCTTGCTGACCAACGTCTTCGGCATCGCGACGACCCAGATGCGACTCTTCTGGGTCCAGGTGCCCGTCCAGGTCGCCACGCTGGCGGCGACGGTGATCGCCGCCAACATGCTTATCATCCCCGCCAGCCCGGTCCGCGGCGCCGCCTACACCGCCCTGGTTCGCGCGGTGGTCCAGCTCGTGCTGTACACCGCCTGCGTCGGCGCGGGCCTGGCCTGGCGCCGGCGGCGCACAGCCGCCCTGTAGGCTTCGGGCGCTGCGACACCCACAGCACACACCCACTATACGCGTGCAAACCACCCCCGTCTCCGAGACGCGCAACAGCCGATGGAAC
>Ga0315273_10009448_pt1 | contig 12367 bp, 17 predicted proteins | sample YL17G02_0_MG_FD_205753 | JGI IMG/M metagenome (GOLD analysis project Ga0315273, IMG submission 205753) | Sediment microbial communities from Yellowstone Lake, YNP, Wyoming, USA - YL17G02_0 | ecosystem: Environmental > Aquatic > Freshwater > Lake > Sediment | place: USA: Wyoming | collected... | reverse complement strand
CGCGGCGGCGTCTGGGTCGAGGCGAACATCCGCGGCGGTGGCGAGTTCGGCCCGGCGTGGCACAAGGCGGCACTCAAGGAGAACCACTACCGGAACTTCGACGACTTCATCGCGGTGGCCGAGGACCTGGTGGCGCGCAACATCTCCTCGCCGCGCCACCTCGGCATCATGGGCGGCTCGCAGGGTGGGCTGCTGGTCGGCGGCACCTTCACCAAGCGGCCCGACCTCTTCAACGCGGTCGTCTGCCAGGTGCCGCTGGCGGACATGCAGCGCTACAACAAGCTGCTCGCCGGTGCGAGCTGGATGGCTGAGTACGGCAACCCCGACGTGCCGGAGGAGTGGGCGTACATCAAGACGTGGTCGCCCTACCAGAACTTGAGGAAGGACGCGAAGTACCCGAAGGTGTTCTTCTGGACGAACACCCGCGACGACCGCGTCCACCCGGCGCACGCCCGCAAGATGGTGGCGAAGATGGAGTCGCTCGGGCATCCCGTGTACTACTTCGAGAACACCGAGGGCGGCCACGGCTCCGGCACCGTCAACAAGGAGCGCGCCGAGATCAACGCGCTCGAGTACGCGTACCTGTGGAAGATGCTGCGCTGACAGCAATACGCTCCGGGCCGTGGTGCAGGTCGTGCTGCCCGACGTCATCCTGAGCGAGGCCGCGGCGCCAGCCGTGGCCGAGTGAAGGATCTCGGCGCATTGGCGAGGTGGTCAGCCTCATGTGCGGCGGGGTCCTTCGTCGGGCTTCGCCCTCCTTCCAAGGAAACCGACCGCGGTCGCCTTCTTTCGGGGGCGCGGGCGCCCTCGCCCGCACCCAGCGACTCGCACTGCCGCGTCCGGGCCGGCGAGGGCGCCGGCCCTCCACCCGGCGAGAGAGACGGTCGGCCTGGTTTCCTCGCTCGCCCGACCGCCGTGCCGCGGCGTACCGCAGCTCAGGATGACCTCTGGTCAGCTCAGCGGACGCGCAGAATCACAGTGTTGCGGCGGTCGGCGAGCTTTATGTAGTCGGCAGTGATCTCCTCGACCACGAATCCCGAAACCGTGGTGCCGGTGACGACGTCCTGACCGTTGACGCGCCCAAAAGGGGAGCCCGGCCGGTAGACGAGGTAGTCGAGGTGCAGCTTGGCGTAGCCGAGGTCGGCGTCGATCAGGAACGGGCGCTCGCGGCGATCGGCGACTTCGCCCTCCGGAGTGACCGCCTCCTGACCGGGAACAGCGAGCGGTGCGGCCTGCGCCGCCGGGGCGGGCGGCGAGCCGGGTTCGCCTTGTAAAGAGATTACAGGTGTGGCCGAGGCTGCCGCGGGGGCGAGCGCGGTCGTTCTGGTGGCGACAGGCGCCGGCGCTGCTCCCGCGGCCGTCGCGACCGCCTCCGGCGCTCGCGGTAGCGGCCCCGGCGCCGGCTCGACGCGCTGGCGGCCGACCACCCACCAGACGCCGGCGGCGCCGCCCACCGCGGCGGCCGCCGCCACGAGCAGCAGCGGCGCAGGACCGAGGCGCGGGCGCGGCACGCGGGGTGGCAGCACCAGCGTCGGCGGCACGACGGCGCCGCCCTCGTGCGGCCCACCGGCGCCCGACTGCCGGCGCGCCTTGCGCAGCGCCTCGGTGACCAGGCTCATCGCTGCTTTCCTTCGAGCTCGCGCACGGCGCGGCGGACCTGCCACCAACCGAGCCGGTCGCGCTCCTCGACGTAGCCGGCGAGCAGCGTCTTGTCGCACACGGCGTTGATCATCCGGGGGATGCCCCGCGAGTAGCCGTGGATCGAGCGAAGCGCCGCCGGCGTGAACGTCGGGCGCCCGTTCGAGCCGGCGACCGACAGGCGGTGGACGATGTACGCCTCGGTCTCGCGCGGGTCGAGCGGCTCGATGTGGTAGCGCACGGTGATGCGCTGGCGCAGTTGCCGCAGCTCCGGCTCGTCGAGGCGCGCGCGCAGCTCGGGCTGACCGAGCAGCACGATTTGCAGGAGCTTGCGGTCGTCGGTCTCGAGGTTGGAGAGCAACCGCACGTCCTCGAGAAGCTCGTCGGAGAGGTCCTGCGCCTCGTCGATGAACAGCACCACCTCGTCGCCGGCCTGGGCGCGGGCGAGCAGGAACTCGTCGAGCCGCTGCAGCAGGCGGGCGCGGTCGTTGCCGCGGTCGGAGAGGGAGAACTCGCGCAGGATCGCGCGGAGCATCTGGATCCCGGTCATCACGGGGTTGAGGATCAGCGCGGTCGCGTACCCGGCGCGAAGCTGCTCGAGCACCGTGCGGCAGATCGTCGTTTTCCCCGCGCCCACCTCGCCGGTGACCTGGATGAACCCCTTGCGCTCCTTGATGCCGAACAGCATGTAGTCGAACGCCTCGCGATGCCGGCGCGAGAAGAACAGAAAGCGCGGATCCGGCGTGATCGAGAACGGCTGCGCGGAGAGTCCGTAGAACGCTTCGTACATTGGCCTGTCGGGCCCCGCTGTGGGCGCTGCGACTCCCTATTGTACGGATCTCCGGCGGAACACGTCGGCGCTGGGCGGCCGACCTTCGCTACAATCACCGGCATGATGCGATCGCTCGCTGTCACGCTGGCCGCCGCGACGCTGCTCCTGGCGTGCGGCAAGTCCACGACCGGGAAGCAGGTCCAGGCCGCCGCCCTCTCGCCGGCGCAGGTCGAGGTGAAGCTCGCCGCCGCCGACCTCGCCGACGGCCATGCCGACAAGGTCGTCGCCAAGTGCGCGACCTGCCGGCTCGGCATGGACGGCGACGCGCAGTACGCGTCGCTCCACGCCGGCTACGAGCTGCACTTCTGCTCGGCGGAGTGCAAGACACGCTTCGACGCGGACCCGCAGAAGGTCATCGCCAAGCTGCCCGACAAGCCGCTGGCTTGAGGGCGGGAAGTTATTGTCCCTCCCCAGCGGAGCGAGGTGTCACGTCGCGTTGCTGAAGCGTTGGCGACCGCTCTCCAGCCGCGACGGCTCCTGTCTCGCGACGGCTCGCCCCTGCAGGCCTGATGGCACCTTGGCCTGCAACTCAACGAACCAGTTCAGGACGAGGTTGATGTGAGTTACGGGCGGCGGCGGCTCGGTCTTGACATCCTGCGTGGTAAAGAACCGCTGGCCATCGGGAGCGACGGAGTAGCAGTTCACTGGCATGCAGGCCAACCCCAGTTTCCCTGACACCAACCAGCTCGGCTTCTCGAGGAAAATGCGGTGAATCGCTGCATATCCCTGGCAGGGGACGTCTCGCGGTGGACCCGACCGAACAGAGCTATATGTGTTTGGTTCGGAGTTTCTTGGCCCGCCGGACCCGCGCGATCAACGTCTCGAATTCCTTGCGGCTGACGCCAAGCGTCAACATGTTACTGCGAATGATGTCCTCGCCGAGGTCCTTCACCATCTTGATGATGACCGGTCGCGCCATGCCTGGGCGGGTCATCGCGAGGTGATCACCGCGCACGCGCGACTCGCTGCAACCCAGCAGCAGGCACACGGCCCGCAGTTCCTGCCAGGTGACCCTCATCGCGCCGCGGCAGCCTCGAGGAAAGCCGCAGCCTGGTAGGCGGGAAGTGAGACACTCAGCGCGAAGTCACTACCCACGACGTCGTCGTCCTCAGCGCGCCTGACCATCACCGATTCGGCAGCCGGCGGCAAGGCGCCTGCCCATGGCACCGGCTGGAACCCAACCTCACGCAGCGCTTGGTCGAGTGTCCCCCGCGCCAGACAGTCCTCAACCCACAACTCGACTGCTTCGCGCAGAGAGCGCTCGGCATCCGCGCGGCTCGACCCCTGCGTCCATACGTTGAGTTTCGAGCAGCCCGCCACCCACTTCCGGCCGTCACGGCGGAGGACGGCGCGTAGGTTGACGGTGATCTGGACCGACTCAGTCATCTTGGCACCCCTCGCCTGATGAAGCATAGCACTGCGGCACCAGTCCAGCACGTGCCAGACAGCATGGGTGCGCGATCGCGCTCCGGGATCGCCGCCGTCAGGCTCGCGCTGCTGTCGCCCTGGAACGGCCGGGCGCCGGTCGCCATCTCGTAGAGCATGGCGCCGAGCGCCCACAGATCGGCGCGGGCGTCGGCGTCCCGGCGCGGGATCTGCTCGGGCGCCATGTACTGCAGCGTGCCCATCACCGCGCCGGTCCCGGTGAGCGGCTCGGCCTCGGTCGAGGCGTAGCGGTCGAGCTCGCCGCCGGCGCGCAGCTTCGCCAGGCCGAAGTCGAGCACCTTGGCGCCGGATTTCGTGAGCATCACATTGCCGGGTTTGAGGTCGCGGTGGACGATGCCGCGCTTGTGGGCGGCGTCGAGCGCCTCGGCCACGTGGGCCGCGATCTCGAGCGCCTGCGGCAGCGGCAGCGGCCCGCGCTTGAGGCGCTCGGCGAGCGAATCGCCGTCGAGCAGCTCCATCACCAGGAACGTCGAGCCGTCGTGCTCGCCGACGTCGAACAGGGTGCAGATGCGCGGGTGCGAGAGCGACGCGAGGGTGCGCGCCTCGCGCTCGAGACGGGCCCGCCGCTGGGCGTCGCCCGACAGCTCGCGCGGCAGCACCTTGATCGCGACGGTGCGCTTGAGCCGGGTGTCGCGGGCTTGATACACCTCACCCATGCCTCCCGCGCCGATCGCGCCGAGGACCTCGTACGGCCCGAGACGTGTACCCGCAGACAGCGACACAGTGTTTCCTTGTGGCGATTGTACGCCCGGGGGCGAGGGGCGATCGATCCGGTGTGATCCCGGAAGGCCTCGTGTTACCATTTACTTGCGATGCGAGAAGCCAAGAGCGAGCGGGCCGAGGAGGTGCTGGACCACTTGCGACAGATTCTCGCCACCGCCCGGTTCGCCTACGCCTTCGGCTCGATCCTCACCGCGGCGTTCGGCGACGAGAGCGATGTCGACGTGGCGGTGGACTTCGGCAGGCCCTTGACGCCTGCCGGGCGCATCGAGCTTGTCGCCACACTGGCCGGGGCGGTAGGCAGAGACGTCGACCTCGTCGATCTGTGCGCCGCCGACCCGGTGATCAAGATGCAGGTGGTCAAGTACGGCCGACCGCTGCTGGTCAACGACCCGGCCGCCCGCTACGCCTTCGCCATGACCGCGCTCTCAGAGTACCTCGACCTCAAGCTCGACCGCGCGCCCGTCGAGGCGATGATCGCGAGGTCACGTGCACTTCCGGGCTGACCGGGACATCGTCCTCGCCAAGGCATCCACGGTTCGCAAGTGCCTGGCGACGATCCGCCGTCTCAAGGCCGCAGATGCTCCGCGGCTCGAGGCGTGGATCGTTCAGGATGTCGTGGTGCTCAACCTTCAACGAGCCGCGCAGGCGTGTCTGGATCTGGCCAACCATCTCATCACGGCAAACTCATGGGAGCTGCCGCGCAGCGCCCGCCATTCGGTCGAGATCCTCCGTGATGCCAGCGTCATTCCCCGCGAGCAGTCCCAGGTCATGGTCGGCGTCATGGGTTTCCGCAACATCGCCGTGCACGACTACGCGGCGCTCGACCCCGCCATCGTCGACGCGATCGTCGCGAAACACCTCGGCGACCTCGAGCGCTTCGTCGACGCCATCCTCGAGGGGACCGGAGCGTAACTCCCGCTACAGCCCCGAAGGCACCTTGGCCTCGAGCTCGGCGCGCCAATTCAGGACGAGGTTGATGTGCGTCACCGGCGGCGGCGGGTCGGTCTTGACGGGTTTTGTGGTGAAGAACCGCTGGCCGTCGGGGGAGACGGAGTAGCCGGTGAGGGGGAAGTCCCAGAAGTTCAACTGCTGCCCATCGAAGTCGAACAACTGCCGGGATGTTCCAATCTGCGGCGTGGCGCCGAGCGCAACGCTTACGGACATCATCCGCCACCGTCCCGACGTCGGTGTGGTGGCAAGGAAGAAGATTTCGCGACCGTTGGGGTTCCAGGTCGGGACGCCCCCACCATCGACCGAGACTTGCAGGCGGGGACCCGGTCCGGGGTACGGCTGAAGATATGCCTCGAAACTCCCGGACGCATCGGAGCCATAGAGCAGCCAGTTGCCGTCGGGCGAGAACGACGGCCAACCCTCCCGCGCGGGTGACTGGAGGAGCGGGCGCAATCGCGGCGACCGACCGTCGAGGTTGAGCACCCAGATGTCCTGATTCGCCCACGAAAAGCCGGCCAGCTCCCCTCCGTCCGGCGACCACGAGCTCGGTTCCAGGTCTTCAAGGGCCAGGGTCTCGGGCGGTGCGCTTCCGTCCGCCCACTGCCAGCCAACTGTGGCAATCCCGGATTGCAGCGATCGGAACGCAACTCGGCGCCCGTCCGGGGACCAGCGCGGGTCAGTGAACTCTCCCCCCGGCGGCGTCAGCGGCGTGAGCGTCTGCCGCGTCATGTCGTAGATCCAGATCCGGTACTCGGTCATGCTGTTGATCGCTACCGCCAACTTCCGCCCGTCGCGCGACGCTTCCACCCAGGTCTCGAAGCTGCGCGCGGGAGCCGGAAGTGGCTCGACCCGGCCCGTATGGTCCACTGCAACAAGCCTGCTCTGTTCGAATTGGACCGCGGGGCTCGGGATGTAGGCCAGGTCTCCAGCCGGGGACACGGCGAGCTGGCCCGTACCGGTGATGTCGTTTGTATTGCGTGAGGTCAGGGCCTGAGCGACGCCCTCGATCAACGCCACTTGCTCGCCCTTTAGCTCGAGCTTGCCGGGATCGAACCCAACAGCGAATAGGGTTCCGAGCCTCATAAACAGCAGGCGGCCCGGCGGCACGTAGCGCGCGTCGGTGGCGTTGCGCAACAGTACCGTGCGCTTGCCAGATGAGAGCACCTGTGCGACTACCTCCTCGTCACCCCATGTCGACTCTCGCCTCCGCACCGTGAAGAGAACAGTGGCATCGCCGGGCAGCAGGTGCGGCGTCGAATGCTGTAGCTCGCCTCTACCGAGGGTCGTCACTGCCTCAGGCTTGCCTCCGGTCCGGATCCGCCAGATGGTCGCGCCGACGCCCTGGAAGACGAGAAGGCCGGATGCGCCCCAATCCATGCCGGTGGGGGTTCCTACCCCCTCCGCGATTACGGCCGCCGGCCCGCCGGCGAGCGGGGCCTTCCTGATCGCACCGTCTGCCCAGAACGCGACCCACTGCCCGTCCGCCGAGACGACCGGCGCCAGCGCGCCCACGGTACCGGGAAGCGGCCGCGCCTCGTCGCTGTCGAGCTGACGCACGAAGAGCTGCTGGGTGTCGCCCTTCCCGCCAACGAACACCAGCGCCCGTCCGTCCGGCGCCCAGGCTAGCGATGTGCGGGAGCCACCAGGAGTAAAGGTCCTCCAGCCCCGCGAGCCGAGCTCGTCGGCAGGCCGGACGTCGAGCAGCGAGCGGACCACCGGGCGTCGCGCCAGCTCGGGGTCCGGCCGCAGCCTCCACATCACGGCCACTGTGGCAACTACGAGGGCGACGGCGGCGGCGATTGGGAGCCCGATGCGGCGCCACCTCGGCCGCGCCGCAACGAGTGCGGCCTGCGGCTCACTGTGCGCGATGTCCAGCGCGATCCAGCGCAACTGCTCGGCGAGGTCGCGGGCGGACTCCCAGCGCTCGTCCGGGCTCTTCGCCAGGCAGCGGCGCACCACCCGGTCGAGGCTCGGCGGCGCGATCGGGATCGCCGCGGAGAGCGGCGCGGGATCGCGCCCCAGGATCGCCGCCGTCAGGCTCGCGCTGCTGTCGCCCTGGAACGGCCTTGCCCCGGTCGCCATCTCGTAGAGCATGGCGCCGAGCGCCCACAGGTCGGCGCGGGCGTCGACCTCCTTGCCCTCGAGCTGCTCGGGCGCCATGTACTGCAGCGTGCCCATCACCGCGCCGGTCCCGGTGAGCGGCTCCGCCTCGGTGGAGGCGTAGCGGTCGAAGTCGCCGCCGGCGCGCAGCTTCGCCAGGCCGAAGTCGAGCACCTTGGCGCCGGACCTGGTGAGCATCACGTTGCCGGGCTTGAGGTCACGGTGGACGATGCCGCGCTGGTGGGCGGCGTCGAGCGCTTCCGCGACGTGGGCAGCGATCTCGAGCGCCTGCGGCAGCGGCAGCGGCCCGCGCTTGAGCCGCTCGGCGAGCGAGTCGCCCTCGAGCAGCTCCATCACCAGGAACGTCGAGCCGTCGTGCTCGCCGACGTCGAACAGCGTGCAGATGCGCGGGTGCGAGAGCGACGCCATCGCGCGGGCCTCGCGCTCGAGGCGCGCACGGCGCTGTGCGTCGCCCGACAGCTCGCGCGGCAGCACCTTGATCGCGACGGTGCGCTTGAGCCGGGAGTCGCGGGCTTGATACACCTCACCCATGCCTCCCGCGCCAATGGCACCGACGACCTCGTACGGCCCGAGATGTGTACCCGCAGACAGCGACATAGGGATTTCTGGAGGCCATGGTACTCGATGGTGCGGCTGACACTGGACCTGACGGTCTTAGGCAACCGTCCAGTCGTCGAGCTCGAGACCCTCGATCCGGGAGAAGTGCCGGCGGTTGCAAGTGGCGATGCGCGCGCCCAAGGTCAGCGCGATGGAGGCAATGACCAGATCCATGTCGTCGATGCGTGTGCCCTTCTGCTCCAGCAGCGCCTTCATGCGGCCGTACTCCGCCGCCGCGTCCTCGTTCCAGTCGGACCACTGCACGACCTTGCGAAGGCGCTTGTACTCGGCGTCGAGCAGCTTTCGTCGGCGGGAACCGCCCGCCAGACGCGCGAGACCGTACTGGATCTCGGCGGCGACCGGGCTGCATAGGATCACCGACCAGGGCTCCTCGGCGCGCAGTTTGTCCAGCGCCTCGGGCCTGCGGTGCATCACTGCCGAGACCGCGTTGGTATCGAGCAAGAGCATTACAGTGGCGCCGTCCGGCGGCTGCGGCGGGACTTGGCGATCGTCTTGGCGAACTCCTCTGCGCCGCCTCGCAGCTCCGCCAGCTCGTCCGCGCCGAAGCGGGCGTCGGAGAAGAACCCCTCAGGCCAGTGCTTGCGAGCGCGCACGGCGTGGCGGCAGGACTCGACGATGAGCCGGTTGCGGCTCACCCCGCGCTCGGCGGCGACGTGATCGAGCTCCGCGAGCAGCGCCTCGGGAAAGTGAACGCTCGTACTCCCCATCCCCACCTCCTAACCGAACATATTCTACCAGAATCGCGACGCCAACGTGCGCGCCTCGCGCTCGAGACGGGCCCGCCGCTGGGCGTCGCCCGACAGCTCGCGCGGCAGCACCTTGATCGCGACGGTGCGCTTGAGCCGGGTGTCGCGGACCTGGTACACCTCGCCCATCCCGCCGGCGCCGATGGCACCGACGACCTCGTACGGCGCGAGATGTGTACCCGCAGACAGCGACAAGGGACTCTCTTCGAATGAGTATAAGCCCAGGCAGTAGTGATTGATGGCGAAAGGCATGCGTGTGCCCGGGAGAGCACACGCCGAACGAGCTGAGCGGCCGGATCGATGAGGCAGCCCCTACGCTCTTGAAGCCGCATGCTGCCTTCCCGCGACTCCTCACGGCTCCTTGCTGTGGTGCGCGTGGGTTGCGGCCCTCGTGCCGGCCTGCCTGTCCAGCAGGCACACCGTAGCGAAACCGTAGGGCAGATGGAATGAAACCGTAAAGACTCCTGACGCTTGCGGCCCGAGCGTGGCCTCATGGAAAACGAGGCCGGCAACCGCACCCAGAGGAGTTGGCGTCGCACGAGCGCGGCTGGACGGTGGAAGGGCCTGTCCAGCGGACATCGTCTTTCACCTTCCCGCCTCCTGCTGGCGCTGATCGGAGCGGTGCTGGCGTGCAACGCCGCTGCGCAGGCGCAAACCGTGGCGCCGGCCCTCCCTGGCGACAGCAGCCGCGGAGCTTCCGCAGATGCGCATCAGCTTGTGGCGCGGGCCGGTGAGGCGAGCACGGTCCCGACCGTCAGGCTCAAGCGCACGGTTGCGCGCCCCCACACGGCGTTGCCGCCCCGAATGCAACTGAAGCTGCTCGAGGCTCTGCCGCTCGCAGTTCGCAACGTCGATCAGGTTGGAAGCTGCCGGGAGCTGTTCTCCGGGCTCGGCGCCGACGGCGTCGAGAGGTTAGGCAAGACGCTCTACTACGGAGCACCGCCCGAGGTCGTCGCAGGGCGTTGCTCTCGCGGCGCCGTAGCTGCAACCAACCCCGGTTCGGCGGTGACGTGGCTCTGTCCCATGTTCGCCTCGTTGCCGACCCGGCTGGCGGCGTTGGCGCTGATCCACGAGGCACTGCACTACGCCGGGCTGCCGGAACGGCCGCAGGTCGCTGGCGCACATAGCTCGGCGGAGATCAACGGCATGGTGCACGATTCCTGCCACCTCTAAGCTCGCCGGGCCGCCTCGGTTCCTCCCCTCGCCGGGGCGGCCCGCCAGCCTCGGCTATCATCTATACAGAATGCAACCTTCAGAGAGACGTACGATGCGCGCGCTGCGCGATTTCCGGCTCGGCGAGTGGCTGGTGCGGCCCAGTCTCGACAGGATGGAGTGCTCAGGGAGTAGCGTTCACCTGCGGCCGAAGCTCATGGACGTACTCGTCTACCTGGCGGAACACGCCGGCGACGTCGTGCCCAAGGACGAGATCATCGCTGCGGTGTGGCAGCAGAAGTACCTTGCCGAGTCGGTGCTGACGCGCTCCATCGCCGAGCTGCGGCGGGCGCTCGGTGACCGCCTCGAGGCGCCACGTTACATCGAGACGATCACCAAGCGCGGCTACCGGCTATTGGCCGCCGTTGCCCGGTTGGACGCGCCACGCCGGGCGGCCACTGGTGGGCGAGGCGCGCTCGTCGTCTCCTACGCCGGCCGCCGGATCGCCCTGGCAGAGGGCGAGTCGATGATCGGGCGGGCGCCCGACGCGACCGTGCGCATCGATTCCATGTCGGTGTCCCGCGCGCACGCACGCATCGTCGTCTCCAACGGCCACGTCCACCTTGAAGACCTCGGCAGCAAGAACGGGACGCTGGTGGACGGCATCGCCGTCCAGGGCAGCGCCGACCTCACCGACGGGGCTCGCATCAAGATCGGCTCCGCGCTTCTCGTGCTCCATGTCATCGGGCTGGCCGGCTCGACCGAGACCGACCGGACCGGGGCCACCGACGCCGAAGTTCAAGGACCTTCATCGGACGCCGGCTAGCGCGCGCGTGCTGCACCCTCACCCCGCGAGAATCACGCTGCAGCAGGTGACGGCGCCCTCGGCCTTGGCGAGCTCCGAGAGGTCGACCATCACCAGGCGTATGCCGGCGCGCTCGAGCCGGGCGGCGGTGCGGGGGAACGCGGTCGGGTAGATCGCGGTGTCGCCGATCAGCAGGGCGTTGGCGGCGTACGCCTCGTTCGGGTCGACCTCGATCACGCGCCAGCCGGCGAAGGCGGCGCGGTCGACCCAGGCGGGGTTGACGAGCACGGCGTCGGGCGCTACCTGGGTGACCGCGGACTTGAGGTGCAGGCAGCCGTGGACGCCGATCGCCTCGACCGAGTAGCCGTGCGGTCGCAGGAGCGTTGCGAGCTGCTCGATCCCGGCATCACTGCTTCGTCCAGACTCGCCGACGAGCAGGCGCAGGCCGAGGCGGAGCACGTCGCCGCCGTCGAGGGTGCCGGGCGCGGCGATCTCGGCGAGCGGCCGGTGGGTGGCGAGGGCACGGGCGACCGACGCGGTCTCCGGCCGGCGCGAGGCGGCGCCTGGGCGGGTGACTACCGCCAGCTCGTCGACGACGATTGCGACGTCCTCGACGAACACCGAGTCGGGCAGCTCGGGCTCCGCCGGCAGCGAGACCACGCGACAGCCGAGGCTCTCCAGGCGGCGCTCGTAGGCGTCGTGCTGCGTCGAGGCGCGCGCGACGTCGATCGGCTCACGATCGAGGTGCGTCAGCTCGCAGCGCGCGAGCGCGGGCGAGACCTTGCGGGTGATTGCCGTCAGCTTCGCCACGCCGGCATGATACGTGGCCCGCGTGTCGTGGGGTCTCGCCTCGGTGTGGCTGGCGGCGAACACGGCGCGGCGTGCGGCCCATACTGTGGCTGAAGTCGCGGGAGGACACCATGGCGGGACGGGTCGTTCACTTCGAGCTGCCGGCCGATGACCTCGAGCGCGCGCGGGCGTTCTACGCCGCCACCTTCGGTTGGGACATCAGGTCGATGCCCGGGATGGGGTACAGCCTGATACGCACCACGCCGACGGACGAGCGGGGCGTGCCGACCGAGCCGGGCGCGATCAACGGCGGCATGCTGCTGCGGCAGGCGCCGATCACCGCGCCGGTGATCACGATTCGCGTTGCCGACATCGACGCGGCGCTGCGCGCGGTCGCTTCCCACGGCGGCGCCGTGGTGCGCGGGAAGCTGCCGGTCGGACCGATCGGCTTCGCCGCATACTTCCGCGACCCCGAGGGCAACGTCCTCGGTCTCTGGCAGGACGCCGGGCGCCAAGAGCCTGTCCGCGAATAGGAGTGGGTCGCGC
>Ga0315273_10009447_pt1 | contig 12367 bp, 10 predicted proteins | sample YL17G02_0_MG_FD_205753 | JGI IMG/M metagenome (GOLD analysis project Ga0315273, IMG submission 205753) | Sediment microbial communities from Yellowstone Lake, YNP, Wyoming, USA - YL17G02_0 | ecosystem: Environmental > Aquatic > Freshwater > Lake > Sediment | place: USA: Wyoming | collected... | reverse complement strand
AATCGACAATGGAAACCGCCGTATCCCTCGGCGCAAGCAGGATGCAGGCATATCGAATCTGTACAAGGGAGGCCAAATTCGCCGTAATGACAGCCGTCGTCATAGGATTCGGACGGGCCATATCCGAGGTCGGCCTTTCAACCATAGTAGGCGGCAACATAGAGGGGCATACCAGAACTCTGACCACAGCCATACCGTTGGAAACTAGCAGAGGCGACTATCCGCTGGCGTTGGCGCTGGGTATAGTGCTGGTATTCATCGCGTTTCTGCTAAATATAGCCCTCTACATGCTTCAGCACAGAAGGGCCTGGACGAGGTTATTTATATGGCGCCAATCATAGAGACTAAAGGCCTCGGACAGGCATATGAGAGGCATCAAGTCCTCAATGGCATAAACCTCAAGCTGGAACGAGGCGATTTCCTAGCGCTCATCGGCCCCAGCGGCGCGGGGAAGACGACGATCATCAGGCTCCTGGACCTGATCGAGACGCCATCTGCCGGACAGGTCTTCTTTGACGGGATCGATGTCACCCGATCTAGCAAGATCAGGCTTAATGCGCATCGCAGGATGGCCTTCGTGTCAGGCAAGACCAGGCTCAAGGCACGCCGCAGGATGGCTTTCGTCCAGCAGAAGCCGACAGTGTTCGATATGAGCGTCTTCGCCAACGTGGCCTGCGGGCTTAAGTTCCGGCACGAAAACAAAAAGGACATCCGCGACAAAGTTGAACGTGTGCTGGAGCTGGTCGGCATGAGCGATTACAGAAATAGAAATGCCCGCACCCTCTCGGGCGGCGAGATGCAGCGCGTGGCCATAGCGCGCGCCCTGGTCACTGATCCGGAGGTGCTCTTCCTCGACGAGCCGACCGCCAATCTGGACCCCGCATCGGTAGCGAAAATAGAGGATATCCTGGCACGCGTCATCAGCGAGAGGAAATCAGCACTGCTCATGACCACTCACGATATGGCACAGGGACAGCGCCTTGCCGGCAAGATAGGCGTGCTGATAAACGGCGAAATCCTGCAGATCGGCACTCCCAAAGAGATATTCTTCTCACCAGCGAGCATGCAGGTAGCCGAATTCGTCGGCGTTGAAAACATCCTGCCCGGGACGGTCGCCGGCAAAGAAAACGAACTGGCGATCATCAACGTAAACGGAGTGGAGATTCAGGCCATTACAGACCTGGCGCAAGGTGAGAATGTACACGTCATGATCCGCCCCGAGGATATTACCTTCACCCGAACCAGAGACTCCTCCAGTGCGAGAAACGTATTCGAAGGCAGGATCAATAAGATCATCCCGCTCGGCCCGCTGACACGGATCGAGATCGACTGTGGCATATCACTTCTAGGCGTCATCACTACAAGATCAGCAAGCGAGCTGGAACTGACAACGGGCGCTAAGCTCTACGCCAGCTTCAAGGCAACGGCCATCCATGTGATCAAACGCGTTTAAACCGCAGCCAAAAAGTAGAGGATAAACTATCGCCGGAATATTTGAATCGTGGACCTGACATTCCGCAGTGTAGCGGAGAGGGCTGAAGCCATCCTTGACATTACCCTGTATCCCATAACGGGATCTTCTTTCAAAAGATCATAGAGGCGCTTGCCATCTATAGCTATAACTCTAACAGGTTCGACTGCTTTCGCACTTAGTGCATAAACTGGCATGCCCTTCACCGCGGAGTAGCCGCAGCTCTGTCCACTCTTAATCGGCTCTACTGTAATTTCCTTGTTTGCATCTGCACCGGAAGAAATATTCAGACTCAAGGCAACACGACCCAGCTCCACAACATAGAAGTGCTCTGCCGTAGCTCCCTGCACAAAAAGGGGCGTACCTTTTTCGTACACTTCCGTTCGCCCCAGAGCTGCAACCTTATCCAGTTCCTCATCACTGAGGCCCTTGAACAACTCGGACGCCGCTAGTGCTTGCTTAATAGTGGCCACAATTCCCTCTCTACCCAAAAATTCGCCAAATACCGATAAATTTCTATGAAAACGCCGTACGCATTACGCTCTTGATCCTGGCATCGACCACCTCGACCAAGCCCTCCATGACCTTGAACCCAATGGCAGGACTCCCGTTAAACAGGGAAAGAAGTTGCTCCCCGTCGATTGCGATGACCTTGGTAGCCTCAGCACACCTAGCCGTCATTGTATAAACCCTGGAGCCGACGACAGCTGACCACCCGAACGGCTCCTCAGAGGGAACGGTTTCAATAAGCGCTTCCTGGACCATCCCCGGATAAACGGAAAGGTTCATCTCAACTATGACCTTTCCTTCAGCAATGATATAGAGGTCTTTGGCAGCATCGCCCTCAGATATTATACTGAACCCGGCGGTATATGATTTCTTATGACATAGAGGAAGGACCTGATCCAGTTCAGCATCGGACAAACCCTTGAAAAGCGCAGATTTTGCCAACACCTCTTTTATATCAGCCACATTTCCTCCCTATCCCTGAAAGCAAGCGGTATTGAATGATGAAATAAAAGACGCTGGGGAATGAATAATTATATATACAATAAATATAGTTATATGTCAAGAAAACTAACGCCTCGCAGTTCGTTTATAAAAAGAGATGCGGTACGCCCTGTATCAACGTCGATAAGGGAGTGCAAAGGGTCTTCACTCTGCCGGGGTTCTAGAGGTGTTACCTATATTTCCTTTCTAAATTCCCCCAAGATTGGGGGATACAGGGGGTTGATGAAAAGAACTACTCTCCCATAATTTGCAATACGATTTCCCGCGAACGGGGTCGATTATCGAAGTCAATCACGATGATCTGCTGCCACGTGCCCAAAAGCAGCGCCCTGTTTGAAAAAGGAACGACCAGAGACGGCCCAAGCGTGGACGCCCTCACATGGGAGTAGCCGTTGCCGTCGCCCCAGCGCTGGTCATGTTTGTATTGCATATCACGAGGAACGATGCGGTCCCACGTCGCCTTGAAATCGCTCACCACTCCTGGCTCGTACTCGATCGTAGTCACGCCCGCCGTCGAGCCACTTATGAACACCGTTACAGTGCCGGATTCGATCCCCGATTCCGAAACTTTGCGCTCCACCTCCGAGGTGATATCGACAATATCGCATTCACCCTTTGTCTTGACGTTTATCTTCTCCGTAACTATCATACCGACCACCTAACTCCAAACATTTCCGTTATCCCGCAGGGGCGATCCTTGTGATCGCCCGAATCAGTGTCGTGTTCATCCAAAACCGGTTCATGTCACCCATCAGGGCGAATACGAGATTCGCCCCTACATCTTCAACGAACCTCTAAACAGGAGGTGTCCTTCCTGTGCAGGAAGGACTGTGGTCTTAGGGGTGTCCCCTATTTTTTAAATCCTCCTAAATCCCCCTTTCGCAAAGGGGGACTAAGGGGGATTAGGATACAGGGGGTTGATCAGCTCTCAAGCAGAGCCCCCTAAAAAATCAGGTCGCTCAACTCAAACACTGGGCCGTCGTCGCACACGCGCTTCATGCCGTGCCTGGTCTTAATGGTACAGCCGTAGCATATACCAAACCCGCACCCCATCCTAGCCTCCATAGAAACCTGGACACGCTTGCCCTTAAGCAGCTTCATCTGCGACATGGCCTTGTACATAGCCGCCGGGCCACAGGCGAATATCTGATCGGTGGAACCGACGAGTTCATCCAGCAGATCCGTAACCATGCCCTTCTTTTCGATCAGACCGTCCTGTGTCACCGGTATAAACTCGATGCCGGCGGGCAACAGCTTTCTCGGATACACCTGCTTCGCGGTCTTGGCACCGAACAGCAACGTGACATTTCGACCATCCTCGATCGCCTTTTCCGCGAGGAAGATCAGAGGAGCGACGCCCACCCCGCCCGCGACCAGCAGCAGGCGCTGCGAAGCGATATCGAAGCCGCGCCCCAGCGGGCCAAGAATATCGATAGGCTCACCCTTATTGCGCTGCGCCAGCCACTCCGTGCCCTTGCCCACCGTCTCGTACAGCAATGCGATCTCGCCCTTATCGTTCACGCGGTGGATGCCCAGCGGCCGTCGCAATATCCGATCGTTATCGTTGCTGGAGCGCACCATGACGAACTGCCCCGGCTGAGCCGACTCGGCGACAGCGGGGGCCTTAGCCCAGAGCAGATAGATATTGGGCATCACCTCAGTGTTCGACTTAACCACCGCATCGACAGGTTTCACTTGACATCCTTTGGTTTCAGATAGTCGCGCATACGCTGAACCGAGAAGGTCTGCTCGCCGGACTGCATGGAATCAGCCACCGCTCGAATGGTATCGAGCGATGTATAACAGGGGATACGTTTCTCAATAGCAGCGCGTCTTATTTCAAACCCGTCGCTCTTGGGGCCGCGCTCGCCGGAGTCTGTATTAACTATTCCGCTCAACGTCCCGTCACGTATGATATCGACGATATTGGGATAGCCCTCACTGAGCTTCTTGCTGATGAAAGTCACCGGAATACCTACCGACTTGAGTAACGCGGCCGTGCCTTCAGTTGCGTAAAGCTTGAATCCCAGGACATGAAGGTCCTTCATGATCGGCAACGCCTCCGGTTTGTTTTGGTCCGCGATGCTCACCAGAAGCGCCTTCTCGCGGGGCAACATCAGGTCGGCGGCGATGAGCGCTTTCGCCAGCGCCGCGGGGAAGGTATAGTCCACCCCCATGACCTCGCCCGTCGACTTCATCTCCGGGCCGAGGTAGCCGTCCACCCCGCTGAGCTTCGACATCGAGAAGACCGGCGCCTTCACGGCAAAGAGCTTCTGCGCCGGCCACAGCCCGCCCTCGTAGCCCTGCTCCTTGAGGCTGTGCCCCAGCATGACCTTGGTGCCTATCTTGACCATAGGCACGCCGGTGACCTTGCTGATGAACGGCACGGTCCTGCTGGCGCGCATGTTGGCCTCCAGGACATATACGCAGGACGAACCATCCTCCTTGCGCATAATGACGAACTGAATGTTCACCATGCCCCTGACCTTGATGGCCAGGCATATCTCGGTTGTATATCGAACGATAGTGTCTATCTCTTCTTTTGTCAGGTTCAAACCCGGATACACCGCCATCGAATCCCCGCTGTGCACGCCGGCCCGCTCGATGTGCTCCATTATGCCGGGGATGAGCACCCGTTCCCCATCGGCTATGGCATCAACTTCACATTCTTTACCTTCGAAGTATTTATCGATGAGCACCGGACGCTTCGGATCTAGATCCATGGCGCGGTTCATGTAATGGATCAGCTCGGTGGCATTGTGCACGATCTCCATGGCCCGTCCGCCCAGGACGTAGCTCGGGCGCACCAGAACCGGATAGCCGATGGCCTTGGCCACGTTCAGCGCCCCTTCCACCGTCGTGGCCGTGCCGCCCGGCGGCTGCGGTATGCCCAGATGGCTCATCAGGTCCTCGAAGTTGTGCCGGTTTTCCGCCTGGTCTATGGCCGCGGCGCTGGAGCCGATTATGGGCATGCCGGCGCGGTGCAGCGGCTCCGCCATATTGATGGCGGTCTGCCCGCCGAATTGGACGATGGTGGGGGGTATCTTCCCGTCGATGGTCTCATTCTCCAGCATGTCCCTCACGCTCTCCTCGTCCAGCGCCTCAAAGTAAAGACGGGTCGAGGTATCGGAGTCGGTCGAGACGGTCTCCGGGTTGGAGTTGATGATAATGCTGCTGTACTTCGCATCGTGCAGCGCCCACGCCGCATGCACGCTGCTGTAGTCGAACTCGATGCCCTGCCCGATGCGTATCGGCCCTGAGCCGATGACCACCGCCTTGTTGCCCTTGAGCGGCTCGGCCTCGTTCTCCTGCTCGTAGGTGCTGTAGAAATAGGCGGTCTCGGCGTCGAACTCGGCGGCGCAGGTATCGACCATCTTATATACAGGTGTTATCTTCCATTCATGACGCTGGGCGCGTATCTGCTCAGGAAGCCTGTCGGCCAGCGTGCCTATCTGGATATCGGAGAACCCCATGCGCTTGGCCTGGCGCATAATGGCGGGTTCGAGCTTCTCCTTGAGCAAGCGCCGTTCCATAGCGATTATGTTGGCGAATTTATGCGTGAACCAGGGATCGATGCCGGTCTTGATCGCCAGTTCATCAGGAGTCGTGCCCTTGCGCAGCGCCGCCATCATGGCCCACAGGCGCAGGTCGCCGGGCCAGAGCATGTCGTTATCCTTGCCCCAGTCCGGAGGCTCCCACAGCAGCGACTTCCCGCCGACCTCGAGCGACCGCACCGCCTTCTGCAGCGCGGCCTCAAATGTTCTTTCTATGGCCATGACCTCGCCGGTGGCCTTCATCTGTGTCCCTATGTGACGATCGCCGGTGGCGAACTTATCGAACGGCCAGCGCGGAATCTTGACGACACAGTAGTCCAGTGCCGGCTCGAACGCTGCCATCGTCTTGCCCGTCACCTTGTTCGGTATCTCGTCCAGCGTTTTGCCCACGGCGATCTTGGAGGAGACCCGGGCGATGGGGTACCCCGTAGCCTTTGAGGCCAGAGCCGAGCTGCGGCTGACACGAGGATTCACTTCGATAACATAATAAGGTGGTAGGCCGCTGTCCAGCTTGGCTATAACATCCTTGCCGCTGCCGCCCGGAGGCCAGTGCTTAGCCAGCATCTTGTGCGGCGCCAGGGCGAACTGGATGTTGCATCCCCCCTCGACGCCCAGCGCCTTGATGATCTTTATGCTCGCCGTGCGCAGCATCTGGTGCTCCCGGTCGGTCAAGGTCTGGGTCGGCGCGATCACGATGCTGTCGCCGGTGTGCACGCCCATCGGATCGATATTCTCCATATTGCATACGGTGATGCAGTTATCATTGCCATCCCGCATCATCTCGTACTCGATCTCTTTCCATCCGACTAAGCTCTTCTCGATCAGCACCTGGTGCACCGGGCTGACTGCCAGGCCGTTGTCCGCAATAACTTTAAACGTTTCCATTGTTGAGGCGTGCCCGCCGCCCGTGCCGCCGAGCGTGAAAGCGGGCCGTACCACCACCGGCAGGCCGATGGCCTCAGCCGCCGCCAGCGCCTCTTGCATATTCGTAGCGATGATGCTCTCGGGGACAGGCTCGCCGATCTCCAGCAGCATTTTCTTGAAAAGCTCACGGTCCTCGGCCTTGCGTATGGTATCGATAGGCGTTCCCAGCGAGCGGACGTTGTACTTATCGAGCACCCCGGCATTAGCCAGATCGACAGCCATATTGAGACCGGTCTGCCCTCCAAGCGTCGGCAGCAGGCCATCGGGGCGCTCCTTCGCTATGATCCGATCGATGACTTCAACCGTAAGCGGCTCGATATAGACGATGTCCGCGATGCCCTCGTCCGTCATGATCGTGGCCGGGTTCGAGTTCACCAGAATCGATGTCACGCCCTCCTCACGCAGGGATTTGCACGCCTGCGTTCCGGCGTAGTCGAACTCCGCCGCCTGTCCGATGATGATGGGCCCTGAACCGATGACCAGTACCTTATTAACTTTCGCCATTCTTCCCCCAATTAATATTCTTACTAACCAGATATATAATCATCGCTACCGACATCGTTAACACAAATTCCCTTTCACGACCCCTTTATCATCTCTACAAACTCTTCGAACAGGTTCACGGAGTCCATAGGACCGGGCGAGGCCTCCGAGTGATACTGAATGGTGAATATCCTGTGTTCCTTATGCCGCAAGCCTTCCACGGTGCCGTCATTGATATTGATATGACTTATCGTAAGCCCACCCTTTACGGAATCGGCATCGACGGCGAAGCCGTGGTTTTGAGCAGTGATGCGGATCCGCCCCGTCTCCATGTCTTTGACGGGATGGTTGGCCCCCCTGTGACCGAACTTGAGCTTATACGTCTTCGACCCGAAGACGCGTCCCAGTATCTGATGCCCCATGCAGATACCCATGATAGGCTTCTTCCCGATCAGCGCGCTGACAGTTTTTTCCAGATAGGGGCGTTCCGGAGCTCCGGGGCCGGGGGAAAGCAGGATGCCGTCAGGTTTGAGGCTCAAGATATCCTCCGCAGATGTGGTAGACGGCACAACGGTACACTCGCAGCCCAGCGCGCTGAGGTGGCGCATGATGCTATACTTGACGCCGCAATCCACAACCACCACATGACAGATGGGCTTCCCTTCGCAAGCGGGCTCCCACTTATATTTTTTCTTCGTGCCTACAAGGCTCACAAAATCGCTGCTTTCATATTTCGGCAGCTTCTTCATCTTTTTCAGCGCCTTATCCGGCGATTCGGATGTGATCATCCCCAGCATCACGCCCTTCGATCGCAGATGCCGCGTCAGGGATCGCGTGTCCATCCCGCAGATGCCGGGTATCGCATTGGCCTTCATATATTCATGCAGGGTAGAATAGGTCTGCGAGTGGCTGGGGATATCGCACGGCTCCCGCACGACGAAACCCGCTACCTTGATCCCATCAGATTGCACATCCTCCTTATTCACTCCATAATTCCCGATGAGAGGATAGGTGCAAACGACGATCTGTCCCACATAAGAAGGGTCGGTGAGCATCTCCTGATAGCCCATCATGCTGGTATTGAAAACAACCTCACCATGTACGGGGACATCGGCACCGAATGAAGTACCCTCATAAACCGATCCGTCCTCAAGCACCAGATTAATAATCTCGCTCACACGCACCCCTTTCTATCACAAAGTTCTACGACCGATGCCAGACCCCCAAAAAAAGAGGTGTCCTTCCGCGGAAGGACCGGGGGAACTGGGGGTGTCCCCCGGATTTTTAAAATCCTCCTAAATCCCCCTTTAATAAAGGGGGACTGAGGGGGATTGGGATAAAGGGGGTTGATTTGAACCCTAGACCGCTTTAACAACTAACCTATCCTCTTTATAAACGATACGTCCGCCGTATATGGTGGCCATCACCTTCCCCTTCAACATCTCGCCGCCGAGGGGCGTATTCTTGCCTTTCGATACGAACTGCGCCGGGTCGACCACCCAAGTGGCATCCGGATCGAAGATGGTCACATCCGCCGGCGCCCCGACCTTCAATGTGCCGACTTCGCCGCCGGCCAGCTCCCGGATACGCGGAAGCGTCTGCGCTGGCCCTGTCGTGAGCCGCTCTATCAATGTCGGTAAGTCGATCTCGCCGCGATGCACCAGCGACATCACGGAGCCTAAGACCGTCTCCAGCCCGCTGATACCGAATGCGGCCGACGCAAAGTCGCCCGACTTGTCGGCCTTCGTATGCGGAGCATGATCCGTGGCGATGGCATCGATAACGCCCTCCTTCAATGCAGCGACCAGCGCCTGAACGTCGCGCTCCTTCCTCAGCGGCGGGTTGACCTTAGCGTTGGTATCCGCCTTCGTCCCCTGCGACGGAGCCGCAACCCGTTCCTCTGTTATAGTCAAATGGTGCGGCGTAACCTCCGCCGTCACCGCGTACCTGCTGGCCTTGGCACGGCGGATGAGGTAAACCGAACCGTATGTGCTTACATGCGCAATGTGGACGTGTGCACCTGTCATCTCCGATAGCGCCAGGTCGCGGGCAACGACTATCTCCTCGGCGGTCTCCGGCATCCCCTTGAGCCCGAGTCTGGCCGCCAGCTCACCCTCGTTCATCACGCCGCCGGCGCTCAAGTCGGCATCCTCGCAATGCTCGATAATAGGGAGGCCGCATGCCGCGCCAGTTTCGAGGGCGGCGCGCAGCACCTTATACTCCGGTACCGAGCTGCCATCGTCGCTCAGCGCCACCACGCCGGCATCGGCTAGTTCTTTCATATCGACGACCTCGAGACCGGCGCGCCCCTTCGTTATACAGCCGATAGGGAGCACGCGGACGACACCGCTCTTCGCCGCCTTCTCACGCACCAGCTCCACCATAGCCCCGCTGTCTATCGGCGGCTTGGTGTTGGGCATGGCGCACACCGTGGTGAATCCACCCTTGGCCGCGGCGCGGGTGCCAGTAGCTATAGTCTCCTTCTTAGCGCCGCCGGGCTCACGCAGATGGCAGTGCAGGTCAATGAAGCCGGGACAGACAACCATGCCCCTGGCATCGATAATCAAATCCGCCTTGGCGGATATGGCGGCGATCCCCGTCGACGCGCCGATAATGCGGCCGTCGGCGATCAATATATCGCCCACCGCATCGATCCCGCGGCTGGGATCGATCACGCGCCCGCCGGAAACAAGTATCGTCTCAGCCATAACTAACGCTTCTTCGCCTCTCTGAAAGCATACTGGCTTGGAGCAAAGCCCTGCCCACGCGCGGCGGCCTCAGACCCGAAAACAATCAGGTTCTCCGGCCTTATCTTCTCCAGCATGAAGCTGTCCGAGCTGTAATATTTCTTGTGTTCCACAGTGCCTTCATGCCACTTGGCGCTGGCGATGTAAGGCACCTGTACCTCGTATTCACAATAGACGCATCTCAATATCAGCGGCCGGCCATTGAGCACCTTGAACCTGTGCTGGATATAGCCCTTCTCCGTTTTCTGATTGGTCACGCACCTGTTGTTGGAGCAATTGACATCGTAAACCTGTCCTGCGGGAATATCCAATGTTTTTGATGCGATATCAGTTTCACCCTTTGGTACCTTGATAGTCTTGGCCCCAAGGAAAAGAGATATGAGCGCCATCCTTATCGGCACGCCGCTGGCGACCTGTTTGAAATACATGCTGCGCGGGTCCTCATCGACCTCGTAGGCCAGTTCATCGATGCGCGGCAGCGGATGCATAACCAGGGCATCCTTAAACTGCTTGGCCTTCAGCAGCTTCTTATTGACGACGGGGTAATCCGAGTCTTTACCCTCGGCGCCGCTTTCGAGCCTCTCCTTCTGCAGCCTGGTGATATAAAGAGCGTCGATGCCCTTCTGCATCTCGACCTCCAGACTGACATCCGGCATATTCGTCAGCTGGTGCGGGTTGGTGGGCGTCACATATATGGCATCCAACTGGGAGATGCGATCGCCGTCTGCTTTCTTTTTGTCATCATATTTCTCAAACACGCCGCCGTAGTCGGAGGTAAGCTTGCGTATTACATGTTCCGGCAGGCCAAGCCCGGCGCCGGTGCGGAAGTGGATGTTGGCCCCGAAGCGCGCCAGCGCATAGGACAGGGAATGCACCGTTCGCCCATATTTCAAGTCGCCCCAAATGGCGATCTTCAAGCCTTGCAGCGTTTTCCTCTCCCTCTTTATGGTATACAGGTCGATGAGCGTCTGCGACGGATGTTCGTGGCCGCCGTCGCCGGCATTGATCACCGGGATCCCGGCATAATCCGCCACCACCCTGGCCGCACCCTCCCATGGGTGCCTGATTGCTATGATATCGGCATAGCTGCCGACGACGCGCGCCATGTCGGCAAGGCTCTCACCCTTGGAAAGAGAGGTATTGCCCAGATCCATGACGGAGATGACCCTGCCGCCGAGGCGATGCATCGCGGTCTCGAACGACATCCGGGTACGGGTGCTGGGCTCAAAAAAAAGGCTGGCCAGTATCTTACCCTGGCACAGTTTCGACTGCCCGCGGATCGAGGCCGCCATCTCATCAGCCACAGAGAATACCGCTTCGATCTCCCTGTTCGAGAGGTCATCGATAGTGATCAGGCTTCTATTCGCTAGACTCATGGCGAACTCCTTTCGGCAACAACCCTCTGCCTCACCCTATTTTCTCCTGGCCATTCGTTACAAGCAGCACCGCATCGCTACCGTCTATCTCCTTCAGCCGCACCAGAACCTTCTCGTTCTCAGCAGTTGGTATGTTCTTGCCGACATAATCGGCACGAATGGGGAGCTCCCTGTGGCCTCTGTCCACCAGGACAACCAACTGGATAGACTGGGGGCGGCCAAAGTCGATCAGGGCATCCATTGCCGCCCTGACGGTCCGGCCTGTATACAGCACATCATCCACCAGAATAATGCGTTTTTCTTCAAAATCAGGTGGGATATCCGTAGGGCGCAGCGGAGTTATAGACTCAGTAGATGAAAGATCATCGCGGTGTAGTGTTATATCGAGGGCGCCGACAGAGCTTTCTTTGTGCTCGAACCCTCCGATGCAGACAGCGATCCGCTTCGCTAAAGGGACACCCCGCGTATGTACGCCGATAAATAGGAGGTCGTCGCAGCCGCGGTTCCGCTCTACTATCTCGTGTGAGATGCGGGTAACAGCGCGGCGGATGTCCTGCTCGTCAAGCAGTACCTTTTCAGGCATAAAAAATCCCCTCATCCATAGATATGGTAAGGGGATATGTATTCTTATTTATATAGTTCACTGCGTACTTCCTTTCCAGTCTCACAGGGCTGGTATTAAAGGTAACCCGCTAAAGTTTATATAGTATATCACTTCTTCCTCGGAGTTTCAAGGACATTGTAATAGTTCACAACATATTGTACAGGTTTTAAAATGAAGGATGTCACGAAGAGAGATAC
>Ga0315273_10009446_pt1 | contig 12368 bp, 14 predicted proteins | sample YL17G02_0_MG_FD_205753 | JGI IMG/M metagenome (GOLD analysis project Ga0315273, IMG submission 205753) | Sediment microbial communities from Yellowstone Lake, YNP, Wyoming, USA - YL17G02_0 | ecosystem: Environmental > Aquatic > Freshwater > Lake > Sediment | place: USA: Wyoming | collected... | reverse complement strand
CACCCATTTATATACTCCGGCTGGAGATATATCTATAGGAATCGCTCCATCCATATTTGACCAAGATATAAATACGGAATGTCCAATACTGGTGTTTAATGACGGGTAGTTGATGACACAGGCCGACTATCTTCCAGTGGCAATATTCGCGCTCATCGCGATAATCTTCCCATTCGTCACATTCCTTTTGACCAGGTTTTTCAGGCCGTCCAAGCCCACCTTGCTCAAATCCCAGACATACGAGTGCGGCGAGGTGCCACTCGGCGAGGCAAAGATCCAGTTCTCGTTCCAATATTATACGTTCGCACTGATATTCGTGGTGTTCGATTCCGTGGCCATATTCGTGCTTCTGTGGGCCCTTGTCCTTCCGGGCATCGGACTGGTGGCCAAAGTTTACATGTTCCTTTTCATCCTAATTCTTGGGGCTGTGCTGGCCCATGCGCTGAAGAAGGAGGAGAATGTCAAGATCTAGACGCGGGACAGGGCGACCGCGGCGCAAAGACTGGGGGTAAAAGAAAAAGATGGGAAGCGAAGGGGTCGGAAAGGGCGCCGATGCGACGGATGGCAAGATTGGCGCCGGCAGGGAAGCGGAGGGCTCTTCGGAGCCCGAGGAGGAGTGTCCCCCGCCGGCTCCCTCGGTGATTTTGGCCTCGCTCGACGACCTCGTCGACAAGCTTGTCGGGCTCGTCGACTGGGGCGTCGGGCTGGTCAGCGTGCGGCCCTTCGTCAACAAGATCGCAAGGCCCCTTTTCGGCTGGGCGCAGAGGGCATCGATGTTCGCACTTCACAGCGGCCTTGCCTGCTGCGCCATGGAGATGGGCGTTGTCGGGATGCCCAGGCTGGACAGCGAGAGGCTTGGTGTTGTGTGGTTCTCCTCCCCTAGGCGATGCGACCTTTTCCTTGTCAACGGCTGGATAACCAAAAAGACGCGCCCGGTCCTAATGACGCTCTACGAGCAGATGCCCGAGCCCAAGTGGGTCATAGCGATGGGCGAATGCGCCATCTCCGGCGGCCCGTGGCACGACTCCTACAATGTCATATACGGCGCGGACGAGCTTCTTCCGGTGGACATATACATCCCCGGTTGCCCGCCGAGGCCGGAGGCGCTTCTTGACGCCCTCTGGAAGCTCCAAAAGAAGATGGCGAAGGAAGGCACGACATCCGGACTGAGACTGGGGTGAGGACGACGGCTGTCACTGAAGGCGGGACCAGGACTGATAAGGGGGGCGGCGAGGCCCGGGCCCCGATCGGTTCACCCGGCGGATTCGAAGAACGGGTGTTGCGCGAGCTGGCAAAGCTTCCCGCCGCGGTCATCGAGGCGTCCGTCACACGGCCGCTGCGGATGCTTGCGACGACGAAAGCGGAAATGATAGTGGATGTCTGCCGCACATTGCAAAAGACGGGCTTCGAACACCTCTCTTCCGTCACATGCGTCGATTACGACGCCGAGATGCAGGTGATATACCATCTTTGGTCCTACAAGCACAGGTGCCTCATAGAGCTTCGGGCCACCATCAGCGGGACCGAGCCGAAGATATCATCGGTGACGCCTGTATGGGCGGGCGCCGAGTTCCACGAGAGGGAGGCATACGACATGTTCGGGGTGCTCTTCGAGGGCTGCCCCAACCTCAAAAGGGTGCTTTTGCCGGACGAATGGTCCGTGTTCCCGCTTAGAAAATCGTTCAAGGTGGAAAGCATCCACGAGAAGAGGAAGAGGGCCGAAGCGGAGAAGGCAAAAGCCGCAAAAGCGGCGGCCGCCACAGCGGCGCCGGCGGCCGCGCCTACGCCGACGCCATCGTCAAAGCAGGGGTTGACACCAAATGAGGCCCCACCCCCGAAGGCGGGTGGTGCCCCATGACACAGATGTGGCTGAACATGGGCCCCCAACACCCCTCGACCCACGGCCTCTGGGACCTGCTCGTCCGCGTGGACGGGGAAACCATAATGGAGGCGGTGACCAAGATAGGCTACCTCCACAGGGGCGTGGAGAAGATAGCCGAGAACCGCACCATCGAGAAGTTCCTTCCGCTCAACGACAGGCTCTGCTACGTCGCCAACAGCTCCTGGACGACGCTTTTCGTTATGGGCGTCGAGGAACTTTTAGACGTCGTCCCCCCGGAGAGGGCGCAGTACATACGGGTGGTGCTCCTGGAGCTGCAAAGGATAGCAAGCCACCTCGTGTGGCTGGGCGCCTACTGCTCCGACATGGGGCTGCTCACGATGATTCTTTGGGCATGGAGGGACAGGGAGCTCATGCTGGACCTCTTCCAGTTCCTCACCGGCGCGCGGATAATGCACAACTTCCCGAGGGTCGGGGGCGTCCGAAACGACCTTCCACCGACATTCAAGGAGCGCGCCCTCAAGTCGATGGACTACATGGACCAAAGGATTCCCGAGTACGATGACATCTGCGGGCGCAGCGAGCTTTTCGTCATGAGGACGAAGGGCATCGGGGTGCTTTCCCTGGAGAAGGCCATAAACCTGGGATGCACGGGCCCGATGCTCCGGGCCGCCGGGCTCGAACAGGATGTCAGGAAGGAGGACCCGTACCTTTGCTACGACAAGCTGGACTTCATCGTGCCCACCGGAAAGGACGGGGACGGATGGGACCGCTACACCGTCAGGCTCGAAGAGATAAGGCAGAGCGTCTCCCTGGTGAGGCAGGCCCTCAGAAAGATGCCTGAAGGGGACATCATGGTCCCGGGCTTCAAGATGCCCAAGGTCCTTCCGGCGAAGGCAATATACCGGCGCGCCGAGGACCCGAGGGGCGAGGGCGCCGTGTACATCGTCGGGGACGGCAAGACCAACAGGCCCTACAGGCTCAGGATCCGCAGCCCGACATACGTGCACCTTCTTTCGATACCATTTTACATCCAGGGGTCCAGGATGTCCGATGTCCCCGTTATAATGGGAGGCGCTGACCCTTGCATGGCGGAGGTCGACCGTTGATGGAGGCCTGGTAGCAAGATGGACCTGTATTCCGCCGTTCACGGCCTGGTGACATGGCTGGTGGGAGGGATATTGGGCCTGCTCGAGTGGCTGGGCATGCGCGGCCCGCTCATGCAGTTCATCAGATGGATGTACGGGGCGCTGGAGCACACCATCACCGTTGCGGTGGTGGTCATCCTCGTGCTGGTCATTGGACTTCTCATGGTCATCCTCATGCTCTGGATAGAAAGAAAGCTCATCGGGCGGCTCGCCGACCGCAGGGCGACGATGCTGGGCTTTCGGGGCATAGGCAAGGGAACGGGCGCAATACAGCTCTTCGCCGACGCCATAAAGCTCCTGGTGAAGGAGGACACCACGCCCAAGAAGGCGGACAGCCATGTCTTCGCCACCGGCCCGTCGATACTGGTAGCATCCTCGCTTCTGGTGCTTGTCGCCATCCCCTGGAGCGACGGTTTTGCGGCCTCCAATCTCAACGACGGCCTGCTTTTCGCGCTGGCGGTGTTCGCGTTCGCCCCCTTTGCCGTGTTCCTGTCGGGCTGGTCTGCCAACAACAAGTACACGCTGATAGGCGGGATGCGCTCGGCGACACAGATGATATCCTGCGAGATCCCCTTTCTGCTGTCCATATCAGGCGTGGTGATGCTTTCGGGGTCGTTCAGGCTGACGGACATCGTCAATGTCCAGAGGGACATGTGGTTCGTTTTCCTCCAGCCCGTGGCGTTCGTTGTCTTCCTCGTTGCCATGGTCTCGGAGATAGAGAGAATCCCATTCGACCTTCCCGAGGCTGAGGCCGAGCTTGTCGAAGGCTGGCAGACCGAATACAGCGGCATGAAGTTCGCTTTCGCTATGATGGCAGGATACATCCGCGGTTTTGCCGGATGCGCCCTCGGGGTCATTTTATTCTTCGGGGGATGGAACAGCCCCGTGCCTGCCTACACGGTGCAGCTCCCGTGGGGCGGGCAGTTCGCCGGGCCGGTGCCAGAGCTGTGGTTCCTCATCAAGGTGCTCCTGCTCTTCATGTTCCTCGTGTGGGTCCGGGCCGGACTCGGCAGGGTGCGGGTCGACCAGATCGTGACCATCGGGTGGAAGAGGCTGCTTCCGCTGGCGGTCTTCAACATCGCCCTCACCGTGGCCCTGCTGGCGTTCTCCACCGACATCGACAGCGACCCGCTCGTGGCGGGCGTGGCGTTCATTCTGCCCGCCGGCGTCCTGGGGCTGGTGCTTTGGAGATGGAGGTGGTTCGGGTGATAGCGCGGCCGCTTTGGGTGACCCTCAAGTACCTCATGCGGGGCCTTTGGCGCAGGCCGGTGACCGTGCTCTACCCGTTCGAGAAGATCAAGCTGCCCTTCCAGTGGCGGGGCCTTCACCAGCTCGACGATGAGAAGTGCACGGGGTGCGGCGCCTGCTCCCGCGTCTGCCCCAACATCTGCATAGACATCGTGCAGGTCGCCGAGAAGAAGAAACGACCGTCGATAGACATAGGCCGCTGCCTGTTTTGCGGGTACTGCGTGGACGCCTGCCCGTTCGACGCCATCCACATGACGGGCAATTACGAGCTGGCTGTATTCACCCGTCAGGAGCTGGTGCTGTCGCCCGAAGCCCTCATGAAGGTCGAGGATGTGAGGGAAGGGACCATCGACGAGGAGATGTGGAAGAGGGTCTACGGCGACGAGCCCATACCCGAGTGGCCGCCCCTGCCCGAGAAGCCCTCGAAGGGCAAGAAGGACGCGGCCAAGAAAGATGAGGCGGCCAGGCCACCGGAAGGCGCCGCCCCTGCGGCAGCCGCGGGCCGCGCCAGGGAGGCGGCGAAATGATAGGCTGGGACGTTCTCTTCTTCATAATATTCACCGCCATCGCCCTCATTAGCGCCATCCTGACGCTCGAGGCCAGGGAGATTGTCCACAGCGTGATATTTTTATGCTCCACGTTCGTCGGCGTTGCCGGGCTCTATTTCCTGCTCAACGCCGAGTTCATCGGCATAGTCCAGATACTGATATACATCGGCGCGGTGACCGTGCTCATAGCGTTCGCCATCATCCTGACAAGGAGGGACATAATGGAGAGGGAAGGAGGCGGGGCATAGCATGGCCGATGAAGCGCCGGGCGCGCCAGCGTCCCAGCCGCCGGCACCCGGCCCCCGGCACCCGGCCCCCGGCATCCGGCCATCCTCCGGGGAGTTCAGCTCCAAGGTGCTGGCGGTCGTATTCCTCCTGGCGCTCATGGTCCTTCTTTTGTCCCAGGTCCCCTGGGCGTCCGAAACCGCTCCTGCGTCCCTTGAGGACACCACGGGCGATCTGGGAGAGTTCATGTTCGAGGGCCGCGGGGAAAGCTTCCTTCTGCTCTCCATAGTCATGGGCGTGGCTATCATAGGCGGGCTGTTTCTGGCCAGGGAGGACCCTCCCGAGGACGAAACCGAGGCCGACGAAGGGGACGCGCAAAAGACCGGCGCGGGCGCGCACAATGTTCCTGAGGAGGAATGGGATGGGGGTGCAGCGCCATGATACCCCTTGCGGCCTACTACATCGTGTCCGCGATGCTTTTTTGCGTCGGCCTCTACGGCGTGTTGACCAGGAGGAGCGCCATCGTGACGCTCATGAGCATCGACATAATGCTCAACTCGGCCAACATCAACTTCGTGGCGGTGTCGGCCTACTCCTCACCTTTCGAGCTATCTGGCCAGGCCTTCACGGTCATATTGATCGCCATGGCGGCGGCCGAGACGGCCGTCGGGCTGGCGATACTGCTGGCGCTTTACCGGGTGAAGGGAAGGATGAACGTTCGGCTGATGAAGGAGCTGAGATGGTGATGTCGCAATGATGTGCGCCATGGCTCCAGCGGCCCAAGCGGGGGTGAACGGGGAATGATGTGGGTAGAGTGGGCCTGGCTCATTCCGGTGTTCCCCCTCTTGGCGTTCCCGTTCATACTCTTCTTCGGCAAGAGAAGCCCGAAGGAGGGGGGCATTGTAGCGGTCATCGCAGTGGGCCTGGCGCTCCTGGTCTCCATCCTGGTCGTGGTCGACGTATCCCAGGGCAACATGCCCGCGCCCTCAGCCGCGCAGGTCGCCGGTGAGGGAGAAGAGCCGCAACACTTCTACGAAAGCTCGATGGATTGGGCGGGGCTGCCGGGAGGCGGGTCTCCCCTCGAGGTCGGAATCCTCGTGGACAACCTCACATGCCTCATGCTCATCGTGGTGGCCCTCATAGGCTGGCTGGTGGTCGTCTTCTCCATCGGTTACATGGCCCACGACGATGGAAAGCCGCGGTATTATGCGGAGATATCCCTGTTCATAGGCGTCATGCTGGGCCTGGTGCTCTCCAACAACTTCCTTTTGCTTTTCATATTCTGGGAACTCGTGGGGCTTTGCTCCTACCTGCTCATCGGATTCTGGTACAAAAAGCCCGAGGCGGCTGCGGCGGCCAAGAAGGCGTTTTTGGTCACCCGCATCGGCGACATACTGTTCCTCGTGGGGGTCATCGTGATATACAACTACTTCGGAACCCTCAACTTCCGGCTCATTCAGCAGCAGATCCAGGACATGCTCGGGAACGGCGCGCTGGACGTCCAGTTCCTCACGACAATGGCGCTTCTGGTCTTCGGGGGCGCGGTGGGCAAGTCGGCCCAGTTCCCCCTGCATGTGTGGCTTCCGGACGCCATGGAGGGCCCAACCACCGTCAGCGCGCTCATCCACGCCGCCACGATGGTCAACGCCGGGGTCTACCTCGTGGCACGCTCATACTTCCTGTTCGAGCATGCACCCGACGCCCTGCTAGTCGTTGCGTGGATAGGGGGCATAACGGCGTTCATGGCGGCATCCATGGCCCTGGTGGCCAACGACATCAAGCGGGTGCTGGCCTATTCCACCGTCAGCCAGCTGGGCTACATGATGCTCGCCCTGGGGGTCGGCGGATACTCCGCATCGATGTTCCACCTCCAAAACCATGCGTTCTTCAAGGCGCTGCTGTTTTTGGGCGCCGCAAGCGTGATACACTCCATGGAGACCAACGATATGAGGCTCATGGGAGGCCTCGGAAAGAGGATGAAGCTGACATCCCTCACGATGCTTCTGGCCGTTCTGGCCATCACCGGCGTGGTCCCGCTTTCGGGCTTCTGGAGCAAAGACGAGATAATCGTGTCCGTCTTCCGTTCCGGGAACTGGGGCCTTCTGGTGCTGGCCGTCGTCACGGCCCTGCTCACGGCGTTCTACATGTTCAGGCTGTGGTTTTTGACATTCACCGGCAAACCGCGCTCAAAGGAGGCGGGCCATGCCCACGAGTCCCCCTACATCATGACCGTGCCGCTCATCGTCCTTGCATGTTTCTCGGTGAGCACGGGATTCATCGGCACCCCGTGGTGGCCGCACTTCCAGGAGTTCATCCACTGGGGGACCCACGGTGAGGAGGTCTTCGACATGGCCTCCGCATCGCTCATGGGCCTTTCGCTGGCGGTGGCCCTGTCCGGGTTCCTGCTGGCATACATATTCTATCTGAGCAGGAAGGCATCCGCAGAGGACTATGTCGGCGCCGGGGCGTGGAAGGCCATCCACAAACTGCTGACCGATAAATATTACATGGACCACATGTACTACGCGTTCGCCAACAAGGTGATATACGGCTTCTCGCTGCTTTGCGACAAATTCGACGTCAGGGGAATCGACGGCGCTGTCAACGGAATGGGCGACGGGGCCGTCAGGACCGGCGAGCGCTGGAGGAAGTTCGTGTCGGGCAACGTCCAGCATTACGCCGTGGGAATCGTTTTGGGCATTTGCATGTTGATACTGCTGATGGCGTTCGCAAGGCCGCCGCTTTCAGAGCTCCTGGGCGGATGGCCTGGCCTCAGCGGCTGGCACTGGTGGGAGGGATGGGGATGGTAGCAATGGCATTCCCGGTGCTCAGCCTCCTGGTGGCCATACCCCTGCTGGGCGCCCTGGTCGTCTTTTTCATCCCGGGCCGCCGCGCCGGCGCCGCAAAATGGATAGCGCTTGTGTTCAGCCTTGTCCCCCTTCTGCTTTCAGTCTACATCTACTATGCGGTGTGGTCCGCCCCGGCTCCCAGCACTACATCGTACCTGACATCGGAGACCCTCAACTTCGAGGAGCACTTCGAATGGGTGCCTGCGCTGGGCATATCCTATTCCATGGGAGTGGACGGGCTGAGCATGCCGCTGGTGTTCCTCACCACGCTGCTTTCGAGCCTGGCGATCCTTTTTTCCTGGAACGAGGGCCGCCGGCCCAAGGAGTTCTTCGGCCTCATGCTCGTCATGGAGGTCGGGGTCGTCGGCGTGTTCATGGCGCTGGACTTCTTCGTGTTCTATATTTTCTGGGAGATAGTGCTCATACCGATGTATTTCCTGATAGGGATATGGGGTGGGCCAAGGAAGGAATTCGCCGCCATCAAGTTCTTCATATACACCCACGTGGCGAGCGTGGTGATGCTTCTGGGCATAATGGGCCTTTACTTCCAGTGCAAGGAGGTCTTGGGGCACGCTACATTCAGCATGATAGAGATGGCGAAGGTCTCCCCGACGCTGGCGCCCGGCTTCCAGTATGTTGCGTTCGCGGCGCTGTTTTTCGGCTTTGCGGTCAAGATGCCCAGCGTGCCCTTCCACACATGGCTTCCGGACGCGCACGTAGAGGCGCCCACCGCGGGCAGCGTCCTTCTTGCGGGCCTCCTGCTGAAAATGGGCGGCTACGGCCTAATCAGGGTCGCACTGCCCCTGCTGCCCGAGGCGGCCAGGGCGGCGGTCCCGGCCATGGTGATTTTGGGAGTGGCCAGCATCACCTACGGCGCGTTCCTGTGCATCGCCCAAAACGACCTCAAGAAGATGGTCGCCTACTCGAGCATAAGCCACATGGGATTTGTGATGCTGGGGGCGTCGACGCTTTCCCCGATAGGCATAAGCGCCGGTGTATTCCAGATGTTCAACCACGGGCTCATCACCGCGGTGCTCTTCATGATGTGCGGCGTGTTCCACCACTCCGCCGGAACGCGTGAGATATCCCGCCTGGGCGGCCTTGCACAGAAGATACCCGTGGCGGCGGCTGTGTTCCTGACGGGCTCGCTGGCATCGCTGGGCCTGCCCGGCCTTTGCAGTTTCATAAGCGAGTTCATGGTTTTCTACGCGGCATTCGTGGCCCACGGGGGCTGGATGTGGATACCTGTGAGCGCCGTCGTGCTCACTGCAGCCTACTACCTGTGGGCCGCCCAGAGGGTGCTCTTCGGAAAATTCAAGGTCGACCTTCCCGAAAAAGAGAAAGGGCACCTTGACGACCTCCACCCGTACGAGGCCGCCGCGCTGGGCATCCTCATTGCACTCATAGTCTTCTTCGGCCTTTTCCCGTCGGCGGTCCTGGACCTCACAAATCCCGCGGCCTCGGCCGTGGCCGGCCTTCTCGGGGGTGCGCCCTGAATGGCCGCCACATTTTCGGACATGGCGCAGATGCTGGCGGACAACCGCCATCTCGGCCCGGAGATGATGCTGGTCGTATTCGCGTTCATCGTCCTTGCAGCCTCGACCTTCACGAAGAACAGGAAGCTTCTGGGCTGGATAGCCATCGTCCCGGTGCTCGTATCCCTGCTTCTGGTCACGGGCATGATGGGCCTTTTGGACATCGGTTATCTGGGCCTGTCCTCGCTGGCGGGTCCGGTGGATGTCGCCCTTGTCGGGGGCGCGCTCTCGGTGGACCTGTTCTCACTGCTGTTCAAATTCGTATTCCTTTCAGTGGCGCTGCTGGTGGTGCTCACATCGCTGTCATTCATCGGTGTGAAAGACCGGCACATCGGTGAGTACTACGCGCTCGTGCTGATATCCACCGTGGGCATGATGATAGTCGCATCATCCAACAACCTCGTTCCCCTGTTTTTGGGGATCGAGATGGCCGCCATATCCACATATGCGCTGGCAGCGTTCCGCAAGCACGAGGGAAAAAGCGTCGAGGCCGGGATGAAGTACTTCATCATCGGGGCCACATCCTCGGCGGTCCTGCTCTACGGCATGTCCATCCTGTACGGTATATCTGGGACGCTGGACATCGCCGGGCTCTCCCGCAGGCTGGGCGAGGACGCATGGGAGCCGGCGACCGTCGTGGGACTGGCGATGGTGACGGCGGGATTCGGTTTCAAGATGGCCGCGGTCCCCTTCCACATGTGGGCGCCCGACGTTTACGAAGGCTCCCCGACGCCGATAACCGTGCTTCTTGCCGCCGGCTCGAAGAAGATGGCCTTCGCCGCGGCCTTCAAGGTATTCCTGGTGGGGCTTTTGGCCGCCAAGGCCGACTTCGGACTGGCGCTTGGAGTGGTGTCGGTGCTGACTATGACCGTCGGCAACGTTGTGGCCATCTCCCAGACATCGGTCAAAAGGATGCTGGCCTACTCGTCAATTGCGCAGTCGGGATACATCCTGATGGCCATTGCCGTGGGGACCAAGACGGCCCTGGCGGGAGGGATGCTGCACGTGCTCACCCACGCGTTCATGAAAGGGGGCGCGTTCATCGTCGTTGCCGCGGTGGCGTACTTACTGGCCTCCGAAAAGCTCGAGGACTACAAGGGGCTTTCACGGCGCGCGCCCTTCCTCGCATTCTGCATGGCCGCGTTCCTGCTTTCGCTTGCAGGGATACCGCCCCTTGCGGGCTTCTGGAGCAAGTTCGTTTTGTTCTCCGGGGCGGTGGAGGCCGGCGGCTGGATGGTGTGGCTGGCGCTTGCGGGCGTCCTCAACAGCGCGCTGTCGCTCTACTACTACGCCAGGGTAATAAAGTACATGTACGTCGAGGAACCGGCCAGGGACGCCCGGCCCGTGGCGCCCGAAGCGGGTCCATACACCGCGGTGCTCGCCATAGCTCTGGCCGCCGTTGTGCTCATCGGGCTGTACCCGCAGCCGTTCATAGACCTGGCCTTCAGGGCGGCAGGGACGCTCTTGCCCTGAGCATCATTTTGCCCGGTATTGCGACCCCCAAAGATATTAAATAATCCCACAGGCCATGGCAATCCCAAGAGCAAAGACGGGGAGAACGGCATGGCCTTCGGACTTGGTGGAACCGAGGTGCTGATAATAGTCATGGCAGCACTTTTTTTGTTCTTCGGGGGAAAGAAGCTTCCCGAACTCGCCAAGGGTCTTGGTCGGGCGATGGGCGAGTTCCAGAAGGGACGGCAGGAGTTCGAGCGGGAGATGGGCAATGCCGGGCTTGTGGACAAGGACTCGAACAGCACGCCCGGGTCGCTTCCGCCCTCGAAGAGGGTCAAGAGGCTCAAGGTCGACGCCCTGGGACCCGGGGAAGAGGCAGAACGCGAAAGCAGGGTCGTTGCGGCCGCAAGGGCCCTGGGAATCCCCACAGAGGGAAAAAGCGATGACGAGCTTCGGGCGGAGATCGCAAGGATCATCGATCAACCCACGAACGCCGCGGCCAAATAACCGGCGGTCAGAAGCAGCCCCGTCAGGGAATGTATCGCAATCGTCCTTGCCTGCGCGGGGATGTATTTGGGCGTGTCATTGTAGTTGGCAGCGGCTATCCTCACCACATTCACTGCCACAGGAATCGTGAAAAGCGAAATGAGGGTCCATGCAGGCATTATCCTCAGGACGACGCCGGCGGCTATGCTCCCATAGACCAAAAAAAAGAGCACGGGCAGCGACCTTGCGGCCCTTGCCTTTCCCAAAAGAACGACAAGATGCCTTTTTCCCGCCAGCCTGTCCGAGTCATGGTCCGGCACCTCGTTGACATAGAGTATTGTCGCCACCAGCACCCCGATGGGAATGGACACGACGATGGCTTCGACCGTGATGGTCCCGGTCAGGACATAGTAAACGCCCACGACGGTCAACGGACCGAGGGCCAGCCCCGTGACGAACTCGCCTATGCCCCTGTAGCAAAGCCGGAGAGGAGGGGCGGTGTAGAAATAGCCAATGAAACCGCCGGCGCCCGCCAAGAGTATTACAATATAGCCCGAACGGAATGCAAGGTAAAGCGCTATCAACAGGGCCGCCGCAAAGCATGACAGGGCAACGTACAAAACGTCCTTCGGCCTCAATGTCCCGTCCGGAAGGAACGGGCTCCCGCCGCTGAAGGGCGTCCTCTGGGGGTTTTTCAGGTCGGCCCCGCTTTTGAAATCGAAATAGTCGTTCATCATGTTGGTGCCGGCATGGGCAAGCACCATGCCCGCAATGACGATGAGAAAGAGCATAAGGTCGAATTGGCCGTGGTAATAGGCGACAGCGCCGCCCATGAGCGAAGGCATTATGACGGCCAAAAAGAACGGCGCCCTCGATGCCATTGCCCATGTCCTGGCATGCATGGTGAGGCCATCGCTAATCTTCAGGAGTCTTTCTTCATCGCCCGGGCGATCTCTTCTTTGAGCTCGTCCTCGGTCTTGCCCTCGGTTGCGATGCCCAGCGCCTTTGCGGCCTTCACGACATCGCTGTCCGCGGCC
>Ga0315273_10009445_pt1 | contig 12368 bp, 12 predicted proteins | sample YL17G02_0_MG_FD_205753 | JGI IMG/M metagenome (GOLD analysis project Ga0315273, IMG submission 205753) | Sediment microbial communities from Yellowstone Lake, YNP, Wyoming, USA - YL17G02_0 | ecosystem: Environmental > Aquatic > Freshwater > Lake > Sediment | place: USA: Wyoming | collected... | reverse complement strand
ACAAAACGCTTGTCAAATTTCTACTACCTGGGTAAAATAAACAATACAGATGAAAAAGAAACCAAAAGTCGCATTTTTTTCTTTGACCTCTGATGAAGGTTGCCAGTTCACTCTTTTGGATTTAGGTGAAAGATTTTTTAATCTCTTAAAAAAGGTTGAACTTATCGATTTTTCCTTAATTGAAGAAAGTCCATTTCCTCAAGGAGTAAATATTGACATTTCTTTTGTAGAAGGTACTCCGATAGCAGAAAACGAAGTTTCTTTACTTAAAAAAATAAGAGAAGAATCAAAACTATTAGTTGTTATTGGGAACTGTGCGGCGTTGGGCGGCGTTCCAAAAATTAAGAACTATCAGGACAGGGAAAAAACAATCCGTTATATTTATAAAGATATTAAAGGTATTCCAAATCCGGAGATTAAAAGAGTAGCGGATTTCGTTAAAGTTGATTTTACTATTCCGGGCTGTCCGATTAACGGCGAGGAATTTTTGAAATTTGCGGAAGATTTAATCCAGGGCAAAATTCCAGAATCTTGTCAAAGCCCGGTTTGCAGCCAATGCCCAAAAAGAGGGAAAAATGAGTGTTTTTTGGCTCAAAAGAAAATTTGTTTTGGCCTGATTACTCAGGCTGGATGCAATGCCGTTTGCACCAGAGGAGAATTGCAGTGTTTCGGCTGCCGGGGATTGATAAAAGGCGCAAAAGTTAAAAATCTTATGGAGCTTCTTAAAAAATTCGAAGGTGAAAAAGAAGTCGAAGAAAAATTGGAAATTTTTGGATTAAAAGACGACGTTGAAAAAGTTTCAAAATTATGAAAAGAAGCTTTATTTATTTTTTACGAATTTTTATCTTTCCTTTTATCAAGAGCCATATTAAAGAAATAGACGGAAAGGAAAATTTACCGGAGGAAAAAAATTTCATCATAGCTTCCAACCATCAAAGCCATATCGACAGCTGGCTGATTATGTACGCTTTAAATGAAATGTTAAAAAAAGTGCATTTTCTTGGAGCCAAAGAAGGTATTTCAGGGTTAATTAAATTTTCAACTCTTTACTATTTCACCGATACAGTCGCATTTGACAGGAAACATGTCAAGAGAGAAAAAGTATTAAGAAAACTGGAAGGCATTCTGGAGAAAGGCAGAATTGTTATTATTTATCCCGAAGGAAATTCTAACGCTAAAGCTGAACTACTAAAAGGAAAAACAGGCGTTGCCGAGTTGGCCTTAAAGACGGGAAAGCCAGTTATTCCTATTGGGATTAACAGGAAAGAAAAATCTCCTCAGAGAACAATAAGAATAGGAAAACCAATGGATTTTGCAAAAGAAAAAGAATTATTTGACAGAACTAACCAAGAATCGGAAGAGTACCATTTTATTTTAAGAGAAGTAACTGATAGAATTATGAGAGAGATATCAGAATTATGCAAAAAGCCATATAATTATTAATTATGAAGATTACTGTTCCACATATTCATAAAATTGAAGGCGAAGCCGGATTTTGGGCAGAGGTGACAAAAACCGGAGAGATTAAGCATCTGAAGATAGAAACCTTAAAAGGGTTAAGGCAGATTGAAGGAATTTTGATTGGAAGAAGAGCCCAAGAAGTGCCGATAATTGTTTCCAGAATCTGCGGCATATGCCCAGTTGTGCATATTCTGAATGCCTGCCGGGCTTTGGAAAAAGCTTTGGAGATAGAAGTTTCAAAAGACATAACTTTGCTTCGCAAACTATTTTTAGCCAGCCAGATAATTCAAAGTCATACTCTGCATTTGTTTTTTTTATCACTGCCGGATTTCTTTAAAATCGAGAATGACTTGGAGCTGATGAAGAGATTCAAGAAAGAAACGAAAGCTGCTTTAAAAATCAGAGATTTTTCCTTGGAAGTAACTGATATTATTGGCGGACGAAAAGTTCACCCAGTCACTCCTAAAATAGGAGGATTTTTGCGATTGCCGAAAGCCGAAGATTTTAAAAAAGTTTCGGAAAGTTATTCTGAAATAATGGATTCTGCCCAGCTTTTGGCTAAAACTTTTGAGAATTTGTCTTATCCTGAATTTTATAGAGAAACAAGTTTCGCCTGCCTTAATCCGGAAAAAGAATATACTTTTTTACAGTCGAGTTCCATCATAATCAACAACAAAAAAGAAACAGTCGAAAACTTTTATTCAAAGGAAATTGAGGAAGATCTGAAGAATCCTCCGGTAAAAAGAGTAAAATATCACGGAAAAACATATATGCTAGGAGCGATAGCCAGAGTAAAAAATAATTCCCAATTTTTGAATCCTTTAGCCGATAAATTATTTAAAGATTTTAAGAAAAAGCAAAAAATATCTGACGAAAAATTTTTCGGAAATATTTACCACAACTTATTCTGTCAGGCAGTCGAGGTTTTGCATTTTTTGGAAGAAAGCCAGAAGTTGATGAAAGAAATCATGGAGTCAGGAATTAAAGATGAAAAAACGGAAATAAAAATCAGAGAAGGCGAGGGGCTTAGCGCTATGGAAGCTCCGAGAGGAACGCTTTTTGACCATTTGGCGATAGACAAAGACGGCAGAATTTCAAGTTGCGACATTATTACACCTACTGCCCAGTTTCTTGCTAATATAGAAGAAGATTTGAAAGTTCTTCTGCCCACGATTTTAAATCTTTCAGAAGAAGAAAAAAGAAGGAAGATCAGGGCTTTAATCAGGATTTATGACCCCTGTATCTCTTGCGCAATCCATTAAAATAAAAATATGCATGATTTAATTATAATCGGCGGAGGGCCGGCAGGAATTACCGCCGGGATCTATGCCGCCAGACAAAAACTGAATACTTTATTAATAACAAAGGAATTCGGCGGCCAGATAACGAAAAAGGCGGTCCCTATTGAGAACTGGCCAGGAGAGAAACAAATTTCCGGCTTTGATTTGATCCAAAAATTTAAAGAACATTTTGAGAAGTTTCAAATTGAAACAGAGGCGGATTTGGTGACAAAAATAGATAAAGTAAATTCAAATTTTAAGATTTCAACAAAAAGCAAAAAAATCTTTGAGTCAAGAGCAGTTATTATTGCCACCGGAGCTGACCCAAGACCTTTAAAGGTTCCCGGAGAAACTGATTTTATCGGCAAGGGAGTTTCTTATTGTCCGACCTGCGACGCTCCTTTATTTTCCAAAAAAATTGTAGCTGTTGTGGGCGGAGGAAATGCAGGATTCGAAACAGCAATTATGGTCAGCAAATGGGCTAAGACAGTCTATGTATTAGAATATGGAGCAGAGCTGAAAGCAGACCTGGAAAACCAGGAAATAGCTAAAAAAACCGGAAAAATTGATGTAATTCTTAATGCGGGGATGAAAGAAATCACGGGAGAAAAATTCGTCAGCTTAATAATTTATCAGGATTTAAAGACAAAAGAAGAAAAAAAATTAGAAGTTCAGGGAGTTTTTATCGAAATTGGTTTACAACCATCGTCGGCTTTTGCTAAAGATTTGGTTGATTGCAACGAAAGGGGAGAGATAAAAATTGATTTGGAAACCTTCCAGACAAAAACTCCCGGCCTTTTCGCTGCCGGAGACGTAAAGGCCGGAAAATATAAGCAAATAGTAATAGCTTCTGGCGAAGGTGCCAAAGCAGCCTTATTCGCCAATGAATATTTATCCAGCACCTTTCCTAAAACAAATACACAAAAGATTAAATGACAATTATGTTTTATTTGTTTTAGGAAAGGTGCTGGATTTAAAGAAACTAAAAACATGAACAACCAAGATTTTTCTTATCCTAATTCGAAAAAATTAAAAAGCTTCACTCAGCTTATCAAAGAAAGCTGGGATATCTATCGCATTAAAATTAAAACCTTAACGGGAATCATTGGGTTATCTGTTGGAACATCTTTTTTATTTCAGATCTTACGAGATTTCTTAAATAACACTAAATTGAGATATTCTATTTGGTTTTCTGTTACAGAATTGATTTCTTATTTTATCTCGGCATTTCTTTGGTTATGGGCTATACCGTCTTTGATTTATTGTTTAAAAGACAATACAGGCATAAGGGAATCCTACAAGAGAGGTTTTCAAATACTAGGCTTTTATATTTGGGTTTATTTCCTATTGACTATAATTATTATCGGTGGGTTCCTGCTTTTTATCATTCCTGGTATTCTGTTTTCTATTTGGTTCAGTTTGGCTGTTTTTGTTATAGTTTTTGAAGAAAAAAAAGGTTTTAATGTTCTATTAAGAAGCAGAGATTTGATTGAAGGAAGATTCGGAAGAGTATTATGGAGGCTTCTGATTATAGGTTTAATTATTATTATATTGCTATCCCTAATTTCTTTTTTGGTTCTTTTTGCTTTCAAAGATAAACAGATAGAAAATGAATTGACTGAAGTGATGAGATATTTTTATCAACTTTTTATTTTGCCATTTTTTCTTACCTACGTATTCTTAATTTATCAAAATCTAAAAGAAATAAAACCTGAAATTAGTTATGAGGAGCCTTCCAAGAAAAGAAAAACAAAGTATGTTATACCCATAATCTTAGGAGCATTAATTTTGATATTATGGATTACTGGTTCGATCTTTACAATTTTTTTAGGAAGGGATGAACCTCCTATTAATGATAGTGATTTGATGCCGGCCAAAATCGAAATTTTGGAATCAGAGAATGCCTTTTTTATTCTTAATCAAGCGTCTGATAAATTATATTTACCGAAGGATAAAAGCGAATTGGATGCGATTATACAAGGAGAAAAATGGGATCAAAACTTTGTTAATGAGCTTTTAGAAAAAAACAAGGAAAGTCTTACTCTTTTTGATGAAGCTTCTAACTTTTCTAGATTTCAAGATCCCGCTTTTTCAGATCCAAGCAAAGTAAATTTTTCTACCCCGATTTTTTCTTTGGGAAAAACTCGCGATTTGGCTAAAATGAATACGATAAGAGCACTTTCTTTTTCAAAGGAAGGAAGATGGCAGGAAGCCTTTGACAGCGCATTTAAGGCAATAAAAATCGGACATTTGATAGAAGAATCTCAAGGCATTTTGATTGAATATTTGGTCGGTATAGCCATCAAGGGAATCGGATTTAATAATTTGAAACTTATGATTAAAGATGCTGATTTGACTCCAGAAACTACTAAAAATTATATAAAAGAGCTTGACAATTTGAAAGCAAGTGAAACTGGAATAATAAATACCTTTAAAATGGAATATTCAAGCCTTACTAACCAAAAGTCCCAGATTGATGCTTCTTTCGCTGGTAAATTATCTGAAAAGGAATTAAAGGATTTGTTTGAGTTTGAAGAACTTCCTTATCAATCAAAATTAGTTACGAAGTTAAATTATCTTTATAAGCCCAATCAAACCCAAAGAATTTTTGCTGAATATTTCCGTGGTATTATTGGTAATGTTAATAAAAGTTGTATTGAGACGGAATTTTCCGAAACCGAGCTTTTAGCTCCTCGATCTAATATTAGGATGTTATTTACAGAAAATATTTTTGGAAAAATGATATATGACTTAATGGCAATAAGCTATGGTGGTTTTTTGAACAAAAGATGCCAAGAAAGTTATTCACTAGTTGGAACCCAAATTCTTTTAGCTATAAAAACGCATAAATCCGAAACTGGTAAAATAATTAATTCCTTAAATGACCTCGTGCCTGAGTATTTTTCAGAAATACCAAAAGATCCTTTTGGCGGAAAAGATATTAAATTTTCAGCAGAAAAGAAAATCATATATTCAATTGGGACGGATTTAATAGATTCAGGCGGGGAATCAGATTATAATTATCCATACAGAAAAGATGATATTAGTTTAAAAATAGAATTTTAATTATGAAATTACAATCAATAAAAGCCAGGGAAATATTAGATTCAAAGGGAGTGCCGACTGTTGAAGTTGACTTAATTACTGAAAAAGGAAAGTTCAAAGCCGCTGTTCCTTCCGGCGTTTCGACGGGTAAGCTTGAAGCGGTTGAATTAAGAGACGGTGGAAAGAGATATTTTGGAAAAGGAGTTTTGAAAGCAGTAAACAATGTTAATAAAATAATAAAACCCAAAATAACAATCCGTAACTTTAAAAATCAAAAGGAGCTGGATGAATTTTTGATAAAGCTTGATGGAACCAAAAACAAATCTTATCTCGGCGCCAATGCAATTTTGGCAGTTTCAATTGCAGCAGCCAGAGCCTTTGCGGCACAGGAAAATCTGCCGCTTTGGAAGTTTATTTCAGATATTTCAGGAAAGAAACCATCGCTTCCCAGGCCCTGTAATTTGCCTTTAGAAGGCGGACTGCACGGCAGAGGAGATCTGAAAATTCAGGAATTTATGATATTTAACAATGCCTCGTATTTCAGAGAGCAACTAAGGATTAATACCGAGATTTATCACGAGCTTGGCAAAATTTTAGTTAAAAAATATGGCGCAGGATCTAATAGCGTAGGATTAGAAGGAGCTTTTACTCCGCCGATCAACAAAACAAAGGACGCGTTAGATCTTATGATGTTTGCCGTAAAACAGGCTGGATATGGAGGAAAAGTAAAGATCATTCTCGACGTGGCTGCCTCGTCTTTTTATAAAAATGGGAAATACGATTTTGAAAATGGAACAATAACTTCGGAAAAATTACTGGAATTTTATTCGGGTCTTTTCTCAAAGTATCCGATTTTCGCTGTTGAAGATCCGTTTTCTGAAGAAGACTGGAAAGGATTTAAAGAAATTAAAAAAAGATTTGGAAAAAGAATTACAATTATCGGTGACGACCTTTTGGTTACTAATCCTGAACGGATTAAAATGGCCGTGAAAAAAGACGCTTGTAACGGCCTGATATTAAAACCCAATCAAATCGGAACGGTGTCTGAGGCAATAGAGGCCGCCAAATTAGCAATGAAAAATAATTGGAAAGTTTTTGTTAAACACAGAAGCGGAGAGACCTGCGATACTTTTATTGCCGATCTGGCAGTCGGATTGGGAAACGGATTTATCATGACCGGAGCTCCGACTCGGGGAGAAAGAGTAGCAAAATACAACAGGTTATTAGAAATTGAAGAAGAGTTACTTAAAACAGCTTGATTCGGAGAGCACGCCGTCGGCTTCTTTATAATAATAAACTTTATTATCAGCCGCGGCTATTACTCGTCAAATTTTACAAAATTTAATTCAGTGCAAATTTTTTCTTGAATTTGACTGCGTAATGCTCTCCTCACAATCTGTTTTGCGTAATATTCATAAAACAAAAAGATGCCTAAATTATTTTTGTTAAGACATTTAAAATCACAATGGAATTTGGAAAATAGGTTTTCAGGCTGGGTTGATGTTCCTTTGATGAAAGATACGGAAAAAAGGGTCAAAGAGATTACAAAAAAAATATTCCAATTTAAAATAGATGCTGTTTATTCATCCCCATTATATAGAAACCAGCGTACCGTGGGCAAAATTTTAGAATTTGCCGATAAAAAATATCCGATTTTTGTCCATCTCGACAAAGGAAGAATGAAAGATTGGGGGAATTTTAGAGAATTAAACAAAAATTACATTCCTGTTTTTCTCTCGGAGGCTTTAAACGAGAGATGCTATGGAAAATTGCAGGGCTTGGACAAAAAAGAAACGATAAAAAAATACGGTGAAAAACTAGTTCATTTGTGGCGCCGGAGTTATGAGGTAGTTCCACCAGGAGGAGAGAGCTTAAAAGATGTAGTTGGCAGAACCACCCCATTCTATAAAAAATATATTGAGAAAGATTTAAAACTCGGAAAAAATATTTTAGTGGTATCAAGCCATAATTCCTTGAGGGCGATATTAAAATATGTTGAAAAAACATCGAATGAAGATATTGTTAATGTTGAGATACCGTTTGCCGGGTTAGTAATATATGATTTAGACCGGTCATTAAAATTGAAAAAAAAGACAATAATCTGATTTCCTTTACAAATTTTTATTTATCGCCAATCCTGATTAGATGTAGGGGTTGACAACTGATGTAATTTTTGCTAATATAATACATATAGAAAAAATTAATAATACAAATTAGTAAATTACTAAAATAAAAATATATGCAGAAAAATTTGATAGTAACATTAATTCTAGTGGTTATTGCAGTAGTTTTTATTGGAGGCGGAATTTTTTATATGAGTAAAAATAAAAACTCTGCCGGGATGTTAGCGTCAGTGTCAGGAGCTATTTCTTCACAGCAAGCTGGAGATAAGGCAATAGATTTTATAAACAAAAATCTTCTGCAGGAAGGCGTAACCGCTTCTTTAAAAGAAATAAAAGAAGAAAGCGGATTATTTAAAGCAATAATAAAAATAAACCAAAAAGATGGCGAACAAGACGCCAATATTTACGTCAGTCGTGACGGAAAATTTTTATTTGTTCAGCCTCCTATTGAAATGAAAGAGATAGAAAAAAAACTGACAGAAACGCCTAAAACCGAAAAACCAGACGTTAAGCTTTTCGTAATGTCTTTTTGCCCTTATGGCAATCAGGCGGAAGATCTGATCAAGCCGGTTTTGAATCTTCTAAAAGATAATATTGATGTAAAACTTAATTACATCGTTTCTAAAGATAGTAATGGAAAATATCAGTCTCTTCATGGCGATCAGGAACTGAACCAGGGTGTCAGAGAAATTTGTGTTGCAAAATACCAGAAAGATAAATTTTGGGATTTTGTCTATAAAATAAATGAAAAATGTACTTCTCAGAATGCCGATACTTGCTGGGAACAACAAGCAAAGGATTTGGGAATCGATACTGAAAAGATAAAGAATTGCCAGCAGATAGAGGCCAGTACGCTTTTGGCTGAAGAAGAAAAGTTAGTTCAGGAATTTGGCGTTTCCGGTTCTCCTCAATTGTTTATAAATGGAGTTGAATTTACGGGAGAAAGGACATCAGAAGGTTATAAGAGCGGTATTTGCTCCGGATTCACGACTTCGCCTCAAGAGTGTCAGCAAGCGCTAAGTACCGAAGCTACTTCAGCAACGGGCGGTTGTGCTACACCGTAATAGCAAATCATCCGATATTTTAATGCCTGGAAAATTACCTAAAATAAGAATTTTCTCAACTCCCAGTTGTCCTTATTGTGTTACTTTAAAAGAGTTTTTAAAGCATCACGATATTGAATTTGAAGATATTGATGTTTCTAAAGACGAAAAAGCAGCGGAAGAAATGATTCAGAAATCAGGCCAAATGGGAGTTCCTGTTGTTGAGATTGAAGATAAAATTGTCGTTGGTTTCGACAAAGAAAAAATAGTAAAATTACTTAATATCATCGAATAACGAATTTATGACGAATATACGAATAATTCGTATATTCGTAATGATTCGTAGTTCGTAGGAGGATATGATAAAAATTGTTATAAACGGTTTCGGACGCATCGGGCGTCCTGTTTTTAGGATTATTCTCGATGAGCACCCAAACATAGAAGTGGTGGCAGTTAACGATTTAACGCCTTCGAAAATTTTGGCCCATCTTGTAAAATATGATTCGGTTTATGGAGTTTGGAGGAAAGAAGTCAAGGCAACTGAAAATTCTATCGTTGTAGACGGAAAAGAATATAAAGTTTTTGGCGAAAAAGATCCTTCAAGGCTTCCCTGGAAAGATTTGGGAGTTGATGTGGTTTTGGAATGTACCGGCCAGTTTACCTCAGCTGAAGAGGCAAAAGTGCATATATCGGCTGGGGCAAAAAAAGTTTTGATTTCAGCTCCCAGCGACAATACGCCTTCATATATTCTCGGAATTAATGCGGATAAATACGATTCAAAGAAAGATAGTATTGTGGACATGGGTTCTTGCACCACCAATTGTTTGGCGCCGGTTGCTAAGATTCTCCATGAAAATTTCAAGATTATAAAAGGATTTATGACCACTTGTCACAGTTATACTAACGACCAGAAAGTTTTGGATTTATCTCATAAAGATCTGAAGAGCGCGAGCAGCAGCTATAAATATAATTCCGACCTCAACCGGAGCGGCAAAGGCGATCGGAAAAGTATTGCCTGATCTGGAGGGAAAACTGGAAGGCATTGCTTTTCGAGTTCCGACGCCAACCGTATCAATACTGGATTTGGTTTGTTTAGTGAAAAAAGAAACTGATTCAAAAGAAGTTAATGAAATTTTCAAAAAAGCTGCAGATAAAAAAGAATTTCAAGGGATTTTCAAAGTTGAAGAAGCTCCTTTGGTCTCCAGCGACTATATAGGAAATTCATATTCTTCAATTGTCGACTCAGCTTTAACGATGGTAAAAGGAAATCTGGTTAAAGTTGTTGCTTGGTATGATAACGAATGGGGATATGCCTGCAGATTGGTTGAGTTTGCTGAATATATCGGAAATAAATTATAATATATGTAGATTTTTTAAGTGCCGCCCTAGTTAGGGCGGCACTTGTATTTTGTATTTTTAAATTTTCTGCTATAATAAGGGATATATAATTTAATATTTAACGTAAAATTTATGTTGAAAAAAGGCAATTTATATTTTCCAACAAAAGAAATCAAAGGTAAGGCCTGGGTAAACGACGAAAAAATTTATAAAGAAGCTCAGAAAGATCCAATTAAATTTTGGGAAAAATTAGCAACTGAAATCTATTGGAGAGAAAAATGGGAAAAAACGTTTGAGCATAACCCCCCTTACTTTAAATGGTTTTCGGGAGGCAAACTTAATATGGCCGAAAATTGTCTTGACAGAAATTTGGAAAAAAGGAAAGACAAAGTTGCCTTAATCTGGGAGCCGGAACCTTTGGAGGAAAAGCCAAGAGCTCTGACTTATTACGATCTTTACTGTGAAGTTAATAAAATCGCAAACGCTTTACGAAAAATGGGAGTGAAAAAAGGAGATAGGGTGGGAATTTATTTGCCGATGATTCCGGAAGTTATAATTTCAATGCTGGCCTGCGCCAGAATTGGGGCGGTCCATGCGGTAGTTTTTTCTGCTTTCAGCGCCAACGCTTTAAAAACTCGGCTTCAGGATTCGGGAGCGAAAACCCTGATAACTGCTGACGGGTATTTCAGAAAAGGCGAGGCAATAAATTTAAAGAATAATGCTGACGAAGGAATAAAGGAAACAGAAGTCGAAAAAGTTATTATTGTGAAAAGAACAGGGAACCAGATAAACTTTGAAAAAGGAAGAGATTTTTGGTGGCAAGAATTAGTGGAAGGAGAGTCAACGGAATGCGAGTCAGAAGTTATGGATTCAGAAGACCCGCTTTTTATTCTTTATACATCCGGAAGCACGGGCAAACCCAAGGGATGCCAGCATGTAACCGCAGGTTATGCTGTCCAATCCCTTTGGACGACAAAATGGATTTTTGATTTGCACGACGAGGACGTTTTCTGGTCAACAGCCGATATCGGTTGGATTACGGGCCATACTTACAGTTGTTACGGGCCTTTATTGTGCGGTGCGACATTTGTAATTTTTGAAGGTTTATTAATTTGGCCGACTCCGGACAGATGGTGCCAGGTTATTGAAAAACACAAAGCTACTGTTTTTTACACTGCGCCCACAGCTATTCGAATGTTTGAAAAATATGGGAAAGAAGTTTTTGAGAAATATAAATTTGAAAGTTTAAGATTATTGGGCTCAGTGGGTGAACCCATAGATGAAACTGCTTGGAATTGGTATTTCCAGCATGTCGGGAAAGAGAGGTGCCCGATAGTCGATACCTGGTGGCAAACAGAAACTGGCGGTATTTTAATTACTTCTTTGCCAGGCATAGGACCTTTTAGGGCTTCCTTTACCGGTCTTCCTTTCCCGCCGATCAAAGCTGAGATTTTAGACGATAAGGGTAATCCTTGCAAAGCCGATGAAGAAGGAAGCTTGGTAATCTTACCTCCGTTTTCACCCGGGCTTTTAAGGGGAATTTACAAAAATCCCCAAAAATACATAGAGACTTATTGGAGCCAATATGGAAATAAAATCTATTTTACTTCAGACGGCGCCTTTAAAGATAAAAACGGATTAATCAGAATCATCGGCCGAGTCGACGATGTTATAAAAGTGGCCGGACACCGAGTGGCTACCGGAGAACTGGAAAGCGTTATAAATTTACATCCCAATATCGTAGAATCTGCAGTGGTGGGAATACCGGACGAAATAAAAGGAGAGGTTCCTATTGCTTTTGTCATTCCAAAAGTTTTAAAACCAGATCAGGATTTAAAAACTGAAGTAGTGGCTAAAATCAAAAAAGAAATAGGTCCTATTGCTTTGCCAAAAGAAGTCTATGTCGTCGAAGACCTGCCAAAAACCAGGTCAGGCAAAATAATGAGAAGAATTTTAAAAAGACTTTTCACGGGCGAAGAATTAGGCGACTTATCAACTTTAGCCAATCCCGAGAGCGTTGAAGGATTAAAAAAATCAATTAAAAAATAAAAAAAGATATAAAATATTAATTTAATAAA
>Ga0315273_10009442_pt1 | contig 12369 bp, 10 predicted proteins | sample YL17G02_0_MG_FD_205753 | JGI IMG/M metagenome (GOLD analysis project Ga0315273, IMG submission 205753) | Sediment microbial communities from Yellowstone Lake, YNP, Wyoming, USA - YL17G02_0 | ecosystem: Environmental > Aquatic > Freshwater > Lake > Sediment | place: USA: Wyoming | collected... | reverse complement strand
TGGTGTGGTCGCGCGCCGTGCGCTCGGCGTCCGTGGGGTTCCCGCTTTGGGGGGGTGATCCCGGGTCGCGCCCGCGATGGGCTCGCGACGACACCTCAGGGCACGTCCAGCGCTCAACCTCTCCACACCATGCTCGCTGATCTGACCGATATCCTCCAGCGGCTCCGCGATGCCGAAGCGTACCTCGTCGAACGCGGGGTCCCCAACGCCAAGCGAAACGCCGACTGGCTTCTCGCGCACGTCCTCGGCTGCCGGTCGCCGGAACTCTACCTGACCCCGTACAGGGTGATCGATCGCGCGGCGCTGGAGACGTTCCAGTCGCTTCTCCGCCGAAGAGGAGAGAGGGAGCCCCTCCAGTATATCCTCGGCTCGACGGAGTTCATGTCGCTCGCGTTTCACATGCGCAGAGGGGTTTTCATTCCGCGTCCCGACACGGAGGTGCTCGTCGAAAAAGTCGAGGCGCTTCTCCGCGAGCGTCTTGGTCGGCGCGGCCCCAGGAACGACGGCGAAAAACCCGTGCTCCTCGACCTCTGTTGCGGCACAGGTGTGGTCGGGATTTCGCTCGTCTGCCGCCTGCCGCACGTCATCTGTACGGCCGTCGATCTGGACGAAAACGCCGTCGCTCTCGCGAGTGAGAACGCCGCGCTCAACGGCGTCGAAGACCGATTTCGGTGCGTCCGGGGTGCCGCCGCCGAGTTCCTCGAGAAAGAAACGGGAACGTACGACGCCGTCGTGTGCAATCCTCCGTACATACCCACCGCGGACATCGAGCAACTTCTCCCCGAAGTGAGAGATCACGAGCCCCGGCGCGGTCTCGACGGAGGCCCCGACGGTCTCCGCTTCTACGGCGAGGTCATTCCGCTTCTCCCAGGCGTCACTGCGCCCGCTGGGGTCGTCGGGTTCGAGATCGGAGACGCGCAGGGCCGAGCGGTCTCCGCCATTTTGGAGTCCGCAGGGTTTGCGGATGTCACCGTCCACAAGGACTACGGCAACTCGGATCGCGTCGTCACCGCGCGCAAGCCCTGAGATTTCTCTTCGTCGTGCGCGGCGAAATCCCCTAGAATCGAAACGCGAAGCGCCGGAACGCCGGCTTGTTTCGCGCCCGTTTCCGGCAACGATCTGCGGTTGGGCGGTCGCTCTCCGTCGATGACCGGTCGCAAGGAGTATTCCGATGGACATGTTTATCATTCATGGGCCCAGCGAGCTCCGTGGAACGGTGGAGATCAACGGGGCAAAAAACGCGGTGCTGCCGCTCATGGCGGCAGCGCTACTTGCGCGCGGAAAGAGTGTGATCCAGAACGTTCCGAGACTCAGGGACGTTCAGACGATGATCCAACTGCTCGAGATCCTCGGGGCCCGTGTGACGTTCGACAAGAGCGTTCTCACCATCGACACCGCCCGGCTCAAGCGCCTCGAGGCACCGTACGATCTCGTGCGAACGATGCGGGCTTCGATCTACGTTCTCGGGCCGCTCATTGCAGCGCACCGAAGGGCTCGCGTGAGCATGCCCGGCGGATGCGCGTGGGGTCCTCGCCCGATCGATCTTCACTTGATGGCCCTCGAGCGGCTCGGCGCGAAGCTCACGCTCGACCGGGGATACATCAACGCGACGGCGAGGAGGCTCAAGGGGGCGGAGATCGTGTTCCCCATATCGAGCGTCGGCGCCACCGGGCAAACGTTGATGGCGTGCGTGCTCGCAAAAGGAGTCACCACGATCAAGAACGCGGCCCTCGAGCCGGATATCACAGAGCTGGCGAAAGCGCTCGTCAGCGCTGGAGCAAAGATCGAGGGGATCGGTCAACCCACCATGACCATCGAAGGCGTCGAGTCGATCGAGCCGCTCCGCTTTCGCGTGATGCCCGATCGCATCGAAGCGGGGACCTTCGCGGCCGCGGCGGTCGCCACGGGAGGACGGGTCAAAGTGGTAAAGTGCAACCCGTCGCACTTAGAAGCGGTCATCGACGCATTGAGATCGTGCGGAGCGAGAATCGAAATCGGTGAAGATAGCATCGACGTCGAGGGGCCCGATCGGATCGAACCCGTTCACGTTGTCACGCGGGAATATCCGGGGTTCCCGACAGACATGCAGGCGCAGATGACCGCAGTTCTCTGTCGAGCGCGGGGAACGAGCACGGTCAAAGACACCATATACACGGACCGGTTCACGCACATACCGGAACTCCGCCGGCTCGCCGCGAACATCCGTCTCGACGGCAACATCGCTGTCATACGCGGCGTCAAAGCACTCGAAGGCGCGCCCGTCATGGCCACCGACATCCGCGCAAGCTCCGCGTTGATCATCGCCGGCCTGATGGCCGAAGGGCGGACGGAGATACGCCGCGTGTACCATATCGACCGGGGATACGAGGCGATAGAGAAAAAGCTCCGAAAGTTGGGGGCCAGCATCCGGCGCGTCGCGGAATGACGACGGTTCTTCGAACCGGGACCCCACACACCAGCCTCGCGTCGACTTCCTGAGAAAGACGCCGCGCAATCATGTTCATGTCGGCGACAAAAACTGATTCGCACACGTGAGCACCATGGGATAGAGACGTGTCAAAACGCCGTTTCATATTGGGTACCGCCGGACATGTGGACCACGGCAAGACGGAGCTCGTGAGCCGCTTGACGGGATGGAACACCGACAGGCTCAAAGAAGAACAGGAGCGGGGAATCTCGATCGAACTCGGATTCGCCCCCCTGCCCCTCGATTCCGAGACCATGATCGGCGTCGTGGATGTGCCCGGCCACGAGCGATTCGTCAAACAGATGGTGGCCGGCGCCTGCGGGATCGACCTGGCCATGCTCCTCGTCGCCGCCGACGAAGGGGTGATGCCCCAGACAAAGGAACACCTCGAAGTACTGCGCTCCCTCCACATCGCAACCGGGGTCATTGTCATATCGAAAGTGGACCTGGCGACCGAGGAGATGCTCTCCATCGTCAAGGAAGAGCTCGGCGATCTGGTCAAGGGAACGTTCCTCGAGAACGCGCCCATCATGGAGACGTCGGCGAAAACGGGAGAAGGGATCGACGCGCTCAAGCGAACCCTGCTCGATCTCACGCGGCGGATCGAGCAGCGCGGGGGCGCGGGACCTTTTCGCCTCGCCGTGGATCGCGTTTTTCACATACAGGGAATCGGCGTGGTCATCACGGGGAGCGGCTACTCGGGCTCGATCTCCGTCGGGGACTCGCTCGAGCTTCTTCCGTCAAAAAAAGCGGTCCGCGTTCGTGAGATCCAAAGTTTCGGCGAGAAACGAGAAAAGGGGTTCGCTGGCGAACGGCTCGCCATCGCTCTTCAGGGCGCGAAGCTCGAAGAAGTCTCGCGGGGAGATATGCTGGTGACCCCGTCCGCGTTCGCGACGAGCTCCGTGCTCGACGCTCGCGTGCACCTCGCGAAGTACGCGTCTTTCGACCTGAAGCACCGGGAACGGGTCCGCGTGCACCACGGCGCCATGGAAGTTCTGGGCCGAGTGGTGCTGCTCGAAGGCGACGATCTCCATTCAGGCGAGAGCGGCCTCGTGCAGTTGAGGCTCGAGAGTCCGATTGTGGCGAGTGAGGGGGATTACTTCATCGTTCGCAAGTATTCGCCGACGAGGGTGCTGGGCGGGGGGCGCGTCGTCGAACCCTGCGCTCCGCGGCACCGGCGCAGGGACCCGGCCGTCCTGAAGAACCTCCGGCTTCGGGAATCAGGAGGACCCACAGAAAAACTCCTCCAGATGGTCGAGACGGCCGGTTTGCTCGGGAAAAAAGAGGAGTCGGTCGACGCAGATGCTGCGAAGGCGCTCGGACGGGAGGGAAGAACCGTCATCATAGACGGAGTCGTCTTCGCCCGTAGCGCATTGTCCGCGCTCGCCGATCGCCTGGGCGCGTTGGCGGCGGAGTACGCGGCGACGCATCCCTTGCGGTACGGAATAGACAAAGAAGAGCTCAGACAGAAAGTCCGCTTCCCCCATCCCACCCCCCTTTTCAATTACGTTCTCGAAGAACTCTCGAAAACGAACCCTTTGTTCGTCAAGGACAACCGGGTCCGGGCGGGAACGAGAACCGTTGAGCTCGAACAGGGACTCGCCCAGGAGATTGATCGACTGGAGGCGGTCGTCAGAAAAGCCGGCCTGGTCTTTCCCAGCGCCTCCGACCTGGAATCGGGCTGGAAAGGGCGAAGTCCGCTTCAGGATGCGCTCCAGTTCTTGAAGGAGGGCGGGCGGGTCATACGGGTCGGAGAGGACGGCTATCTGCACACCGAAGCGTTCGACCGGTGCGTCCAGACGCTGCGAGAGTGGTTCGAGGGTCACGAGGATCTCGCGGTGGGGGATCTCAAGGAGCTGTTTGGGATTACACGCAAACACGCGATCCCGCTTCTCGAGTACCTGGACCGAATAGATATCACCGTACGGAGCGGGAACGTCCGGCGCAGGGGACTGGATCTGGGGGAATGAGAGGGTGTGCGAGGCGGGGGCGCGGATGAACCCCGGCGGGGCCGGGAGAACTGAGGAGAAAGAAGCTTCCGTTGCGGCAAAACCGTGCTATACTACTTTGGGGTTTATCCAAGTTCTCGAGTGTCGCGTTGGGCGTACGCTCTCGCTGCAGCATCCGACTCGTAGGCCTGTCAGAGGGGTCTTTGGGCGGTGCCTACAGCTGAGAAGGGGTATCAATGAAACGGTTTTCAGCGGTCTTATTCGCTTTCGCTCTGTTCATCACAGTCACGCCCGTCGTGTGCGAGGCGCAGGAACTTCCGGTGCCCACGACAGTGGCGATTTTTCCGGGAATAACGGAGGTTCCCTACGCCGGAGAGACGTTCATCTTCACGACATCGGTCAAGCTCTCGGCCAAGCTCGAGTGGATCGGCGGGAACGAGATCCGGATTCAGGTCAGGACAGGCCCGGCGCCATCCGGGGAGATGGCTCTCGCGCCCGGGCAAACGCTGCGTATCTGTTGGGAGGGGCACGATGAATGTTTGTACGACGGCGTCCCTCCGTCGGAGTGGACCGGAATCGTCCGAACCGAAGGTGGCTTCACTGAAAAGTAAGGAATTGTTACTGCCGTAAGGAATTTTTACGACAGTCCGGAGTGTCTCCGGCTTCTGCCTCCTGCAATTCTGAATCCCCATTCTAACTGCTTTATTTAGCGCGCGTTAAAAACAACGCGCGCTTTGGGCAATTTCCTCCAATGGCACGGTAGTTGCGGTTCCACCAGTGCCGCGTGTGGGCTACGGCTCGATGCGGCTGTGTTCCGCCAACTCGGAACGCAGGAAGAGGAAACACTTGGTGGAAAAAAGGGGGTAGTACATCTGGCCACGCCAAGGCTCTGTCGAAAAGGTCAGCAGGCGCTCCACGTGTCTGTCACCTTCCCCTGAGTGGCTTGTTCAGGTCAGAGGATCATAGCCCTTGCCCTAAAGCTTGATTCCGCTGTCGTATTACCCTCTTTGACACAAGTCGAGGCACGGTCGAAACCGTGCCTCTTCTTGTTTCCTTGGGGATGTCGCACAGCGGAGCGCAGGGCCTGCGATTACCCTTCATCCCGTGAAACGACACCGCTCGCTTATTTCTCTGCAGACTCCGGAAGCCTCGGCTCGGCGAATATCGTTTTCTCTCGCTCGCACACCACTTGGCCGGGCTTCGACCCCTTGAACTTCCGAACGTATTTGCGTTGCGTGTAGATGACGGGAACCACCGACGCGCGGCGCGCCTTGGAGAAATGAGCGGCGATTCGCGCAGCCGCCTCGAGGATGGAATCAGGAGGGTTGCCGGGAGAGCCGTGGGACTTCAGCACGACGTGGCTTCCTGCCACGTGTTGGGCGTGAAACCAGATATCGTCCGGCGACGCGATTCGAAATGTGATTTCATCGTTCTCTCGATCGCTTCTTCCGACGAGAACGAACCACTGTTCGTCCAGGTCGAAGCGCCGGAGCTGTCTCTCCTTGGAACGAGGTCTCTGCGTTTTCGGCGCGCTCGGATGCAGACCGGAGCGGCGGCTGCACTCGTCGATCAAAGCGATGGCGCCGCCGAGCGATTCACGGCTCCTGGCTTCAGCGAGGTCTCGCTCGATCCGCTCTATTTCCACGCCCACCGTTCGCATCCTCTTCTCCACGGCCGCACGGCTTCTCTCGAGCTTCGCCGCGTGCTTGAATCGTTTCTTGATCTGCTCCCGAATCGAAACCGACGGATCCAGCATGATCCTTCGTACACCCGACGCATAGAGATCGGGAAGCGTCACTTCGGATGCGCCGGAGGGGATCCGCGACTGGTATGCGGCGAGCATATTCGCCTCGTTCCGCCACGTCTCGTAGGACTCTGCGTCTTTCTGCTGTTGTTGGAGCGCTGAAAGCAGTCGCTTGCGGCTCGACAACAGTTTTCTGATCGCAGATGAACGGCGAGCAATGACATCTTCTCGGACAGTTGAGAGAATCGAGGCCCCCGCCTCTCTGCACGCAACCTCTGCGTTCGAGAAAGGCCCGCACACAGTGGAAAGCTGAGCGACCACCAAGCCGCCCTGCACCGAGACGGGAAGGGGAGCCGCAGCGCCGGCGCGCCCCCGCGTGCCCAGCATGAACGAAGCGCCACCGCCAACCACGCCGTCGCGAAAACCGAGAAGACGATGTACGTCAACCGAGCCATCCGCGTCGCTGAAGCCATCGAGAATCTCGCGCGTCAGCCCGACCACCTTGCGCTCGGGCGTTTCCGCGGGCGTTTTTTCTCCATCCGACGGCGTGAGAAGTCCTGCGAGCGCATGCGCGTCGATCGCGGCGAAACTCTCGTCCTTCGATGACCGCTCGGCCGGCAAGGAGCGTCCGCTCTCTTTCGGGTCGAGCGATTCCACGATGCATCCGCGGCTCTCCACGCGAATTCTCGCCGTGCTGCCGAAGAGCGACACCGTGAGTGCGACCTTCTCGCGGAGCCCGGAAAGCTCGAAGCGCATCACGCGGTCATGGCGAGGAACTTCGACGCGAGTCACGGGGAAGCCCGAAACGCGCCGGAAAACCTCCGTCCCCAACCCGCCGAGGGGATCCGCGAGATCGAAATAGCAGAACGGACCCGGCGTCGAGAGGATCACAACGCCGTGGCGGGTCTCGCCGCCTCCCTGGAACTCGATGGAGAGGACAGGCGGGAGCAGACGGACGACGCCGATTCTCCGCCCGCAGAGCGACGGCCCAACAGCGGAGGCCAGAATGTGGAGGAGGAAATGGTTCATCGGAGTGGGACTCGTCGTCCCGAGGAATTAAGTCGTTATGTGTTTAGGATTTATCCATTGACACTGCACGGAGATCCATCTATGATGAAACGTCTCGACGGCGTAGTTCAACCGACAAGGAGCGACACGTATGCTGGTCAGCATGACCGGGTTTGGCCAGGCGGAAATCTCTGATCGAACAGGGAAGGTATCAGTCGAAATCCGCACTGTCAACCACCGCTTCCTCGACATCACCGCAAAGCTCCCCAAGACGCTAATGGAGCGCGAACCCGAGATCAAGGAAATGATCAAGGAGCGCATCGCCCGCGGACGGGTGTCGCTCACCATAGCGGCGGAGTCCGTCGTTCCCCGATACGAGGTGAGCATCAATGTCGCGGTGATGGAGCAGTACATGAAGCAGCTCCAGCAGTTCGCCGGGAGGCACAAGCTCGAAGGGGATGTGGACATCAGGACGCTCGCCACGCTTCCGGAGGTATTCGCGCTGAGGGAAAGCGAGAAAGACGCCGACGTGTTGTGGCCTCTCGCCAAGAAGGCGATGAAACACGCGCTCAATGCGTGCGCGAAAATGCGGGAGACTGAGGGGAAGGCCCTGGAAAAAGACCTCGTCGCGCGGATCTCGCTCATCGATCGCGTGGTGAAAAAAACCGAGCGGCGCGCGCCGGAGGCCCTCGCTGAGCACAATGCGGCGTTCAAGGAACGTGTGACGAAGCTCATGGACGGGGCGCGGATCGACGACGGTCGTTGGATGACCGAGATCGCCCTTCTCGCCGACCGGATCGACTTCACAGAGGAAATCACCCGCCTGAAGAGCCATCTCTCGCAGTTCAGAAGCTACGTCGACGATGGAGGCGCGGTCGCGAAACGGCTTACCTACTTGCTTCAGGAGATCCACCGCGAAGTCACAACGATTTGTTCCAAAGCATCCGATGCCGGGATCGTCTCGGCCATGGTTTCTCTGAAAGAGGAGACCGAGAAGATTCGCGAGCAGGTCCAGAACCTGGAGTAAAAGCGCCGCGGGTGAGGGCGATGGCCAAAGAACCGGTGTCGCGGGAGAAGCAGGTGCGCGTCACGAGGGCATTTCCGATAGTCGTCTCCGGTCCCTCGGGCGTCGGGAAGACCACGCTCGTCAGTGGGCTCATCGGAAAGCTCTCGATGCTCCAACGCTCCATCTCGGCGACGACGCGGGCGCCGCGAGGGGGCGAAGTCAACGGAGAGTCGTACTTCTTCGTCAGCGAGGAGGAGTTCGAGAACCTCAAGCGAGACAAGCTCGTCGAATGGGCGAAGGTCCACGGGTATCTCTATGGAACCCCACGGGCCTTCGTGGAACGAACGCTCGAGAAAGGCATCGACGTCGTCCTCAGCATCGACGTGCAGGGCGGCCGAGCGGTGAAAAAGTGCTTTCCCGACGCGGTTATGGTTCTTATTTTACCACCGTCGTTCGAGGTCCTCGAACAGCGCATCACGCGCCGGGCCGCCGATCTGGACGAAGACATCAAGACACGCCTGGCCAACGCGCGACACGAGCTCCGGGCGCTGCCGGAGTACGAGTACGCCGTTGTGAACAACGAGCTCGATCAAGCGGTCGCCGCGCTCCGGGCGATCGTGGTTGCTGAACGGTGCCGGCGCGGGCGGTATCCGGAGGGTTACCTCCGGCCGTTTGAGTGCGAAGCGGCGGGGTAGCCGGCTGCGGAACGCGCGCGGCTGCATGCGGGACGTCCGAAATCCCACTCTTCAAGAAAGGTCCAATGAAAAAAATCGTTCTGATCGACAGGCTGACGGAAGTCATTCCCAACAAATACGAAGCGGTGAGGGTGGTCGCCAAAGAGGCGAGGCGAATCAACGCGCTCCTCGGTCACGGCGCCCAGGAGACGGAAGAGAAACCCACGATGATGGCGCTCACCCGGGTTCTGGAGAACAAGATCAAGTTCAAGTACGCGGATGAAGCGTCCCACCAGGAGGTGTTCGAGGAGGAGGAAGAGTAGGCCTCGCTCGTCCGCGCGGACAGCGGTGGGGTGGCGAATCGGTGCGTGCGGTTCTCGTTGGAACTTGACCACGGGGAGACGGGCAGATGAAGGGAGCGCTCGAGGGCAAGAAAATACTGCTGGGTGTTACGGGGGGGATCGCCGCATACAAGTCCGTCTACCTTCTCCGATTGCTCCGCACCGAGGGGGCTGACGTCAAGGTCGTCATGACCGAGTCCGCGTGCGAGTTCGTCGCCCCGCTCACGTTCGAAGCTTTGTCGGAGAACGCCGTTCATATCCGTATGTTCGGTGCGGGAGCGGAACGAGGAACGGTCTCTCCGATCGAACACATCGATCTGGCCCGATGGCCCGACCTGGCCGTCGTGGCCCCCGCCACGGCCCACACGATCGCCAAGCTCGCCGGTGCCGCCGCCGATGATCTCCTCAGCACCATCACCTGCGCGTACGATGGGCCGGTGGTTCTCGCCCCCGCCATGAACGATGTGATGTGGCGAAACCCCGCCACGCAAGCCAACCTGAGAAAGCTCGCCTCCCGCGGGTTTCGAGTCGTTCCTCCCGAGAGGGGTGAACTGGCGTGCGGCTACGAGTCCGAGGGAAGGATGGCCGAGCCGGAGAAGATCACCGATTTCATCAAGACGGTTTGCAACTCGGGGTTCGCCGGCCTCAACATTCTCGTCAGCGCCGGGGGCACGGAGGAAGACCTCGATCCGGTGCGCGTGATCTCCAACCGGTCGTCAGGCCGTATGGGGTTCGCGCTCGCCGAAGCGGCGCGCAGCAGGGGCGCCCGCGTCACCGTCGTCGCGGCGAGAGTGTCAGTCCCGCCGCCGGTGGGGGTTCGGCTGATCCGCGTGAGGACTTCGCTGGAAATGTCGCAGGTGCTCCACCGCGAGTTCCCCGAGCACGACGTCCTCGTTATGGCCGCGGCAGTCTCCGATTTTCGGCCCGCCTCTCCGCTCGAGCAGAAGCAGAAGGACGCGTCCTGGACTCTCAAGCTCACGCGAACCGAAGATATCCTCGAGTCTCTCGGGGGGATCAAGGGCGACCGCTTCATCATCGGCTTCGCCGTCGAGACGGAGAACCTCGACCGGAACGCGCAGCGCAAGCTGGCCGAAAAGAACTGCGACCTCATCGTCGCGAACAATCCGCTGGAGGAGGGCGCGGCTTTCGAGCACGAGACCAACGCAGTGACCATCTACAACAGCGGGGGAAAGGTGCTCTCCACGGGTCTCAAGAGCAAGCACGAGGTCGCCGACATCATCCTCGAGACCGCCAGCAAGGAAAAGACGTTCCAGAAGATCCTCAAGTAGATGAAGACCCCTCGCTTCAGTTGTCCACAGGAAATCGCTCCCCTGGTCGTATCGTACCTGAAAAGACTCGAGCGAAAAGGTGTAAGATCGCTCTACCTGGACACCGATAAACCTCCCACCAAGTCTGCGAGCAGTGCCATGGATGTCGCCGAGAAAACGGTCGAAGAACGTTTGAGTGAGATCGAAAAAAGGGTGAGCACGTGCACGAAATGCGCGCTTCACCAAGGACGGACGAAGACCGTTTTCGGCAAGGGAAGCCCCAGGACGAAGGTGATGTTCATAGGCGAGGGACCTGGGAGGGATGAAGATCTCAAGGGCGAGCCTTTCGTCGGGCGGTCGGGGCAGCTTCTCACGAAGATCATCGAGGCGATCGATCTCAAGCGCGAGGATGTCTACATCACGAACATCGTCAAATGCCGCCCTCCGCAGAACCGCGACCCCTTGGAAGAAGAGGTTCGGTGCTGCGAGGCGTACCTGACGGAGCAGATCGATCTCATCAAGCCCCGTTTGATCTGCGCGTTGGGCCGGATCGCCGCGCAGTGGCTCCTCAACAACAAAGAACCGCTCGCCTCGCTGCGGAGCTCCGAGAACTTCTACCGCGGGATACCGGTGCTGGTGACGTACCACCCGGCCGCGCTGCTGCGGAACCCGGAGCTCAAGAGAGAGACGTGGGAGGACTTCAAGAAACTCAAGTCTCTCATCGCGTGAGAATAGTTTCATACGACTCCGTTCACCGCATGGGCGCTCCGCGGGTGTTTCGACGTGTCTCCGGAGCGGCCTGGGCTATGTGGCCGAGATGGGGAGGTTGATGTGACTGATATGACGCCGTTGAGCGGCGCCGAGAGGGTTCCGCCGCACTCGATCGAAGCCGAGATGGCCGTTCTCGGCGCCGTGCTCATAGACAACTCCGCGTACTCCGTGATCACGGAGAATCTGACGGAGGAAACGTTCTACAAACAAGCGCATCAGAAAATCTTCCAGGCGATGGAGCGCCTCAGCCAGAAGAGCGAGGCGATCGATGTGCTCACGCTCTCGGAAGAGCTCAAGCGAATGGGTGCGTACCAGACGATCGGGGGCCCGGCGTACCTCACACAAATCATGGACAACGTGCACACGGCGGCGAACGCCGAGCACTACGCCCGTGTGGTTCTCGACAAGTACCTGCTGAGAAGACTCATCAGCATCTCGGGTGCGATCTCGACACGGGCGCTGCACGGGAGTGAGGACGCGAGCGAGGTTCTGGACGAAGCCGAGCGTTTGATCTTCGAAGTGTCCGAGCGCGGAATCCGCAAGGGCTTCGAAAAGATCGGCCGGATCCTCAAGGAGAAGTTCGCGAACCTCGAGAAGCTCTCGGAGCGCGGCGGTGTGTCGGGCCTGCCGTCGCCGTTCGATGAGCTCGATGCGTACACGTCCGGGTTCCAGAAGAGCGAGCTCATCATCATTGCCGGCCGGCCCTCGATGGGCAAAACGAGCTTCGCGCTGAACATCGCCGAGCACCTGGCGATCAAAGAGAAAATACCCGTCGGCGTGTTCAGCCTCGAGATGTCCGCCGAACAGCTCGTCATGCGCCTCTTGTGCAGCGAGGCCCGCGTGGATTCTCACCGGCTCCGCATGGGACACATCAAGCACTCGGAGTTCGCCGAGCTGGCGATCGTGGCGGGATACTTGAGCGAAGCGCCGCTCTACATCGATGATTCTGCGGGCACGTCGATGATGGAGCTCCGCGCGAAGGCGAGGCGCCTCAAAGCGGAGGTGAACGTGGGATGCATCCTCATCGATTATCTTCAGCTCATCACTGTGCGCGAGCGGACGGAGAATCGCCAACAGCAGATTTCGGTCATATCGAGAAACCTCAAGAACCTCGCGAAAGAACTCGACATCCCCGTCGTCT
>Ga0315273_10009441_pt1 | contig 12369 bp, 18 predicted proteins | sample YL17G02_0_MG_FD_205753 | JGI IMG/M metagenome (GOLD analysis project Ga0315273, IMG submission 205753) | Sediment microbial communities from Yellowstone Lake, YNP, Wyoming, USA - YL17G02_0 | ecosystem: Environmental > Aquatic > Freshwater > Lake > Sediment | place: USA: Wyoming | collected... | reverse complement strand
TCCAGTCGTTAGCTGTCGGATGGTTCATGCCGATATTAATGGCAGGAGCAATCACTGGAGTTGTTGTTTTCTATGATCTTATGAAATATAATACACGATTTCAGCAACTTTCATTCATTATAATGTGGATAAGTCCATTAACACTGGTATTTATTCAGTCCGAGTTCTTCATGTATCATTATGTGGGATTAATCATCCCTTCTGTAGTATCTATCATACTGTTCATGACGATAAATTATCCGAAATATCAGGAATTAATATTTATATTAATCATAGCACTTATCTTATTAATCTTCGGTATTACAAGTTCGGTATGGCAGGACACACACGAACATATATGGGATAACCAGATCAGTAACACAACAATCATCAAAGAAAAATACAATATAAGTGCACAACCATCAATCTTGTATTTAGATACCGGAATAACGGCATATTGGTTAGGGGCGCCGAGTGCATGTCGATACACATATCCGTTAGTTATACGGCGCGGGTATAGTTTAGGGTTATCAGAATCAATATATTATAAAACAGCGAAAGAGTGTATCATGAATTACACCGGGGATTACGTAGTTGCACTTAATGGAGATGCGAGTGACCCGGAAATCAACGCTAAACTATCAAACGAGTATATAAAAGTATATGCTGGAACTCGGTGGGGTGTAAGTGCATCAACGGGGGACATATACAAACGAAATATCAGAACGCAACAAACGAATTAACGTTTCGTCTAATATCGATAAACAGAATAACCATTATATACTATAAGATCTATGTTATAATGGGCAATGGTTATCTTGTAACGTTTTTTTTAATGTTATGTCGGATAATTCAAGCCCACAACACGAAACACCGGGTTTATCCCCCGATTCGTATACGAAACAGGAGAAGTAAAAATGAAACTCGCATATATTTTCGGAGCATTTATGGTGCTGCTCGCATTTGCAGTCGCACCGGTAGCAGCGTTTGGTTCCAACGTTCAGCAGGGAACTAATCTGAACACCGGATTTTTGTCAGGTCAGAAAATCACCATCGGACAGACCGGAATATTTAACACCCAGATTGCAGGAAACGCCAATTCGGGAGCATTCAACTCACAGGTTATTGTAGGCAATCAGGCCGGATTTAAAAACGGTCAGCAGGCAACCAATCTGAACACCGCAGCTTTATCAATACAGAAGATCACGGTAGGTCAGAACGGGATGTTTAACACTCAGATTGCTGGAAACACCAACACTGGTGCCGGAAGCTCACAGTCAATTGTAGCCGGTCAGACTGGAATCAACAACAACCAGTACACCTCAAACACCAACACGGGTGCCGTCAGCTCACAGACTATCGTAGCAACCCAGTACTAAGTTAATAAACTTAGTCATATTTTTTTTTAAACAAAAATAAACAATTAAGGAACACACCCATGAACAAGATAACGGTAATCTTAATCGGACTCTTAATGGCAGCGGCATTATTTACAATCCCTGTCATGGCATCAGTCAATCAGGATGCAAATGGAAATACAGTAGGTGGACACAATAACAATCAGGTCAACCAGAACACAAACTACGACACAGACACAAACCAGAACGCGGTATCGGTTGTAGGCGGGCACGACAACTCTGTATCAACGACCAACAACAACGTAAACACGCAGGGCGGAGACGTTGTCAACGGTGCAACAGCAGTATCAAACAACCAGCAAGTATCGCTCATCATAGAAAGCAACCCCAACCACTACCGGCTTGACACTGGCGTAGTCACTACGCAGACAATTTCCCTGTATGGGGGAGAAGTCCTTGTACTCCCAATTGATGGTGGAACAGACATCCCGTCATTACAGTTGCATGGAGAGAAATACCGTTTTGTTGTACAGTCAGCACTTCCGACACTGATCTACGTCATCAATTCAAATGATAACGACAAGGTTACATCATTAAGTGGTGCACCCAACTACGACCCGGTACGTAAAAAATTCGATCACAGCAACGTATTTGTATACCAGAGTGGCAAGTTCCGCAGCACGCAGCAGGCACTTGACTTCACCGTAAAAGAAAACGGTCGATACTCGTTCGTAATCGACACTCGCGTATCACAGCTTCTTAACGCCGAGTTGTCACAGGTAACCCCAAACTCTATAGATATTGTATACAGTTTTGAAAAGACCAGTGGAGCGACTCCATTAGATGAAATGAGACCCCATTACGGTAAAAGCGAAGTATTCGTAACCCTTCCGAACGGAATGGCAGACAACACGAAGGACTTAATCCTCCGTAGTTTCTAAATATAATCTTTTTTTTTTCAGAAACTATTATCCCTGCGGCCGCCAATATGGTAATACATATGATACCGACAAATACAATCGTTTGTGGCGACTGTTTAACTATCTTAAAAACAATGCCGGATAAATGTGTAGATCTAGTATTCTACGACCCGCCGTATAATATTAAAAAAGAATATGATGGATACGACGACGACCTTTCAGAACCCGCATATGAGGCGTGGATGCGCGAGACAGCGCGCGAATGCGAGCGCGTATCAATCAACGGGGTAGTTGTTTATATTGGGGGAAAACTAACGAGGTTATTCGGGAACATATATCCGGAATCGCACCTGATTATAGTTGAAAAACGTGCTGCAGGAGTATTTGCAGGCAATTACATGTTGCAGTATCACTCGATGTACAGCACAGCAAAACCTATATTAAAATGCAAGGATCTATGGAACGATGTGCGATTACCGGGCGAAGGTTACTTTTTCAAAGAGAATCGGTATGATCATCCGGGACTAACGGGGTTAGAGTTCACGCAGAAAGTCTTAACGACATTCACAAAAGAAGGCGACACGGTATTAGACCCGTTCATGGGGAGCGGGACGACAGCAGTAGCGTGTATAAAAACACAGAGGAATTATATCGGGATTGAGCAGTCAGAGAAATATTGTGCAATAGCGAATAAACGCGTTTCAGAAACGGATAGTAAATTAGGGGATTTCTTTTGAAGGGGTGTTTATAATATTCGTTATAAATAAAGGGTACAATGTAAATGAATATGGATTTATTGAATTTCCAATAACCAACGACACACTTGAACAAGCACGAATCAAAGCGGAATACACAGGTATTTTAAATAATTCTATCCGCAAAGGCGAAGGGAACGTTGTAGGTGGAATCGGACAAATTGCAGTTGAATCTGTGATTGAGGGGGCGGTGTCTGCAGAAACATACGATTATGATCTCATCACCCAAAATGGATTACGTCTTGAAATCAAAACCAAAGACCGCACGGTAATCCCCCGCCCACATTATGAATGTTCAATAGCTGCATCAAACCCATATCAAAACGCAGATCAATATATATTTGTATCTACACACAGAATAGATAACAATTTTAAAACGGCCTATATATTAGGGTATATCGACAGGAACGAATATTATAAAATGGCGGTCTTTCTTAAAAAAGGAGACTACGACCCATCAAATAATTTTTATGTAAAATCCGATTGTTATAACCTCCCAATAAAATCATTATGTAAATTTAAAAATATGTCGGGGGTTCCCCTTTGAAACCCTGTCCGGATCAGATTAAATTAAACAACGGCAAGTTCTCATGTGGAAACATGTGGTGCAAAGTTCCGTATAACCGGGATATAGACTGCCCGATAAAAGAACAGATTGTAAAACAATACGTTAAAAAATAAAGGTGATACTATGACTTACCCCCCAAAAATATGTACAACCTGTAAATATTGTGATAAAGTTGATTGTAACAAGAAAACAAGTCCTGTCCCACCCCCATCATATACAACCCGGGTACGTCAATTTGCTTCAGAGATAATGATTATATCTGGTACACTGGACATATGCTGTATAGTGGCATTATGTTTTTTCGTTAGGGGATCACACCAGCAAGACAATACGTGGCGCGCAGCGTGGGATGCATATTATTGCGCACAGATGATAATCCCAGTAAGTATTATGATTGCTGCATCGTCAAGCGTATTCATCATTGCACTGTATGTAGTCACATTCAAAACTACGGAAGTTTGACATGGATTTCGTAAATAAGATTTTTAATGAGGACTGTATATCAGGAATGAAAAAACTTCCGGACAACTGCATTGATCTCTGTGTAACATCCCCCCCATACAACTGTGGGATAGAATACGACACACATAACGATGATATGGAATGGGATGCGTATTATGACTGGTGCCGCGAATGGTTATCAGAAATATACAGAGTTCTCAAACCGGACGGACGGTTCTGTTTAAACCATTATTTATCGTTAGGACAAAGCGGAAATAGACACACGCCGTTAATGGATTTAAACTATATATGCACAAAAGAAATCGGATTTAAACACCACAGTCTTGCATTATGGATGGACTCAACTTTAACGAAATATACGGCGTGGGGTTCGTGGGTTTCGGCGTCAGCACCGTATATTAATTGTTTATGTCCATCAACATTAGTATTTACAGACAATGGTATTAAAGAAATACAAAATATATTTGCCGGAGACAATGTAATTAATGCCGATGGTGAACGCGATACCGTATTACAATCACAGTGTAAGTTACACAACGGGGATATTATTAAGATCACAACACAATCTAATTTAGTTGATCCCATCTATTGTACGAAAGAACACAATTTTTTATTGATGGTTAGGACAACAACTTTTAAAAATAAAAGATCGTATCGTGAGTATTTGTGGAGCGACCCCCAATGGATACAAGCAGAAGAAATCATTCCAGTTTCTACATATGGACGAGTAACAGAAAAACAATATTTTATTGCATATCCTATTGATAAACACAGCGTTCTACCCGAAATACCCATTAATTCGAAACTACTTTTACACGACCCGGACTTTTATTGGTTTGTGGGGTTCTATCTTGCAGAGGGGAGTGTAAGAAAAAATATACACGATCATGGTTATGATGTATATCTTACAACACACATCAGCGAATTAAAGGATGTCAGTAACCTACTAACAAAAATTAACATCAAATTTAGGGTTAGAAAGTGGATAAACCATTGTAGATTTGAGATTTCAAACAAAGAATTATATTCTTTCGTCCACCAATTTTATGATGAGGGAGCAAAAGATATAAAAGGTACTAAAGCACACAGAAAAATAATTCCCGAATGGATTGTTAATTTACCGAAAGAACATTTAAATAGATTACTTGATGGTTATTATTCTGGCGATGGATGCTTATTTAAGAAACGAAAAATATATGGAAAAATGATCGTAAGTACCTCCAAAAGGATGCTCATTCAAATGCAACGAATAATGTTCAAATTGGGGTTATATGGAAAAATAACGCTTTCCACAAAAGCAAAAACAATCACAAAATTTAATGGTATTGATAAAATAGTTCATATTAAAGAAAGATATAATCTCATATGGTATGATCATATAACAAAATATACCCCGGCAATTTTCAAAGAAGATAAAGTTTGGATAAAAATAAAACGAGTTGAGTCTGAACATTATAATGGGTTGGTTTATGACTTATCTATATCAGAAAACCCATCATATCTTTTACCGCAGGGGATAACTCATAACAGTCCCTATGAAGGTATTTTAATCCTCTACAAAGAACGATGGCACAAGGACAACAAAGGTGTATCGGATATCGGGGGAAAAGAATTCATGCAGTCATGTTCGGGGGTATGGAAACTACAACCTGAGATGAATGGCATGACAAAAGCGAACTTTCCGGTATCGTTACCTATGCGATGCATTAAACTACTGACTTACAAAGGCGATATAGTATTAGATCCATTCAGTGGAAGTGCGACAACAGCATATGCAGCGAAAGTAACTGGTAGAAATTATGTTGGGTATGAGATATCCCAGAACTATTGGAAGATCGGGAATCGCAGATTAGAGCAGAATGGATTAGATTCGTGGATTGAACCGGAACCGATTCAGTCATTAGGAGATATCGGGGTGAAAAAATGAAACACACAATAGAGCAGAACCGGGCGCAATCGGCAAGACAAATCGGGAGGAAACACACAGAAGCAACAAAAGAAAAAATGAAGGGTAAAGACAACCGCCCATTTCCCCCGAAATGTATTTTATGTATGAGTCGAGATTTAGATATGTGTGCAAAATATAATATGAGGTGTTTTGATGCAAAAGAGATCGTATGTTTCAGAAGATATATGCAACGAAAAGAGCACCCGGACTATATAAAACGGAATGTAGGGGAGTAACAAACAATGTCATCCCAATACGAAACCGGACATGACACACACCTTTCATTTATAGTGTTTGTTATTTTCATGGTATTAGTCCTTATCATAATATTTCCAACCGTGATTATGATGAAGATATATGACAAATGTAAAGAGATAGTTAGTGGAGTCCCTTAAAAATGGGTGAACGGTTAGAGTTCGCGGATGCGTTACGCGGGTACGCGATACTTGGTGTTATGTTAGTCCATTGTTGGATCGCACTAAACCCGATCAACTTACCAGAATGGTTAAAAACAGCATCCATCAACGGATCGTTCGGAGTTCAATTATTTTTCATAGCAAGTGCATTCACATTATTCTACTCGCTCACGTATGCACATGTAAAGCTAGAGGGGTGGAAATCATTTTTCATTCGTAGAATATTCCGGGTCGTACCGATGTTTTACATAGCAATCGTATTATACAGCGTCATACTATTTGCAAATTGGTTCCCCGTAATCGGAACTACCCCCGCCGATGCAGGGATACCTAACATACTCACTCATTTAACCTTCCTGTTCGGATTCGATCCGGTTCATATAAATACATTAGTTCCGGGGGGTTGGTCAATAGCAACAGAACTTGCGTTTTATCTGACGATACCTATTATTTATACTTATGTAAAAAATACCACACACGTCTGCATATTATTACTGGGAAGCGCACTTGCAAACATAATCTTTTCAATATCAAAAAATAGTTTTGCAATAGCAAATCCGACCTATACTTTTTACTGGTTACCCAATCAGTTCCCGGTATTCTGCTTGGGTATACTATTATTTTTCCTATTAAAAGAAGTTACATTTAACAGCGAACTAATAAAAAGGTGTATCGGGTTCGGGAGCATATCGGTATCACTCGGATTGTTATACTATTTCATATTTATTTATGCCTCTCCAATGACAGGAACAATAAAATTATATGCACTATCGATTGCGTTCATGATATTCGCATTTGGGCTTGCGGTCTATCCGGGAGTAATGGTAAATAAATTCATCACACATCTAGGTAAAATCAGTTATAGTTGTTATCTATTACATTTTATCGTCGTATCCGCAATAAGTTCACTAATAATACCATTAATACCCGAAATCACCATTCCGGTATTTATCGGAACATACCTGTCGGTAATCCTGATAACGATGGGTATATCCAGTTTGACATATACTTATATAGAAGCACCGGGAATAAATATTGGTAAACAATTAGAAAGAGAACTGTAATGACCGACACCTGTGGAACTTTTGAAGATGCAGATCACTCTTATTATTTTTTTATAATAATGGCGTCTTTTGTTTTTATGATCTTTCTCACACTCTTACCGATCATTCTTTTCGTTTGGATTCTCGGTCGGATATATGAAAGATACAAACCCAATATTTCTTATTATAAGAAGTAGTAGTATTAACAGACAAATAATGGGAAATAAAATTATGTGTGAAAAAGACCAACTATTAACATTGATCGATCTACAACAAAAATTAGCGTATGTTGGGTATGACGTTCTTCCATTATGTCACTTAAAATTATTAAGAGACGAAGTTGATTGGGGAATACACCACATTTTAAATAAGGGTACAATATCGGATCTGGAAGAACACATTCCATACGGGTTCTAACGTATACATTATATATTATGTGGGGGTGAGAACGACCAATCGGCGCACGCGAAACAAATAGGACTGATGTTAAATTGAGCCCCGAAACAGAAGAACCAGAACTCGCAGCAACCGGCGAAGATACAATAGCGAACAAACAGATGGAAAAAGAACCGTTCAAAAAGAAACGGAACACAAGTTTTAATTTATCCCTTTCAAACACTTTTTACACTTCACAACGAGTCTGCCCAACAATTCACGATCATATGGAGATCGGGGGGTGGTCGTGCAGCAAATGTAACCAACTGCTCGATCACGACGATTGCGTGGGCATCCCGGAAGCACATGGATTTAAAGTATATGGGTATCATTGTCACCGGTGCGATCATCGTTGGTTGCGCGAAAAATATAAACTAATAGAGGAACGGTGTGGGCAAAGTTTCATGACAATGGGAAAATGGGAAATAAAACGCACATCAACACATACTTACAAACAACCGGGAGAACCAAATGACGGCCCATCAAAACCGGTGTAAACACTGCAGATTCGGGTCAGGTTCCGGAAGTCATTGGTGTTATCGCAACCCGGAAAGCAATGGGGGATATCGCCAGTGGATCGATCAGATAACATATGATAGTTTCATAGCCATACTCGGGTGTGCGTCATTTGAAAAAGACGAGGAATAATATGAAAACCTCACAAATGTTTTTAATACAATGCGTATTGGGAGTAATCGGAAGTATTATCGGAGCTTACGCCGCGCACATGGTATTTGATAAATTTGGTGTATTAGCAATTCCGGTTGCAATTATAATGGTATTGTTATTAATCGGGGGTATATTAGCAATAACATATTGGATCATGAACCGACCAGTAACCGAAATACCGGAAGTTAAAGAACCCGAAGACGATTACGACAATTTATAACGGGGGTTTCCCTATCATAGCATCGTCGCCCATCTTTTCAAGGAACTCTTCTGTATACCCTGCATTTCGTGCACCAACACCTATAATGAGCATCAGGGTTACAAATCCGATAGCGCCCGTTAATATACGCACAGCAAACAATGAGTTCGGTATGGATTCCCATGTAATATCAATCCAACTATAATACAATCCGATCCCAAACTGGATCGTCAAAACTAATATAGCGACCGGAATATGCCATTTTGGAATTGGTGATTTTTGTTCTGTCATGATTAGTATATTGGTAGGGCAAATATTAAATCTTTTGCAAAAAAATGCAACTGTAATTAACATCCAAAAAATACTGCATATGTATTTTTAACGACGAAAGAAAACCTTTAATAAGTAGCACTGCATTGTTATTACTGCCCTTTTTAGAAAAGGTATATTGTGGATGTGAGTGCATGGTAGTATATAATGAAAATGAAACAAGAATAATTGATCACTTTAAAGCTTTTAAGCCGAGAAGCGATCTCCGGACAAAGAAGTACGAACAATACCTTTCTGCAATTCCTCAAGAACATAAAAAATATAAATGTCATACTTGTTATTCTATTCTAAACAATTCAGACCTTATAGATGGGAAGTGCCCATGTGGGGAACAAACGCTTCAAAACATGTGCCCAATTGATCACAATGGGTGTGGGGACGAAATGAGCGAATCAATCGAATTTTGTCCCATATGTGGGGAGGGTGTATGCCCGGCATGTGGTGATCACAATGTCCTACAGATCAGTCGAATAACTGGATATCTACAAAGCGTGTCAGGATTTAATAATGCTAAAAAAGCAGAGCTTAAAGATCGCATAAGAGTCAATCTTGATAATAATAATGAATTAGTCAGGGTAGTTTAATAATCTATAACATCCTTCTTCTTAAGCAATATGGTGAATTATGCCCCCACTTGACAAAGACGAGCAACCGCGTTATAAAAATGCATTAGTAACAACGTTTGCAGTTATAGGGTTCATTATAATATGCATATGCATAAATGCGGCATTATCTCCGGGTAGTGTAACGCCACCTGATCCAGATATTATCTCAAACAATCCGACAACACTCCCGACACAACTCCCCACAACCACCCCCCCGACTCCGATCATTACGGTACGCCCCCAGCAAACGCCGACATCATTTATCTACTTAAATTATTCTCTTAATAGTATTGCATATCGCATGGGTATCCCGAAAGACGACGTTCTTGAAAATATCTACGTAACCCACGAAACAAATTACGTATGCACCAAGTACGTTACTGATAAAAGCCCGTGCAGTAATGAAGAGTTCCAGTTATATTATACAAATTATGTATTAGATCCATCACAAGATGGCGCTATGGACAACATCATCACTACAATCAAACGGCAAACCGCAAACCCAGACGATCAGGCACGCATAGCGATCAGCATGGTTCAGCAGATCCCATACGATTCGGACAAATCTAAGCAACTGACCGAAAACACGAAGGTGCGGTATCCTTACCAAGTCATATATGAAAACAAAGGGATATGTTCTGAGAAGTCATTACTACTCGCAGCCCTGTTAAGGAAATTAGATTTTGGAGTAGTTCTGTTTCATTTCGAACCAGAGAAACACATGACCATAGGGATTAGATCACCCGCGCAATACGCATACGTGAACAGCGGATATGCATTTGTAGAAACAACTTCACCGAGCATTCCGACAGATGCTATGGGTCAATATACCCAACCTCAACAACAACTCACATCGATTCCTATTGTATACCTCATAAACGAGGGGAGATCAATGGATAGTATTTCGCACGAATATAATGATAATATCCGATTAAAACAAATCGAAGCGATGGGAAAAGAATTACCGGAAGAATATTATTATGAGTGGAAAAATTTCACAATTGAATATAATTTGAGGTATACATGAATCCACCAAGACTTACATTTCCCGTATTAACATATCTCGCGGCATCACTATCTGATATCGGGATTACAGCAGTAGGGATATGGGTGTTCGGGTTGCACGAAGGAAACTGGATGTATAACTGGATTAATCCTCCGATAGTAATGGTTGCAGTAATGTTATTATTTGCAGCGGGGGCTGCGATGATAATGGAGTATTGTATTACCCATATCTCCGCTACATTTACTTCATATGTCGCCATCGCAATCTACTCCAGCGGAATATACCGGTTTATATTCGGAACACTTACATGGGTGTGGTTATTTGGTTTGCCATAAGTACAACCACTGTGGTGAGTGGGGGGGATTGATAACATGAAAAAACTAGCGCACACTACCATATATTATGTGGGCGTAGGCACAATATTCTTATCAGTGTTAGCTGTAATGTTGTCTATAGTAGGATTATTTTCGAAATATATCGGAGTAGAATCCTTTTCATCTGAGATCCTCCACATGTCGGTCATTATGTTCTCGGTCTCTATGAGTATAGCAACATACCTGAACTTGTTCTTCTTACATCGCGACATATCAGAACTGAAAGAAACGGTAATCAAAAAAGATTAACACTGGACAAACTCGCAGTTCTTACACGACTGCGCCCTCCAGTAATCACAATAACTATCATTTTTAATACGCCCCATACAATTGGCATTATATATCTCAAGGGTTTCACTACAGGGTTCATCCGGGTATTTCAATCTTTCATAATATAATGGGGTGGGGGTTGGTAATGGGGTTCGTGCAGTGTTATTGTCTATATGCGGGGGAACAACCAACACATATGGCGTTTGTCCATGATCTTCACCAGCCACGTACAAATCGATGCTTGTAGTGTTCTGTGCGGTCGTAATATCGTTAGCATAAGTCCATATAACGGCGCCCAATACAATTACAATAATGCATAGGGCTATGTATAATTTTGATAAGAGTTCCACAATCAATATATGTATTGTGCCTAAATAAAGGTTACAGTGACAAAACATTTAAATCCTTATAACAACAACGTAGTAAATACAATGACAGCAATCAGAACTATTGGAGAAAAAGACGCAAACCGCGTTCCTGTTCTATCATCCAGTAGCTTGCTTTGTCGTTTACATTCGCTTAGTCTGTGAGCGACTTTTGTATTGGTTTTTTATATTGACACCGTGGGGGAATGGTTAAACTCACACGGCTGCTATCCGTGCGTCTGCGAAAGTGGGCATACAAGTTCGAATCTTGTCGGTGTCGTTCGCGCATATGCGCGATATGAGGATATGTGGCAGAGCGGTCAATTGCGTCGGATTGCAGATCCGAAGGGAAACCTCCGCAGGTTCGAATCCTGCCATGTCCTTCCCCAACAAATGGGACAAACAAGACATTAATGGGACATTAATGGGACAAATGAGACATGGTGCAGTGGACAGTTGGCGCGTTATCTGGTCTTGAATCTGGAGAACCCAGCAAGAAAACCAGCGCCCCTCACAGGGTTGAAGGTTCAATTCCTTCCTGCATCGTTCGGTTGACAACAACCGATAAAGAGAGGATGGGACAGCTTGGTTGACTCCACCACCATGAGACGGTGGACAAGGAAACGACTCCGGTTCAAATCCGGATCCTCTCATTTAAACCCGTTCA
>Ga0315273_10009438_pt1 | contig 12370 bp, 7 predicted proteins | sample YL17G02_0_MG_FD_205753 | JGI IMG/M metagenome (GOLD analysis project Ga0315273, IMG submission 205753) | Sediment microbial communities from Yellowstone Lake, YNP, Wyoming, USA - YL17G02_0 | ecosystem: Environmental > Aquatic > Freshwater > Lake > Sediment | place: USA: Wyoming | collected... | reverse complement strand
CGAGTCCTCGTGGAGGCCTACGCCGGCCGGATCAGGGAGATGCTCGACGCCGGCATGACGCCCGAAGCAGCGGCCCTGACGCAGTTGGTGCGCGAGCGCTTCCCCGCGTTGGCTGGCCGCCTGGATGCCACGAGATCCGAATTGCTGGCCCGCGGCGGCGACCTGGGCACGCTCGTCCGTCCACTCGCTGACCCCTCGCTCACCCCCGAGAAGAGAGCGGAGATCGAGGAGACTCTCCGACGGATCCTGACCGATCCCGGGGAGCTGCTCTCGTGCAATGCCCTGCCGCCCGAACACGCCCTGAGGAAGGGGGCTCAGGTCGTGCTCGCCGCATTCGAGGCCGTGACGCACGGGCCGGCCACGGACGAAGCCATCGCCCTGCCCGAGATCCCGCGGCGCGGGCCGCTCGCCTCGTGGAAGTGGCTGGTCCGGGCGATCGCGTTCTTCTACCGGCGCGACGACGAGGCCTGCCGAAAGTGCATCGAGGCGATCGAACCCGACTCTGCGGTGGCGCGCCTCGTCCCGGTGCTCCGGATGTTGGTGGACGCCCCCGGGACCGCGAAGCTGTTGGTTCGGCAACGCGAGCTGGCCAACCAGGTGGCCGCAAACGCGGCCCCGCTCAAGCAAGCCCTGGTCGAGCTGGACGCGGCCATGGGCCACAAGGGGAATCGGCATCGGACTCTGGAAGCCATTCGCCAAGCGGTTGCGGAGTGCCGGCGGGTGCATCCCGCGGCCGTCGCGGCGCTCCGCCAGCGGATCGCTATCCGTGGGTATCTGCGGGGCTTGCGCGCGGAGGAGGTGGTGCGGGCCATCGGGGGGAGTTCGCTCCACGATGCCGAGTTCTGGCGCCTGCTGGCCCGTGCGGCGGAGACGGCCGGCGGGCCGGCGACCGCATGCGGATACTGGGAGGAGTTCCGCAAGCACGCGGTGCACCAGGGCTGGTTCCCGGCCGAGGGGGTAGAGGCGGCGGCGCTGTTCCGCCGTATGCTGCGCCTGCTCGACCAGAGCCTCCCGGAGGAACTGGCGGAGGTGCGGAGGATCGTGCTGGGCCAGCCCGACTGGCTGACGTCGTACTACGATCCGAGCCAGCCGCCGTCGGTTCTCGCGGCCCAGTCCACGAGGCTGGCCGCACCGGCCGACTACTTCCTCTCCCCCGGCTTCCTGTATCCGCTCGTGTGCCGGCTGGACCCCGACCCGAAGGTCTTCGAGGACTGGGTGGGCTGGGCCGAGGAGACGGGCGGCGTGAAGGAGGCCGAGGCCGCGGCCCTCCGCTGGGGCGAGGCGTTCCCCCAGGCGGCTAAGCCGTTCCTCTACCTGGCCGACGCGTGCGAGAAGCGCGACGCCCTGAAGCGCGCGCTCGGCTTCCTCTCTGAGGCCGAGTCTCGCGATCCGCTCAACCCGGAGGTCCGCCGCGCCCGCCTGCGCCTGCTCGCCGCCACGGCCATGCGACACCTGAAGCAGAGCAAGCCGCACCTGCTCGCCAAGGACTGCGCCGAACTCGACGCTCTGCCTCAGGCGAAGGAAGGGGACCGGCCCGCCTTCGTCGCGGCGCTTCGCTCCATCATGGCGCTTCTGGAGCAGAATCGCCCGGAGGCCGACCGCTGGCGGGACGAGGCCTGCCGCACGCTGGGCGCCGGAGGCCATTTCCTCCTCGCCGGGCTTCACGGGCAGATCGCGGAGGCGGCCCCGGAGCCGAACTTCCTGCGGGAGCCGCCGGCGGAGGCCGACGGAGCCCAACTCATCGAAACGGTCGCCCGGGTCTGCTCGCTCGGCGAGGACCTGGGCATGCCCTTCTACCTCATCGCTTCCTGGGGCGAGCGGATCGGGGCAGCGCTGAAGCCCGAGGCCTGCGCGCTCGATGCCGGGCCGCTCCGCAGCCTCATCGAGGCCGCCTTGCGCGCCGAGGCGTTGGAGCTCGCCTACCGCCTGAGCGGCATCGGGCTGGCGCGCGGCGGGCCGGGCGTCGCCCGCTTCCTGCTCTTGCGCGCCCGCAGCATCCCGTCGTGGCACGGCGAGCGCCGCATGCTCTCCTTCGAGGCCGTCAAGACTCTGGCTCAGCGCCAGCGCGACACCGAGCTGCTCGGTGAGGCCCTGGACCTCTCGCGCGGCCGCACCCGCCCACGTCGGATGTTCTGGCTCGACCTCCTCCCGGAGCCGGAGCACCCCCCGATGTCCGCGACCGAAGCTCAGGAGGTTGTCGCCCGCGAGACTCAGGCGGCCGAGTACCCGGCTTCCGTGTGGGACGTCGGGAAGGACGAGGCTCTCGGGGCCACCGAGCCCGACTGGGCCGGGGACGACGAGGATCTGGACGAGGACTTCGAGGAGGATCAGGAGCCGTGCCAATGCCCGGACTGCCGGCGCCGGCGCAGGGAGGAGGGCCGCAAAGCCGGCGAGAAGACCCCCTTGCTCTTCGACACCGAGCCTTACACCGTCGAGCAGCAGGACGAGATCAAAGAGGACTTCCTCGACGAGGACGAGACCCTCGAGGAGGACGAGATCCTGCCCGGGCTGAAGCTGCCCAAGTTGCCGCCCGCGGTGCTCAAGATGATGCTCAAAGAGTTCCGCCGCGCGGCCGAGAGGGGCGAGGAGCCCGACTTCGACCGACTCGTCGCCAAGATGCTCAACCTGAGTGGCGAAGAGGCCGTAGACCCCGGGTTCCGTAACCCTCGCCGGCGACGGCGTCGAAGGTGAAATGCCTATGAGCGCCCCCAACAACCGGAAAGAGACTCCCTGGGACGTGCTGGGCCTGTCTCAGGGCGCCAGCGACCCGGAGGTCCGGGCCGCCTACTTGGAGAAGATCAAGCAGTTCCCTCCGGACCGCAAGCCCCAGGAGTTCGAGCGGATCCGAGACGCCTACGACCTGCTCCGCGACCCGCGCCGCCGCGCGGAGGCGCTGTTGCTCGCTGTGAACCCGGACGAGCCGTTCGTCTCGCTCCTCGACGGCTTCGAACCCCCGCGCCGGTTCGTCGGCCCTCAACCCTGGCTGGCTCTCTTGAAGGAAAGGTAGTGCCTGTGGACGAAGGACGAGGAGAAGACGTGGAGCGTGAGAGCGTGGAGGGTGGAGCGTCAGAAGGGAAGACCGCCGAGGAATCGGCGGCAGCACCCTCCACCCTCTACCCTCCACCCTCTACGGTTCCCGCCTCCGGCCTCGTACCGGCGTGTGGGCCGGAAACGGACGCGCTCCGCGCGAGCCTCGTCGAGCGATTCGACGCCTGGCTCCGCGCCGTCCTCGCCGAGGAGAAGCCGCCCGCCGGCTTGCCCGACGAGCTGCTCCGCGAACTCGAAGAGCCCCCCTCCTCTCCCCCGCAACCCGACGCGGAGAGACGGAGCGACTGGTTCGCCGTGTGGTCCGCGTTGACGGCCCTCACCCAGGAGGTCAAGCTCCAGGGGCGAGCCTTCAGCCGCCTCAACGACTCCCTCGCGCCCGTCGGCCAGGTGCCGTCACTCCTCGGCGACAACCTGGCGGCGCACCAGGAGGCCCTGCGCCTCGCCCGCGACATCGCCGAGCAGGCGCTCGCGGACCGGTCCGGCCGCGAGGACGAACGGGCGCGACAGGCCGAACGTCGAGCCAGCCGGAGCCTCCTCGACGTCCTCGTCGATGCGCGCGACCGGCTCGCCCGCGGCCTCGACTTGGCCCGCGCCCATGCGGCCGAGCTGGGCAAGCACCGAGGGTGGCGGGCATTCTTCCGGCTCGGCCGGGAGACCTCCCGACATCTCTTCGAGGTCACCCAAGCTCTTGAAGAAGGCTACGATCTGGCCCTCCAGCGGATCCAGGGCACACTGGACCGCCTCGGTGTCCAGGCCATCGACTGCCTCGGAGAGCCCTTTGACCCCAACCTCATGATCGCCGCCGATGTCGAGGAGAACCCCGACGTTCCCGACGGCACGGTCCTGGAAGTCTACCGAACCGGCTACGCATGGAACGGCGAGACGCTGCGTCCCGCCGAGGTGAAGGTGGCGCGCTCGAGCCGCCCGGCGCAGGAAGGATATGCCGATGAGCCAGCCTGAGACCATCGTGGGCATCGACCTAGGGACCACGTTCTCCGAGGTCGCCGCGTTCACCGGCGGCCGCGTGCGGGTGCTGGGGCCCGAGGGAGGGCAGCTCCTCCCGTCGTGCGTCGGCTTCTCGCCGGACGGCCAGCTCCTGGTCGGCGCGCCCGCGCGAAACCAGCTCCTCATCTATCCCGAGCGCACGGTCCGCAGCATCAAGCGCAAGATGGGCACCGACGAGAAAGTGCGGCTCGGAGATCGCACGTTCAGCCCCCAGGAGGTCTCGGCCCTCATCCTGCGCCAGCTCGCCGCCTGGGCCGAGCAGACCCTTGGCGGGCCGGCCCGCAGGGCCGTGATCACGGTCCCCGCGTACTTCTCCGACGCCCAGCGCAACGCCACCCGCGAAGCCGGCGAGCTGGCCGGCCTCGAGGTCGTCCGCATCCTCAACGAGCCGACCGCCGCGGCGCTCGCCTACGGCGGCGACGAGGGGGCCGCACGAACCGTCATGGTCTACGACCTCGGGGGTGGAACGTTCGACGTCTCCATCGTCCGCATCGAGCGCGACGTCACCGAAGTCCTCGCCAGCCACGGCAACAACCAGCTCGGCGGCGACGACTTCGACCAGCTCGTCATCGAGCGCCTCCTCGAAGAGTTCAGGACGCAGCACGGCCTCGACCTCCGCGACGAGCACCCCGCCGCCTACGCCCGCCTCTGGCTCGCCGCCGAGGAGGCCAAGAAGGCCCTCAGCTCCGAGCCCTACGCCCGCGTGCGCGAGGACGCGCTCCTGACCGTCGGCGGCAAGCCCCTCCACCTCGACGTCGAACTCCCCCGCGCCGACTACGAGCACATGATCCGGCCCCTCGTCGAGTCCACCCTCGACAGCGTGTCGCGCGCCCTCGACGACGCCGCCCTCCACCATCGGGACCTCGACGCCATCCTGCTCGTCGGCGGCTCGACGCGCACCCCCCTGGTCGCCGACGTCCTCGAACAGCGGACCGGCATGGTGCCCCGGCGCGACATGCACCCCGACCTCTGCGTCGCCCTCGGGGCCGGCCTCCTCGCCTCCCGCCTCGGCGGCCAGCAGGTCGAGCGCGTCCTCGTCGACGTCTCCCCCTTCTCCTTCGGCCCCTCCTACCTCGCCGAAAAAGATGGCAGGCCCTACCCCCACTGCTACCATCCCGTCATCAAGCGGAACACCCCGCTCCCCGTCACGCGAACGGAGTCCTACGGGACCGCCCATCCCTACCAGGACACCGTGGATGTGTTCATCTACCAGGGCGAGGACTCCGACGCACTCAAGAACATCCTCGTCGGCCAGTTCACCGTCACGGGCCTTCGCCCCAAGGCGGGTCCGAACGAGGTGCTCTGCCGCATGCAGCTCGACGTCGACGGCATCCTCCGCGTCAGCGCCATCGAGAAGGAGACCGGCAAGGCCAAGCACATCACCATCGCCGGCGCCCTCGAACCCAAGAGCCGAACCGAGCTGGCCGCTGCCCGGGGCACGCTAGAGGGCCTCTTCCGTTCGCGGCTCCGGGACACCGACGCGGCCATCGAAGCCGAAGACGTCGAATCTTGGGAGGGCGAAGCTCCTGCTGAGCCGTCTGGGGAGGGCGAGGCACCTGCCGAGCCGCCTGGGGAGGGCGAAGCTCCTGCTGAGCCGTCTTCTCTGGGGCGCGAAGCCCCACCCCCTGCCCCCTCGCCTCAAGCCAGTCCCCAGGTGGGCGAGGCCCAGGCTCTCGTGGAGCGCTCGCGAAGCTTGCTGGACACGATGCACGGCGACGACAAGGAGGAGGCCATCGACCTGCACGAGCAGATCCAGACGGCCATTGCCGCCAGCGACCTCGCGGCGCTCGCCAAGGCGGTCGAGGCGCTCCGCGAGCTCCTCTTCTTCGTCGAGGGACGCTAGTTGGAGCTTTCCCTATGAGCTGTCCCGTGTGCGGCGCCCGCTTCCGTGAGAGCGCCGAGTGCACCCGGTGCGGGGCTGACCTTCGGCCCGTCATGCGGCTGATGCTCGACGCGTTCGCCCTCCGCCGCGAGGCCAGGAAAGCCCTCCGCAACCGCCGCTTCTCCGACGCCCTCTCCCTCGCCTCAGCCGCCCAGGAGCGGTGCGCCAGCGACGCCGGCCGCCAGCTTCTCCTCCTCGCCCGCTGGCTCGCCTCTGGAGCCATACTCGGCAATCGGCAATCGGCAATCGCCTGAATGCTATTGGCATGAACGGAGCCGCTCGCCGTCCACATTGACGCCGCAGGCATGGAAGCCTATGATCCCAACCTGACGATCGGCCCGGCAGAGATGACGGGTGGGAGAAAGCACTTGCCTGACACAGGAATCCAGGCGGAGAACCCATGAGCCTTCCGGAGTCGCGTCTGTACCGTGAAACCCTCGCTGCGGCCATGGCATTCCACGCGCGGAAGCTGTGGCTGGAGTACGAGAACAATGAGTGCGCCGCCGTCGTCGTCCCCGGCGAAGAGCACCCGATGCTCGCGTCCATCATGGGCCAGGGCGGCGAGGAATTCGGCCTGCTCCTGATCCGCGGCCCGGCCGCCGGAGGAAGCCTGCTGCGCATCCTGGGGCGAGACATGCGGGAGAACGACGCTCCGGATGATGCCGCGTTCATGGGTTTCAGCATGGACAGGTACGGGGAGATCCCACCACCCGGCCGCAGCTTCCTGGCGAAAGCCGCCTTCGCAGGCAGGGGCCGCGACTTAGCGCCTTTCTTCCTCGCCAAGGACGCCAACAGGGACCCGCGACGGGTCACCGCGGACGAAGTGAGGAAGTGCCTCTACGCCCTGAAGGGCATCCTGAAGGCCAGGGATGCCGGCCTGCTGACGCCCCCCGCGTTCGACGCGGGCAGGGACACGCTAACCCTCGTCCTGAGCGGGGACCCGCTCGATCCGGAGGTGAAGACCGAGTACCGCCGGATCGGCGTTCAGCCGGCCGTGCCGGTGGCCTCCCTCTCGGATGCTCGGGGCGACCTCAAGGGTCTGCCGCGGATTCCCGGCCGCTGGCTGGTCGGGTTCCCGTTCTTACCCGTGAGCATCGCGAACGATGACCGAACGGTGCGCCTGGTTCTCATCCTGGACGAGCCGTCCGAGCTGATCCTGGTCGCGAGTCCCGTCCAGGGCGGGCTCTCGGAGGCGGTCGATCGGGTCTACCAGGCGCTCCGGGGCGAGAACACCCAGAAGCAGAGCGGCATCCCGGCCGAGGTCCTCATCGCCAGTCAGGACCTGTTCCAGGCCATCGCGCCCGTGCTCGACAGCCTGGGCGCGCGGTGCCGATACGAGCCGCGCCTCCCGTTGCTGGACAGTGCGCTGCGCGACTTCATCGAACACCTGGCAGATGGAGAGGCCGAACCGGACGACACCGACGAAGACGAGGAGGCCGTTCCCGCTCCCGATGACCTGGAAGGCTGGAAGCGGTGCGACGCGTCGCTGTATCAGCGCGCCCAGGCCAGGATAGCCGAGGTGGCGAAGACCCCCGACCATGCCCTCGTGCAGTTTTTCGGCAGTGCCGAGGCCGCGTCTGGATCCCTCAACGATCCGGAGGACAGGCTCCCTTCCATGGCGTTCTTCGAGTGGTTCTGGCTCGACTACCGCGCGCCGGGGAGGCAGAGGACGCTCGCCGAAAGGATGTTGGCCGAACGGCTGCCCGAGCCGCAGCGAATCCTCCTCGAAGCGCGCCTCCAGGCGACGCCTTCGATCTTCAAAGTGGAGCGCATCGAGAGGGGCGAGTCGCTGACGATGCTCGACGTGCTTTTCGGCGGCGAGGTGGTCCTCCACGACAAGAGCCTATCGGAAACCGCCCAGGTGGACTTCCTCTTCCCGGCCCGGGTTTTCCCGGCCGGGAACTTCCACTTCGGCTCCCCTCTGGGGCCGCCATTGCCCACGATCGACGCCGATCGGGTCCTGCACTTCCTCGAGCAGCAGGGCTTGAAGCTCACCCGCGGAGGGACGAAGGAGAAGCCGCATCTCTTCGGCCACCTCTGGTCCTGGGCGGCAGCGCTGCGGGCAAGCCACGCTCACCCGCGGATGAAGAACACGGACGGCGACGACCTCTGCTTCCACACGGCCACGTACGCCGTTCGGCACGAGGCCCAGGCCCGCGCAGCCCTCGCAGCCCACCAGAACGTCGAGCAGGACCCGGAGAGTGGCGACTACGTCTGGTTCCGCCCGAACGATCCCAAGACCGCGCGGATTCCCGGCGACACGGTCACGCTCGGCAGGCTGTCCTTCGCGGGCGATGAACTGCTCCTGGAGGTCAACTCGGCGCGGCGCCTGAAGAAAGCCCGGGGATGGCTGGACAAGGTGCCGGGCATCGAGTTCAAGAGCGTGCTCACGCGGACCCTCAAGGAGCTCCGCGAAGCCGGCGTGCCGCCCGACGATCGACTGGACCGCGAAGAGGTCGAGATGACCCCGGAGCTGGCGGCTCGCGTGCGCGCGATGATGCACGCCCATTACATGCGGTGGCTAGACATGCCGCTCCCGATGTTTGGGGGGAAGACGCCGCGAGAGATGTGCCGCACGGCGGACGGCAAGAAGCGGGTCGCCCGCTACATTCGGACCATCCCCAAGCCCGTGTCGTCCACAGGGCCGGAGATCGAAGTCCCGCGGAAAGAGATGCTCGACGCGCTGGGCTTGAGCGAGGACGATTGACGCAACGGCGCTGTCCATGTCAACCCACTACGGCCTCGACCTTGGATCATGCGGGCTCCTCGTTGACCTTGGCCCCGATGAAGACGGAGGCCCGGTAGCCCGCTCTGAGGATGTAGAAGAGGCGGCCAGGGTGCTTGGCCCTGGCTCGATCGATGGCCGCCATCTCATCCTCGTCCAGCTCGTAGTCACCCGACTCGACATCGAGGACCAGGTACTTGCCCTTGTGAAGCTATCACACTCCTGTTGTCCAGGATGTGCGTCATCGCCCCCAAGCCCCTCGATGTCAGGGTGTGCAGGGACCAGGACGACGACAACGTGCTCGCCGCGGCCCTCGCCGGCCAGTGGGCAGAGGACGGGTAGAGCGTGGAGAGTGGAGGGCCAGACAAAGCACCCTCCACCCTCCACCCTTCACCCTCTACCCTCCACTCCGTTCCCATTCCCCTGCCCCCCATTCCCCTGCCCACCATTCCCCTTTCTACCAGGTTGCCTCAGAGAAGATTGGCCCCGAAATCCGCCGTACGGCGGACGAAAACGACGCGAAAGAAGACAGGCATTTGACAAGGGAATGGGGACAAGGGAATGTAGAGGCGGACAGGACGGGCTCTGGGTTTCAACCCCAATCCAGTCTTTCCTTCTTCATTCCCTTGTCCCCATTCCCTTGTCAAGTCTTCTCCCTCTTCTCCCATTCCCCTGCCCACCATATCGACAATGCGCTTTCCCCGCTGGTCGTCCTTCAGGAGAACCGCGTACGCATCCGCATTCTGCCCATCCTCCGCCGCGGTCCATCGTGACCCCGCCTCTCCCCGCCGTCTGCGCCGTTCCTTGACCCCGGTAACTGAACACCGAAAACCGGTAACCCCCTCTTTGAACGCCCCGCATGGGGGCTGGGCTGGGCGAATGGACACGCGCCCCCTCGACCGCGCCCTTCCCGCCCAGCCTCAGTACCGCCCGCAAAACCCAGTCTCACCCGAGATCTCCATCACCTCCTCTCCTCTCAGGCGCCAGATGCCGATTGCCCATGCTGCTGCTCGTCTCGGAACTCGGGGTAGATGTCGAGCGGGCGCACGAGGCGCTCGGCCGAACTACACCAGCCCGGCTCATGGTGGCCGGTTACCTCGACCAGCTTGACGTCGCGGATGTTCATCCCAGTCGCCTCGGGTTCTCTGGCCAGGGCCCTGTCACTTGTCGCGCTGGAGCTTAACGACGATGTACGGCGTCTCCCGCTCCAGGTCGGGGTAGATCCTGCCGTTGCCGCAGTTGTCCATGACCTCGAAGAAGTACATGAAATCCCACTTCGGGTCAACGTGCTCGGCGGGCACTACGGCCTCAAAGACGTCGCTCCGACCAGTGGGCACCATGGGCAAGGTGCGGTAGTCCTGGAATTGGGTGACGCTCCGGTATCGCAGCCGGACCCACTTGACGCCGGAGGGGTCTCGGACCTCCGCCCGGACGGTGAGCGGCTTACCCGCCGGGGCAGAGCGGATCGGCTCGTGGGCGAGCGCCGGCGGATCGTGGTCGTCGGTGATCGACACTCGGACCGGCTTGGCCTGTCCCTCGGCGGGCCAGGTGGCCCGGCGGCCATCGACGTCGGTCGCCTCGAGGAAGTAGCTCATTCCATCGCTCAGGCGTGGCTCGGCAGGAGCTTCGCCCTCCCGGGCTGCGGGAAGCCGGGCTTGATAGAGCAGGGGGGCCGTGCGTTCCATGTCCGCGTGCGAGACATTGCCGCGAGCGTCGCTCAGGACGGCCCGCACGGTCTTGATCTCGCTCGGCCCGCTAACGGTCGCTCGGAGGAGGAGGTCCGCGCCGCGGGGAAGCCTCCGCACAGGCACGTGGGCGATCCAGGGGCCGCCCTTCGGCAGGCTCAGGGCGCCCCGAGCTTGTGGAGGGGCGGCGTCGGCGCGCGGCGGGGAGAAGTCACGCCTCTGGGCTTGGAGCGCAGCGAGGCCCTTCCGCAGGGCGGCCAGCTCGTCGCGCCAGTGGCCCGAGAGGCCGGCGCTCCGCATCCCCATCATGAGGTCGTCGGCGTAGACGTCGCCCGCGGCCTCGACGATCTTCGCCCACGCTTCGACGGCCTCGCTCTCGTGGCGGATGGCGTCGTCGAGCGCATTGAGGTCGCGCGTCTGGGCGAAGAAGGCCCAGGCCAGGCCGGCGGGGATGCGGCGGGCATGGTAGTCCGCCAGGCCCGCGAGGATGCGGAGGTCGACCATCGTCGAGAGGAACTCCGTGCCACGGTCGGCTTGTCCGACCGTGCCGGGGAAGACACGGCTGGGCAAGCCAGCCGTGGCACGGAAGCCAGCCGTGGCACCCGGTGTGGGCAGAGCGCGCTTCTCCGCCTCGGCGGCGCACTCGCGGACCTCGCGAGCGGCGCGGGCGAGCCATTCGCTCGTCTGCTGCGGCCAGATGCGCGCGGATTCGCCGCCTTCGAGCGTGAGGCGGGCAGCGTCGGCGAAGCTGAGGAATTGCTCGGTGTCGCTCGGCTCGGCCTTGGCGTATTGCGGCAGGTCCTCGCGGCGCTGCTTCTCCACCCAGCCCCGGGTCATCGGGAAGCGATCGTAGGGGAAGCAGTAGGCCTGGAGCCGCGGCAGGATCTGGCTGGCCCGGTGCAGGCCGCGCTCGACGAACGGCGCGGCCTCTCTGCCGAAGCGGCGCTCGAACTCCTTGCCCCAGACCTCGGGCGGCGTCTGCGGGTTGTAGCTCACGCGACCGAAGACCTGGAAGAAGTGCCAGTAGCGCTCGAACTCCCAGTCGGTGTAGCGGTACTGAGGTCGGAGCAGCTCGAAGGGCTTCTCGTCGTGCGGATGCCCCTGCATTTTGGTGGCGAGCGGCTCGTTCACCTCGAAGCCCTGGCCGTCGTAGAGGTGCGTGCTCTCGGCGAAGCGGCGCACGTAGTCGGGGTCGCCCCAGAGCAGGATACGGGTCGTGCCGCCGTTCCAGAGCCGCCAGTGCATCGGGTATCGCCGGGGATAGCGGAGGAGATCGGCGTAGCCGTGGCGGCGGTCGAACTGGTTCGGGCGGTTGATGTGGGTCGGATGGAAGGGCAGCCCCATCTGTTCCGCCCAGTACTTGGTGCAGATGCGGAGGCGGATGCCCATCGCGAGAGCCAGGTCGATGAGCGAATCGGGGAACTCCTTGGCCCGCGCGTCGAAGCGGAGCCCAGGGCGGACCTCGTTGACAACCTGGTAGACGCCCCGCCAGAACGCCGTCATCTCCGGTCCCGCGAGGCCCGACTCGCCGTGCATGCGGAACTGGACGCCGTCGATGGCGGGCACCCGGCGGAGGAACTCAGCCAGCGCGGCGCGCGTGTAGGGCACCAGGTTCTCCGCCGTCACGCCCCAGACGAGGCCGGGGGTGGGCCGGCGGGCGTCCTCGGTCGGGCCTTGGACGCCGCCGCGGTAGATGTGGTCCCAGATGCCGAGGGTGAAGTTCAGCCCCCGCTCGTGGGCCATGCGGATGAGGCGGTTCAGGGCGTCGAGATTGCGGCGCTGCTGCTCCGGCGTCAGCCCGACCACTCGGACGCCGGGGAAGCCGTCGATGTCGAAGAAGTAAGGGTACGGCGGCGCGAAGTAGCCTCCGTTCTCGTAGCCGAAGATGAGGACGAACGTGTTGAAGCGGTCGCGGGCGAGCATGTCGAGGTAGCGCGCCCAATAGGCTTCGTCGTAGAAGAAGCTCTCGAACTGGGCGCGGTGCATGGTGTAGACGGAGAGAGAGCGCTCGGAGACGAAGGGCTG
>Ga0315273_10009437_pt1 | contig 12371 bp, 12 predicted proteins | sample YL17G02_0_MG_FD_205753 | JGI IMG/M metagenome (GOLD analysis project Ga0315273, IMG submission 205753) | Sediment microbial communities from Yellowstone Lake, YNP, Wyoming, USA - YL17G02_0 | ecosystem: Environmental > Aquatic > Freshwater > Lake > Sediment | place: USA: Wyoming | collected... | reverse complement strand
GACGAAACCGAAGCGATAGCCCGGGGTAATAAAGAGACTCGTCCCTCCGCTGAACGGCGAAAGCCGTCCGTTCCGGCCGGCCGCGCTTTCCAGCAGCCTGAGCGAGGTGGTGCCGACGGCGACGATCTTCCCTCCCCTCGCCTTCACCTTGTTCAGAGCCTCGGCGGTCTTGGCGGCGATGATGCCACGTTCCGCATGCATGACGTGCTCCGCGGTATCGGCGCCCCTGACCGGCAGGAAGGTGCCAGGTCCGACATCCAGCGTCACAAAATGTTCCGAGACGCCCCTCTCGGCAAGCGTCCGCATGAGCCGCTCGGTGAAATGGAGGCCGGCGGTCGGCGCGGCCACCGCGCCCTCCTCCCGCGCGAAGACCGTCTGGTAGTCGTTGCGGTCGCGCGCGTCAGACGGCCGGCGCGAGGCGATATACGGCGGGAGCGGCATGGAGCCTTGCACCGCGATCGCCGCATCGAGAGCAGCGCCGGCAAGATCGAAGGCAAGCGTCACCTCCCCCTCCTCCCCGCGCTGCCCGACCGTGGCGGCAAGGGTCCCGACAAGGCAGACATTGCTCGTTGCGCCGAACTGGATGCGGTCTCCCGGCTTCAGTCGCTTGGCCGGGCGCGCTAGGGCCTGCCAGCGATGCTCGTCGAGACGCTCGATCAGGGTGACGGAGACTTGCGCCCGCGCTCCATCGCGCCCGCGCACGCCCCTGAGCTCGGCCGGGATCACCTTGGTGTCGTTGAACACGAGCGCGTCGCCTGGGGCAAGCAGCGCCGGCAAATCGGAAATTGTTCGATCGACAAAGGGAGGCGTCGTGGCCGGGTCTACGATCAGCAAACGCGCGGCGTCGCGCGGGGCCGCTGGGCGCAGCGCAATCAGCTCTTCCAGCAGCTGATAGTCGAAGTCATCGACGCGCACGGCGCTTAGGGCTTCATAGGAAGCGCACCGTGAGCGCGCCCGCCAGCACCATCGCCACGCCGCCGACGCGGCCAAGGGTCGATCCCCGTTCCAGCAAATCGAACAGGCCAAGCCGGTCGATCAGCAGCGCGGTGAACAATTCCCCGGCGATGCCGAGCGCCATGACCGCGGCAACGCCGATGTGGGGCGCAAGCACGAGGTTGACCGTCACGTAGACCGCGCCGAGCAGGCCGCCTCCGAGCAGCATGTAAAGCGGGAGCATCTTGAGCGCTTCGACATGCGTGCTGTGGCGCGCGAACAGGACGGTCAGGACGATCAGGGCCGCCGTGCCGACGCAAAACGACATGGTGGCGGCGGTCAGAGGATGCCCGAGCCGGGTGGCCACTTCGGCATTGATGGGGGCCTGGAGCGCGATGAACCCGCCGGCGAGAAGCGCGACGAGCGTGAGCGAGAAATCCTGTACCGACATGGGCGCCCCCTCTTTGGTTCAGGTTTTCAGATCGGATGCTATGCGTGCCGAGACGATCTTGTCGGGATTCGACGGCGGCTCGCCGCGATTGATCTTGTCGACATTGTCCATGCCGTCGATTACGCGCCCCCACACCGTGTATTGGCGGTCGAGGAAGCTCGCATCGTCGAAGCAGATGAAGAACTGGCTATCGGCGGAATCAGGGGATTGCGCCCGCGCCATGGACACGGCGCCTCTGGTATGCGGCTCGGTGTTGAACTCGGCCTTGAGCTTCTGGCCCGAGCCGCTCATGCCGGTGCCGGTCGGATCGCCGGTCTGGGCCATGAAGCCCTCGATGACGCGGTGGAACACGACGCCGTCATAGAAGCCCTTGCGCGCGAGCTCCTTGATGCGGGCGACATGGCCAGGCGCAAGATTGGGCCGCATCTCCACCGTAACGCGGCCCTTGGTCGTCTCGATGATGAGGGTGTCCTCTGGTGTTGCCATGGAAGCGATCCTTCTTACCGGGCGCGGGTCTATTTCTCGATCGTCGCCGTCTTGATGTAGTCGAGCTTGGGAAATGCCTTTTCGAGATAGGCGTTGCCCATGCTCTGGACGATGCCCTGGTTGGGGCCGTGGCCCTTCGGCGCGCCCTCGCCATAGCCGCCATAGAGGGCAGCCACCACGTCCATGCCCGACACCACTTTGCCGAAGGGCGAGAAGCCTTGGCCGTCGAGCCCAGCATTGTCACCGAAATTGATGAACACCTGCGTCGTGCGCGTGTTGGGACCGGCGGTAGCGAAGGTGACGGTGCCGCTCTGATTACTCTGTTTGACTGGGTCGTCCTTGATGTTGGCGTCGCGCCACGCCGCCGCGATGTTCGGATCGCCATTGATGCCGAACTGCACCATGAAGCCTTCGAGCACGCGGAAGAAGCGCGCGTCGTTGTAGTAGCCGTTCTTCACCAGATTGTAGAAGCGGTCGGCGCCGTTCGGCGCCCAATCGCGATGCACCTCCACGACGAAGTTCCCCTTGCTCGTGTCGAACTTGGCCTTGTAGACGGCGGGCGCCTTCTCGTTTAGGCTCGCGGGATCCGACAACTCGCCGGCAAAAGCAGGGCCGTGCGCAGCGACAATACCAATGACGAGCGTGGCAACGAACGCGATGCTTGCCTGAAACCTCATGACACCTCCTTGGGAACGGTTCGGACCCGGACTAGGGTCTAGACCCTAGTGCGGCAAACTTCTTCTTGAGCGTGGCGTTTACGACGGGCGGCACGAAGGACGAAACGTCGCCGCCCATGGCGGCAATCTGGCGGACCAGACTTGCCGCGATATGCCGCGCCTCCGGCGAGGAGGCCAGAAACACCGTCTCGATCTCCGGCGCAAGGGCCTGGTTCATCCCGGCCATCTGCATCTCGTAGTCGAAATCGCCGGCGTCGCGTAAGCCTCTAATGACCACCGTGGCCTTCGCGTCCTTAGCCGCATCGACCGTCAAATTATCGTAAGTGGTCACCTCGAGCTTAAGCCCGATCTCCTTCGCCACGGGGTTCAGCACCTCGGAGGTCAGCTTCACGCGTTCCTCGGCGGTGAATAGAGGATGCTTGTCGTGATGGGTGCCGATGGCGATCACCAGTTTGTCGACGAGGTGGGCCGCGCGGCGCACGATGTCGACATGACCGTAGGTGACGGGATCGAAGCTTCCGGGGTAAAGGCCCACGCGCAATTGTCGAACTCCGCAAGCGCGATGGTTGCTGCCCTCACCGAGGGGGCCGGAACGCCCGGTCGCGCGAGCCACCTTCTAGCCGCGCAGGTCGGGCATGGGCAAGGCGCTTATGTCCGATAAGCGCCGGCAGCACCCCCGCAAAATAGAAGGGCCCGGAAAGCCGGGCCCTTCCGCACCCCCATTTGGCTTTGTGATTTACTTTATTGGGGCGGCGTCTGTGCGATGGCCGAAAATGCTGCCGAGATTGAAGCGGTAGCCCAGGCCAGCGGAGAATATCCAGGGATCGAGATCGGCGTCGCCCACGACGTTGGCGCCCCCCAGCGCGGTGTTGTGCCAGGTGACCGTGGTATCGAGCCAGGTCTTCTTGACGTCGGCGTTGAGGGACCAGCCGTTGCCGAGCGAAACGTCGAGGCCCGCCTGTAGCGTAAAGCCCCAGGCATCGTCGATATCGACCTTGGTCGCGCCGAGCAGATTGGCGCCCGGGCCGGTGTCGAAGAAGTTGATGTATTGCACGCCCGCGCCGACGTAAGGCTGGAAGGATCCCATGCCGGTGAAATGGTATTGCAGGGTCAAAGCGGGCGGGAAGATCTAGGTGTCGGCGATCTCACCAAGAGGTGCGATGGTCCCCTTCCCGTCGATCTCGTGCTTGGCGAAGCAACAGAACATCTCGACCGCGAGATTCTTGTTGAGGAAATAGCTGAGCGTCAGCGCCGGGCGCGCTCTCTGGCGGCGCGGGCACTCATTGAGGTCAATGGCCGACGCTTGATCGAGGCATCGCTCGGCACGGTCGTCTGACCGGCCGTGCTCAGGCCTCCGCGACAGCCGACTCCTCGCCATTCTCGTCGGGAATGTGCTCGACCGAGACCACGCGCTCGCCCTCCGCCGTCGAGAACACGATTACCCCTTGGGTCGAGCGCCCCATGAGGCTGATGTCCTCGACCGGCACGCGGATCAGCTGACCGCCATCGGTGACGAGCATGATCTGGTCGGTCTCCTCGACGGGGAAGGATGCGATCAGCTTGCCGTTCCGCTGGTTGACGATCATGGCGATGATACCTTTCCCGCCGCGACCCGAGATGCGGTACTCGTAGGCGCTCGTGCGCTTGCCGTAGCCGTTCTCCGAGACCGTCAGCACGAATTCCTCGTGCGCGCTGAGCTCGGCGTAACGCTCGGGGCTTAGCACCACGGTCTCCTGGCCGTTGCTCTCGGCTTCCATCTCCTCCACATCGACGCCCCCCCGACGAATGACATTGGCCTGGCGGACATAGGCGGCGCGTTCGGCGGGAGGCGCCTCGATATGGTTGAGGATCGCCATGGAGATGACCTGGTCGCCGCGCTCGAGCTTGAGGCCGCGCACGCCGGCCGACTCGCGGCCCTTGAACACGCGCACATCGATAACGGGAAAGCGGATCGCCTGGCCTTCCGCCGAGGTGAGCAGCACGTCCTGCTGCTCGTTGCAGACCTGCACGCCGATGATGCCGTCACCGGCGTCGAGCTTCATGGCGATCTTGCCGTTCTGACGCACCTCGATGAAGTCTGAGAGCTTGTTCCGCCGGACGCTGCCGTAATTCGTGGCGAACATCACGTCGAGTTTCGCCCAGGAGGCCTCGTCCTCGGGCAGCGGCATGATGGTGGTGATGGTCTCGTCCTTGCCGAGCGGGAGCAGATTGATGAGCGCCTTGCCGCGCGCCTGCGGCGCCGCGAGCGGCAGCCGCCATACCGTCATCTTGTAGGCCATGCCGCGCGAAGAGAAGAACAAAACGGGCGTATGGGTATTGGCGATGAAGATGCGGGTGACGAAATCCTCCTCGCGTGTCGCCATGCCGGCGCGGCCTTTGCCGCCGCGGCGCTGAGAGCGGTAGGCGGATAGCGGCACGCGCTTGATGTAGCCCTTGTGGGAGACGGTGACGACCATGTCCTCGCGCTGGATCAGGTCCTCGTCCTCGACCTCGCCTTCCATCTCGAGGATTTGGGTGCGGCGCGGCGTGCCGAACTCGACTTTGATCGCAATCATCTCGTCCTTGATGATGGTCACGATGCGCGCGCGCGAACGGAGAATGTCGAGATAGTCGGCGATCTCGCCGCCGAGCTTGGTCAGCTCGTCGCCGATCTCGTCGCGGCCAAGCGCGGTCAAGCGCTGGAGGCGGAGCTCGAGAATGGCGCGGGCCTGCTCCTCGGACAGGCGATAGGCGCCCTGGGCTGAGACCTTATGGCGCGGATCGGCGATCAGCTCGACCAGAGCGACCACGTCTTTCGCCGGCCATTGGCGCGTCATCAATTGCTCACGCGCGGTGGCCGGATCGCGCGCCTTGCGGATCACCGCGATCACCTCGTCGATATTGGCCACGGCAATGCCCAGGCCCACCAGTACATGGGCGCGGTCGCGCGCCTTGCGCAGCAAGAACTTGATGCGCCGCCCAACCACCTCCTCGCGGAACTCGGTGAAGGCACGGATCATGTCCTTGAGATTGAGCTGCTCCGGCCGGCCGCCGATCAGCGCCACGATGTTGGCGCCGAAGGTGCTCTGGAGCGGGGAGAAGCGGTAAAGCTGGTTCAGCACCACGTCGGCCATAGCGTCACGCTTCAGTTCGATGACGACCCGCATGCCCTGGCGGTCGGACTCGTCGCGAATGTCGGAGATGCCTTCGATCTTCTTCTCGCGCACAAGCTCGGCGATCTTCTCCACCATCGACGCCTTGTTCACCTGATACGGGATCTCGGTGATGATGAGCGCCTCGCGCTCTTTGCGGACGGTCTCGGTGGTGACGCGCCCGCGCATGAGGATCGAGCCGCGGCCCTTGTGATAGGCGGAGCGAATGCCGGAGCGCCCGAGAATGAGGCCGCCGGTCGGAAAATCGGGCCCCGGGACGATCTCCACCAGCTCCTCGATGCCGATGGCCGGATTATCGAGATAGGCGATGCAGGCGTCGGTCACCTCGCCGAGATTGTGCGGCGGGATGTTGGTGGCCATGCCGACGGCGATGCCGGCCGCGCCGTTGACGAGCAGGTTGGGGAATTTCGCCGGCAGCACGACGGGTTCGCGCTCGCGGCCGTCGTAGTTCGCCTGGAACTCGACGGTATCGTTCTCGAGATCGTCGAGCAGCGACATGGCGGGGCGCGCCAGCCGGACCTCGGTGTAGCGCTCGGCCGCGGGCGGGTCGCCGTCGACCGAGCCGAAATTCCCCTGCCCGTCGATCAGCGGCAGGCGCATGGAGAACTCCTGCGCCAGACGCACGAGCGCGTCGTAGATCGCTTGATTGCCGTGCGGGTGATACTTACCCATGGTGTCGCCGGTGACGCGCGCCGATTTGTTGTAGGGGCGGTCCGGCGTGTAATTGTTCTCGTGCATCGAATAGAGGACGCGGCGATGCACGGGCTTCAGTCCGTCGCGCACGTCGGGAAGCGCGCGCGACACGATCACGCTCATGGCGTAATCGAGATAGGACCGCTTCATCTCGTCGATGAGCGAGATGGGCCTGATGTCAGAGGGCCCCGGTCCCTCGACCTCTGTCTTGTCGTTGTCAGCCAAGGAAGGGAAAGCCTGTTCTAAGAGGTGAGCGACGCCCACGCTATCGGCGGCGGGATGGAAAACCGCATCCTCGCGCGAGACCGAAAACGATGGCCGTAAGACGCTTCTCTATAGCTGATTTACCACCCCGTTCGCAACCGCGCAAAGGGGGCAAATGGCAACTGATTTCCGCTCTTTTTTCAATGGTTTAACTTGACTCCGGGCCGGCAATTCGGCGTTGCACAAGAGTGCGATTCGCCCGTACCGGAGAGTCGCGGCGAAAGCAAGATACGGGAACGGCCGAGAGCACGCATCCCCTCACGCCGGCTTGGCGATCATCCGCCAGAAAATGACGAGCACCGAGAGAAAGGCCGGCCAGCCGAGCCAGAACCAGAAACTTCCTTGCAGGATGCCGACGCAATTCACCACGGCGTCGAGTGGATACTGGCTGATTCCGTTCCCCGGCGCGACGGCCTAGCGCCCGCTCGGGGATCCTTGCGCCTTTGGCGCCGCGCCCGATCCCAGCACCGAGGTGAGCCGCTGCTGCGCGCCGCGCATGAGACTACCCACGCAGTCCCCCGTCCAGGCCTTGCGCCTCAGGGCCGGGTGCTCGACGAAGTGCCACGACAGGATCGCGAACGCGAGCACCGCCGGGAAACTGCACACGAAGAGCCATGCCGGCGGGATCCGCGGATCCAGCATGACGAAGGTCTGCTGGATGGGAAAGCAGAGAATATAGAGGCCATAGGAGTAGTCGCCGAACCGGTTGAAGCGCCTGATGGCCCCCGCCGGCACCAGCGCGAACCAGAGAAGGCTATAGGCCAGCGCCACTATGAGCGCTGCCTCGTAGGCGGCCGTGCCGTAGGTCGCCGCCGCCACCAACCCGAGGACGAGCGCAACCGCAAGATCCAGTCTGATCTTGCCGGCAAAGACATAGAAGGCGCCGCCCACGAAGAACCCGAGGATGAACCGGGCCGCGCTGTCGACCGCGCCACTGTCCTCGCGCCAAGAGGTCGCGAGGGTGACGAACACATAGAAGCCGAGGATCGCGGCGAGCGTCAACGTGGCGCGGAATCGCGTCGCCAGCGCTCCGACGAGAGCGAAAAGCGCGAGCAGCCCGTAGCACATGGTCTCATAGCGCAAGGTCCAAAGCGGCGGATCGATGGCGCCGCTTTGCGGCACTGTGTCGAAGACGCCGGGCAGCGTGAGCGAATGGGTGATGAGGGAAGCGGTCAACGGCACGAACAGCCAGGGCCGTGGATCGGTGAAATAGTCCCCGAACGAGGCCGCGGTCACCACAGGGCCGAGCACAAAGGCAATGCCGATACAGACGGCCAATAGGGCGGGGAACAGGCGAAGGACGCGCGCCACAGCATAATCGATAAGGGTCGGCTGCGTCATCACGCTGCGCGTGACGAGAAAGCCCGAGATGATGAAGAACACGTCGACCGCCAGACGTCCGATCTCGAGCCTGTCGACGTCGATGAGCGCACCCGCCGCTTGGTCGTGCGCGACGAGCGCGAAGCTGTGATCGAGGATCACGGCCGAGGCCGCGAGGAACCTGATCAGATTGAAATTGTTGTCTCTGCCGTGAAGCAGAGCGGCGATCGTGTTCGCCATAGGCCTATCCCGCGAGCTGCTGCGGCCGACGCGCGCGCGCGACGATCTCGTGGCCTCGCGCGGATAGGCCCATGCAAGGACCATACCGGCGGCAAAGATGGGGCGACAGGGGAGGCTCCGAACAACGTTAAGCTTCGTGCTTAATGCCGGAGTGTCCGCCTGAGGCGGCGCCCTCCTCCCACAGTTAAGGTTACGCGCTAGAACGGGATCTCGTCGTCGAGCTCCTTGTCGAAGGAACCCCCGCCCTTGGCGCCACCGCCGGCAAATGGACCGGACCGCCCAAAATCGCCGCCACTACGCTGGTCGCTCTCGCCCGCGCCGTCGCGCTGTCGCCCGTCAAGCATCGTAAGCTGGGCGTTGAACCCCTGGAGCACGACCTCGGTGGTGTAACGATCCTGCCCCTGCTGGTCCTCCCATTTGCGCGTCTGAAGCGAGCCCTCGAGATAAACCTTGGCGCCCTTCTTCAAATATTGCTCGGCAATTTTCGCCAGATTCTCGTTGAAGATGACCACGCGATGCCATTCGGTCTTCTCGCGCCGCTCGCCGCTCGCCTTGTCGCGCCAGCTCTCGCTCGTCGCCACGCGCAGATTGGCGATGGGACGGCCGTCTTGGGTGTGACGGATTTCAGGATCGGCACCGAGATTGCCGATCAGGATGACCTTGTTGACCGATCCGGCCATGTGACGAGACCTCCACGCGGGGCTGTACGGCTTAGCGCCGGCCCCACTCTACTGTGCGCAAGCCGCCGCCTGCCAGACCGCAAAGCTGCTGTCCACAGGCCAAGGGCCACATGCGTTTGTACACGTTTTGTTCTTTATGGTCCAGCCCTCGCGCGTCTTGAGATTTCGACAAACGCGCCCTATGCCTTAAGTACAACACTCGGGTGGGCGTACCGGCAGTGCGTCAGGCGCTCGCCTCAAGCGGGGGACACGGAAGATGCAGCGGTCCGTCGAGCAGCGGCAGGCACCCAAGCGCCGTATCAGCGAGCGGCGCCATCCCCGCGCACAAGTTCTCGGCTTCACCGGCCAGCAATGGCCCTTCATCTTCGTCCTGGTCGGCAATTGGCTGTTCGCCGCCGCCTTCTTCGCCGTGGCCAAGCTCCTTTGGCATTGGGTGCCGACCGAGTGGACTCTTGGCGACCGCATCGCTCTCGTCATCAAGGACGCCGTCATCGCCATTCTGCCGGCGGTGCTCGCCATCTGCATCGTCGCCGCGCAGCGCCTCGACCCGAGCATGTGGGTCGGCCGCACCGCCAAGCCCAATTCCGCCCTCGACATCAACACGAAGTTCATCCTCAACACGTTCGAGCAGTTTATCCTCTATTTCATCGGCAATGCGGGAATGGCGCTCTATTGCCCGCCTGAGGAGGCGCGCTCCCTCATCATCCTCACGACTCTTTTCCTGCTGGGGCGCGTGCTGTTCTGGGTCGGCTATCACTACAATCCTTATGTGCGCGCCTTCGGCTTCGGCATCACCTTCTATCCGACGGTTGCGGTCTATCTCTGGCTCATTCTCCGCATGGTGTTCGGCGTAACCATTCGGATTTGACCCGCTGGGTGGAGCGCCCCCCGCTCTACCGTCCCTGCTGCCAGTGCAGGACAGAGTCGAGCGGCCAGACAAACATCAAGACGTTCAGCGTCAGGTTGTCCCTGATCATGGCGCCGATAAACACTTCGAGCGCGATGGCAATGACCATTGTGAGCCAGACAGGCAGGCGCGCGGCGAGAAAGAATCCGAGCATCATGAAGAGAATGTCGCTCACCGAATTGATGACGCTGTCGCCGTAATAGTTGAGCGAGATCGTCATCTCGCGATAATGATTGATGACGAAGTCGGTGTTCTCGACGACCTCCCAGGACGCCTCGATGACGACGGCGAGCACGAGCCACATCCCGAAGGACAGCGGCACAAAGCGCGACACGAGCCACAGCAGCCCATAGAAAAGAAAGCCGTGGATGATGTGGGAAGGCGTGTACCAGTCGATCAAGTGCTGGGAATTCTCCGCACTCGCGACGTCGAAATGCCACAGCTTCACATAACCGCATTTGCAGATGAGCGGATGGCCCATCAGGTAAAGGGCGAGCGCCGCGGCGACGATAATGGCGGTAACGAGGAGCGTTGTCTGCATGCGGGAAAGCTGCATGGCGCGGCATCTAGGCTGAGAATCGGTCTGCCGTCCTCTTTTTTGTCATCGCCCGGCTTGACCGGGCGATCCAGTACCCCCGGTCCTCCCCGATATCCGGTGGCGGTGTTTACTGGATGCTCGCCTTCGCGGGCATGACAACTATCCTGTTCCCCTTGCTGTTTATGGCGTCGGCGACCTAGGCTTGCACTACGGAGCCAGGGCCAGAGAGCATTGCCAACATGACCCAAGACGATGCGCTCGCTCTGCTCAAGACCGGCGCATCCATCTTCCTCACCGGTCAACCCGGGAGCGGCAAGACCCACACGGTCCAACGCTACATCAAGGCGCTTCAGCTCTTGGGGATCGAATACGCCTACACCGCCTCGACCGGCATCGCCGCCACGCACGGGCATGGCATCACCATTCATGCCTGGAGCGGGATCGGGGTGCGCGAGACGCTCGACCGGCGCGACCTCGACGCGCTCGCCGCCAATCGCCGCCTCGCCGCCCGGATCGAACGAACGAGCGTGCTGGTCATCGATGAAATCTCGATGCTGCCGGCGCGGAGCCTAAGCCTGGTCGACGCGGTCTGCCGCCATATCAGGGGAACGTCCTCGCCATTCGGCGGCCTACAAATTGTTCTCGCCGGCGACTTCTTCCAGCTGCCGCCCGTGGTTCGCCGGGACGCCGAGCGGCCAATGCTCTCGCTCGGCGACGGCTCCGACGTGTTCGGTACGGAGTTCGCGCACGCCTCGCCCGCCTGGCGCGATCTTGCTCCAACGGTCTGTTATTTGTCTGAGCAGCACCGGCAAAGCGACAAGCCGTTCCTGGAGGTGCTCGCCGCCATCCGCTCCAACGCTTGCTCCCGTCTCCATCGCGAGCGCCTCGCCTCGCGGCTGATCGACAAGGACCGGCTGCCGGAAGGCTGCACGCGGCTCTTCACCCATAACGCCGCGGTGGACGAGCTCAACCAGCGGGAGCTCACGCAGCTCGGCGGCGAGACGCATCGGTTCACCATGCTCGCCAGGGGCCCGGACCCCTTCGTGCAGGCGCTGAAGCGCGGTTGCTTGTCGCCCGAAATCGTCGCCCTCAAGCAAGGCGCCGTGGTGATGTTCACCAAGAACGACGCTGCCGGCCGCTTCGTCAACGGCACGCTCGGGATCGTGGAAGCGTTCGACCCCGATGACGGTTACCCCATGGTGCGGACGCGCGGCGGCAAGCGCATCCTGGCCGAGCCCGTCACGTGGAAGATCGACGAGGCCGGCAAAGAGCGGGCCAGCATCACGCAGGTGCCGCTTCGGCTCGCCTGGGCGATCACCGTGCATAAGAGCCAGGGCATGTCACTCGATGAAGCGGTGATCGATCTCTCACGCGCCTTCGAGCACGGCCAGGGCTATGTCGCGCTGTCGCGGCTGCGTGAGCTGTCGGGGCTGCACCTGCTGGGCCTGAACGAGCGGGCGCTGCGCGTGCATCCCCGCGCGGTGGAAAAGGATGCCGAGTTCCGCGCGGTGTCGGAGGCCGCGCGTGGGGCCGTGTCTTGCCTCGACGCTGCGGAACTCGGCCGAAGGCAGGAGGCTTTCCGCGCTGCCTGTGGCGCGCGCCCGGCGCCAGGCGAAGCCGACCTGCCCCGTGGACCGAAGGGTTCGGGCTACCCCAAGCGCTATGAGGTGGCGGCGATGCGGGAGACCCATGGGAAAGCCTATGCGCCGTGGACCGCGGCGGAGGAGAGCGACCTCGCGCGCCGCCATCGCCAGGGCGAGACGGTGGACGCGATCGCGGCCCACCTCGGCCGCAAGGCGAGCGCCGTACGGTCCCGCCTCAAAAAGCTCGCGCTAATCTAGGACCGTTATCCCAGATACCGCCCCCCTTCCCCTTGCCCGTCAACCTCTTGGGGACTAAGCCTCTTCAGGCCTTGTCGAACCGGCTGGCCACGCCGACATTGCTGACAGAATGACCTCCAAATTCATCTCCATCCGCGGCGCGCGCGAGCACAACCTCAAGAACGTCTCGCTCGACCTGCCGCGCGAGCA
>Ga0315273_10009436_pt1 | contig 12371 bp, 10 predicted proteins | sample YL17G02_0_MG_FD_205753 | JGI IMG/M metagenome (GOLD analysis project Ga0315273, IMG submission 205753) | Sediment microbial communities from Yellowstone Lake, YNP, Wyoming, USA - YL17G02_0 | ecosystem: Environmental > Aquatic > Freshwater > Lake > Sediment | place: USA: Wyoming | collected... | reverse complement strand
CCTGGCACTGTTGTGCGCCTCGCTCGTCGTTGCAGTCAAGCTGCGTACTCCCTGGCTCGATCCCTCCGGCGCCCTCTTCGCCAATTGGCGCTGGTTCGTCACCCTGGCGGCCGTGTGGGTCGTGGTCAGCCAGCTGCTTGATTGTTACGACCTGGCCCGCGCCGCCAGCGCGCCTCACAGCATGCTCAACGCCAGCGTCGCGGCCGCCGTCACTGTGGCGGTCTACCAGGTGATCCCGCTTGTCACCCCTTCCCTGGAACATCGTAGTCTGATGCTCATCTTCGCCGTCTTGTCCCTTGGCGGCATCAGCTTCTGGCGCGGGTTCTACGCCGTGGTTTTCGTCCAACCAGCCTTTCATAGGCACGCGCTGGTGTTCGGGGCCGGTTGGGCGGGCCGTGCCCTCATCGAGGCGTTGCCTCACTCGTCGGCGCCCGGCAATCCCTTCCACGGCACCGGCTACCACATCATCGGCTTTGTGGATGACGACCCGGCCATGCGGGAGGGCGCAGGCCTCGCAGGAGTCCCAGTGCTCGGCTGTTGCGCCGATCTGCTTCGCCTCGCCCGCGAGCACCAGGTGGATGAAGTCGTGCTGGCCATCACCCACCGGAACTTGATGTCTCAGGCCGCTTTCGATGCGGTTCTGGCCTGCCAGGAAACGGGAATCCCCGTCACGACGGTCCCGGCGCTCTACGAACGCCTGCTGGGACGCCTGCCGGTGGACCACATCGGCCGCGACATCGGGGCGGTGCTGAAGTCTGCCAGCGGCCCAAGCGAGCGCTTCTATTGGGGCTTCAAGCGCTTGGTGGATCTGCTGGCGGGGGCCCTAGGCATGATGGTAGTGGCCATCCTCATCCCGCTCGTCTGGCTGGCAAACGCAGTTCTCTGTCCTGGCCCGATCTTCTACCGCCAGGTTCGGGCTGGCCGCGCCGGACACCCCTTCACCCTGGTCAAGTTTCGCACGATGATGCCCGATGCCGAACGGGCCACCGGCCCCGTTTGGACGGCGGACAAGGACCGGCGGATCACCAAGGTCGGCCGCCTTCTGCGCAAATCCAGGCTGGACGAGCTTCCGCAGCTCTACAACGTCTTGCGCGGCGAGATGAGCCTGGTCGGCCCCCGTCCCGAGCGCCCGGAGCTCATCGACGGCCTGGTCCTGCAGATCCCGTTTTACCGCGCGCGGCACTGCGTGCGCCCTGGCATCACCGGCTGGGCCCAGGTGCGCTTTGGCTATGGCAACACGATCGACGCAGCGCGGACCAAGCTGGAGTACGACCTCTACTACATCCGGCATGCCGATTTGTACCTGGACGCCATCATCTGGCTCAAGACGGCGGCCGTCGTCTTCGGGCTGAGGGGACAGTAGTGGGGCGCATTCTCTTCCTCACCCAGGTGCTACCGTTCCCATTGGACGCCGGCCCCAAGGTGCGTGCCTACTACATGCTGCGCCATCTCTCGGCCCGTCACGAGGTCACGCTGGTTTCCTTCGTGCGGCCTGACGATTCGCCGGCAGCGGTCGATCACCTGCGAGGCTTCTGCCACGCCGTGCATACGGTGCCGATGCGCCGCTCTCCTTGGCGCAACGCCAGGGCCGCCGCCAGGGGCCTGCTCGGTGGCTTGCCTGTCGTCGTGGCCCGCGATGAGATCGCTCAGATGTCGCAAACCGTGCGCCGTCTGGCCTGCGCCGGGCCGGTCGACGTGGTCCACGCCGATCAGCTTTCGATGGCCGGCTATGGCCAGATGGCGGCGTGCGCCGGAAATGGCCGGCCCAGCCGCAGGCCACGCACGTTGCTGGATGCGCACAACGCCGTACATATCCTCGCCCGGCGCATGGCGGAAGCGGAACCCAATCCGTTGCGCCGGGCCGTGATGGCCCGGGAGGCGCATGCCTTTGCCCGCTACGAGGCGGGCATGTGCCGCGCCTACGACGCCGTGCTGACGGTCACCGACGAGGACCGGCAGCTCCTCCTGAGGCTGCTCGGGGAAGGGCAAGCCGCTGAGCGCCACTGTAAGTTCTCCGTCGTCCCGATCTCGGTGGACCCGCAGGCCGTGCATCCGGTCGAGCGCCGTCCCGGCGGACCGCCCACGATCCTGCACCTGGGCACGATGTTCTGGCCGCCCAATGTCGCCGGCGTGCTTTGGTTCGCCCGTGAGGCGCTGCCGCTGATCCACCGGCACTGCGCGGACGCCCGCTTCGTCATCGTGGGCAAGAAGCCTCCGCAGGAGGTCCGGGCGCTTGCAGCGGACAGCCGGATCGAAGTGGCCGGCTATGTGTCCGATCCGGCGCCGCTCCTGGCAGCGGCGGATGTCTTCGTGGTGCCGCTGCATTCAGGCAGCGGGATGCGCGTGAAGATCCTCGATGCCTGGCTGTGGGGGCTGCCGGTCGTGTCCACCCCGATAGGGGCCGAAGGCATCGCCTGCCACGACGGTGAAGATATCCTGATCGCCGCTGACGCCGCCGCCTTTGCCGAAGCTACCCTGCGCCTGCTGCGCGATCCGGCGCTCAACCAACGCCTGCGCACCCGGGGCCGCGCCTGGGTCGAACAGAACTACGCCTGGCAAGTTGTCTACCAGCGCGCCGATGAGGTATACTCCAGGCTCATCACAGACTCAACGTGAAAAGGTCATGACCGAACTCACACCCAATATCTGCCCGCATCTTGGCCTCGCCAGCGATCGCACGCTCACGCGCACGGCGCCTGACGACTGGCACCGCTGCTACGCTCAAACTCCGCCGGTGGCGCCCCACGTCGATCACCAGCGCGCTCTATGCCTGAGCACCACCCACTCCGGCTGCCCGTCCTACGTGGCGCCGGCGGCGGCCGATGCGCTCCACGCCGCTGTTCCGAAACCGGTTCCCCGCTGGCTGCGGGTCCTGCCGTGGGCCGCCTTGGCCGTCATGCTGCTGGTCGTGACCGTCGTCTACGCCCGGGTTATCCTCGGCCCGCCGGCGAATGCGTCCCCACCACCCACATCCGCCGCGCTCGTCGCCGCGCCTGGCGCTACAGCGCCCTCGGCCGAAACGGACTCGACTTCTGATCCGGCACCGGCGACGCCCGCCGTGGCATCGCCTGCCCGCAGCGCGCGCTACGCCACCCCCACGCCCGAACCCGGCGGCCGCGTCCTCACGCTCTCACCCAGGGCCGGCGAGGCGGGCTGGTGGTCCAACGCCGATGCCCGCGGCAACCACCTCGGCGACTCCTTTCTGCACGCCGGGTACTTCAATGGGCAGACCTACATCTCGGCGATCGCGTTCGACCTGCGCAACGTGCCGCGTGGGGCGCCCATCCGCGATGTTACCTTGAGCCTGACGGGCCTGAAGGCCGACCGCTTCACTCCGGGGGCCGGTGGCACGTGGTCGCTGCAGCTCCTGCCGGCCGGCGCTCTCCCGGACCTGGCCCGCTCCGATTTCCAGAAGCTGCTCAGCGCCCCGATCTCGGCCACGCTCCTGCCGGCGCTCGTCCCGGCCAACCTGGCCGAGGGCCAGGCCAACCGCTGGAGGCTGGATGCCTCCGCCCGCGCGTGGCTGGGGCAGCAGGTGCTCGAAGGCGCTCCCTCGATCATCGCCCGCATCACCGGCCCGGCGGGGGGCCGCGATACCCTGTTTGCCTGGGACAGCGGCGCAGGCGCCGAGACGGCGGGCAATGCTCCCGAGCTTGTGCTCAGCCTTGGCCCGGCGCCAAGTACCCCGCCGCCCCTGCCCACGGGCGCTGTCATCGTCGCCACCTCGACGCCGACCCCCGCCAATGTGCTGACCGTGGCGGCCCACGCGCTCACGGCGACCTACGTCGCCACGACCGTGGGGACCTACACTCCGGCGCCCTACATGATCGTGACGCCCACGCCGCTGCCGGCCAACCTCGCCACGGCGCAGGCCCAGGGCTTTGGCGACGGCAGGCTGCCTATCGTAGTCTACACGCCGACCCCGGCCAATGCCGCCACCGCCGCTGCCGACTCCGCCTACGCGACGGCCGTCGCCGTCACGACCGGCACCTTCACACCCGTGCCCGCCAACGCCGTAACCCCGGTGGTAGTTCTGCCGACGCCGATGCCCAAGAACGTCGCCACCGCCGCTGCCCAACTGCTGGCGGCCACCGCTCAAGCGGAACAGACCGGAACGGCTACGTCCTTGCCATTCGGCGCCGTGATCGCCACAACGACGCCCGAGCCGCCCATCCTAGTTGACCCGCCGACACCCGCTAACTATGCCACAGTCGCCGCTCGGATCGAATACGCCACCGCCGTAGCCGTGACGACCGGCACCTTCACCCCGATTCCGCCCGACGCCCTCTATGCCACGCCGGAGCCCGAGGCGACGCCCCTGCCGCTGCTGATTGAGGTGACGCCGGCGCTCCCACCCTCGCCGACTTCCACGCCGCCCGGCGCTATGCCTGCAGAACTCTCCGGGAAGGTGCTGTTCTACAGCGACCGTGCTGGCTCACCCCGACTTTACGCCCTCGATCCGACCTCCGGCGGCCTGACCTGGGTTACGCAGGAGTGGCCGTTCGACCTGGCCTGGGCCAGCGTTGGAAAGTCACCCGATGGGAACTACGCGGCACAGGTGCAGATGGTATCCGAGGAGTACGTCGCCAACAAGGTGACCGGGGCCAAAGACACCCGATCGGTGGCCCGGATCTTCGTCCACGACAACCAGTACAATACGTCACGGCAGCTAACGAGCGGCAACGGCTGGAGCTACGACCCGGCGTGGTCGCCGAAGGGGGACCGCATCGCCTTCGTCTCCCAGGAGCCGGGCAACGACGAGATCTATACCATGAACCCGGACGGCTCCGACCAGCTCCAGTTGACGTCGAACACGTGGGAGTGGGACAAGCACCCGAGCTGGTCGCCGGACGGCTCGCAGATCGTCTTCTGGTCGAACCGCGACGCCGGCCACCGCCAACTGTGGGTGATGGACGCGGACGGCAACAACCAGCGCCTGCTGCTCTCCTCTTCTTTCAACGACTGGGACCCGATTTGGGTCAGGTAGCAGCGGCGAGGGTGTGTCTGGACCTGGGCGCAGTCGTTGCGAGGAGCGGCTCCAGGCGTAGCGACACTCCTTTCGCAGTACGAAGCGACGAAGTAATCTCGCACGGCGCGAAGAGATTGCTTCGGGCTGCGGCCCTCGCAATGACGCTTCTCTATGAGCCGGTTTGACTCGGTTGTAGATTGTGTTGGTGCGATGTAGCGAGGGGCACTACTGACAAAAGTGGGCTCAGCGACGATCATTGTGTAGATGCAAAACCGCACAAGAGAGCCGCTAAGCCCATGAACATTGTAGAACGTGGCAGGGCGCACCTGCAATTCTTGATCGCCTTGGCCAAGCGTACAGTTTGGGATTGGAAGCGGTGTCCGAACTGCAACAGCACTCGAACGAGTTGCTGGGGGAGCTATTGGCGCTACCCATGGTTCTTGGGCCAGGGGCGGCGGGAAGTGCGCATCCAACGCCACATGTGCCATCAGTGCGGCCATGCCTATTCCGAGCAGTCCGCGCTGTTGGTGCGTCGCAGTTGGTATGCCCGGGAAGTGCATCGCTGTGCGATTGATCATTGGCAGCATCTGGGCACCTCGCAGCGCCGTACGGCTGAGATGGTGCGGTCCTGGCTGGGGCGCCAGGAGCGGTGGCTGTTGTGGCGGCCCTTGGAGTCGCAACCGACTGAGCGCTGCTATTTGTCGGCCAGCACGGTGCAGCGCTGGCTGGATGGGGCAGGCCAGACTGCTCAAGCCAGCGTTGACGGCCAACTCCGTGGTATTGGCTCCACGCAGGTCGTGGGCACCGACGGCTTGTGGGCTAAGCTCAAAGGTCGCGGGCAACGGGTGATACTGCTGGTCGTAGACAGCGTCAGCGGCCTGGTTTATCCGCCCATTGTCGCCCAAGGCGAGGAGGCGGCGGGGCCGTGGCAGCGGCTGTTTGAGCGAGCTCAGCAGGCTGGACTGGACCTGTCTGCCTTACGCGGCGTGACCTCCGATGGCGCCCAGGGATTGCTGGCCTATTTGCAGCGCGGGCTGACTTGGGTGCAGCAGCAGCGCTGCGTCTGGCACTTATGGCGTAATCTGGGCCGGGAGCTATCCCGAGCTGCGAGCCAAGCGGCCTCCGGGCTGAGCGCTGAGGCTGCCGCCCAGGCCCGCCAGCAAGCCCGCACTGAGTTGGGCGAGCTGATCCACCGGATCCATCGACGCCCAGAGCTATGAACAGGCGGAAGCAGCGTTAGCGGCGCTGCCGGGGCATCCGCTGGGCGCAACCATCGGCCAATTGCTCAACCAGCAGTTGGATCGGGTGCTGGTGCACCTGCTGGATTATTACCGGGGCCTGCAACGCGTGACCCCGGAGTGGCCGAAGGTGGCGGGACTTCCGCCTCCGCTTGAGCCATGGCCGCAATCATGGCTCGGACCCGCGTTTGGAGCGGGCAGCGCTGGTCTGGGCGATCTACCACAACTTCGAGCCCGCCCAATGGAGGTCTGAGCGTAAACGCCATTATCGGCACCCCGGCCAGAGTGCCCTGCAAGTAGCCGGAGCGCCACCTGGACAAGTGAGCTACCTGGATGCTTTGGGCGTGTGAACGCCCACGGGACCGCTGCTCGTTGCCTAAGCCGGCAACGAGCGGCGGGAGGCGAGGGCTTGGCCGCACCTCGACCCACTTGCGCTCACCAACAGGCGACGCGGTTCGCCAACACAAGGCGGAACCGAGTCGCCGGTTTGCGAAGTCGCCGGCTTTCGGTTATAGTGGTTGATAGTTCCGGTTCTGTCATCGGGAGATCGCGTATTGGACCTTACTGAGAATCTTCAACCCCTGCGCAAATGGTGGTGGCTGATCTTGGCCGCCGTTGCGGTGGCGACCGCCTCCAGCTTCATCGCCACTCGCGGACAGCCGCCCATCTACCGCGCGCTCGCCACGGTAATGATCGGCCGCGCCATCCAGAACCCCAATCCCAGCGACAGCGCCATTTACCTGAGCGAGCAACTCGCCACGACCTACGCCGACATCGCCCAGCGGGCTACAGTCCGCCATGCGGCCATGACCGCCTTGGGGCTGACCTCCCTGCCCGATTACAAAACGAAGGTTGTGCCGAACACCCAGTTGCTCGAGATCTCCGTGGTTGACACCAGCCCGGTGCGCGCCCAGGCCGTCGCCAACGAGCTGGCGCACCAGCTGATCCTGCAGAGCCCGACCGGCTCGGCCAGCGAGACCCAGCAGCGCCAGGCGTTCGTCAACACCCAGCTGGACGACCTCGAGGCCAAGATCAAGGAAACCGAGGCGGAGCTCAACAAGAAACAGACCGACCTTGCTGGCATGTTCAGCGCCCGCCAGATCGCCGACTCCCAGGCCCAGATCGCCGGTCTGCAGAGCAAGCAGGCGACCTTGCAGGCCAACTATGCGTCCCTGCTCAACAACACGCAGCAGGGCGCCACGAACACCATCAGCGTCATCGAGCCCGCAGCACTGCCCACCTCGCCCATCGGCCCGAACAAGGGCGCCACCATTCTGCTCGGCGCGGCCGTCGGCTTGATCCTGGCCACCGCCGCGGCCTACCTGCTCGAGTACCTGGACGACACGGTGCGCAACCCCGATAGCATCCAGAAGAACCTCGGCCTCACCACGCTCGGCGCCGTGCCCGTGATCGCGAAGGCCGAGTCGGGCGATGAGCTGGCTGTGCTGGCCAACAGCCGATCGGCGGTCGCCGAGGCCTACCGCATGCTGCGCACCAACCTGCAGTTTGCTGCAGTCGACCGCCCGCTTCGCACGCTCCTGATCACCAGCCCGTCGCCCTCGGAGGGCAAATCGCTGACGGTGGCCAACCTCGCTGTCACTTTGGCGCAGACCGGCCAGCGGGTGATCGTCGTCGACGCCGACCTGCACCGCCCAAGGCAGCACCGGCTCCACAAGCTGCGCAACAACGTCGGCCTGACCACTGCCCTGCTGCAGGAGCACCCTTCCCTGGACGGGCTGCTCCAAGAGACGACCGTGCCCGGCCTGCAAGTGCTCACGTCGGGCCCGCTGCCGCCCAATCCTGCCGAGCTGCTGGGGTCGTCACGCATGCGCGACCTGTTGGCCGTGCTCCAGGCCAAGGCGGACATCGTCCTGCTCGACAGCCCGCCGGCGGTCGTCCTCTCCGACACCGCCATTGTCGCCAGCCAGGTAGACGGCACGCTCCTGGTCTTGAACGCCGGCACCACGCGCCGGGAGTTCACCCGCCGGGCCATTGCGGTGCTGCGCCAGGTCAACGCCCGTATCATCGGCGCCGTTCTCAACCGCATGCCCGCCGAGGGTGGGGGTTACTACCACTACAATTCCTTCCAGGACAGCAACTACTACACGTCGGGCAATGGGCACCACGGCGACTCGCCTGACGGCAGCGGCCGCCGGCGCCGGCGACACTCGAAGGAGAGCCCGTCGCTGCCCGCCGGCGCCAACCCGCCGCAGGTGTGAAGGTGGGGATGGCTGACAGGCCCGCGTGAACCCAGTTGTGGGGCAGGCTGTGTGCCTTCTGGGGTGGCAGAGGCGTCGGGCTGCGTGTTTTTTGCAGCAGCGAGGTTTAGAAGATGAAGGAGATCGTGTTCCTGGTGGAGGAGGCGCCCGAAGGGGGATTTCTGGCGCGGGCTCTCGGGCATTCGATCTGTACGGAAGCAGATACCATGACCGAGCTGAAGTCGGCGGTTCAGGATGCCGTCGTTTGCCATCTGGACAAAAACGAACGCCCCAACATCGTTCGCTTGCACCTCGTGCACGAGGAAGTCGTAGCCGTGCGAGGTTACGCACGGATGGTAGCGGTCCGAAACGTGCCCGCGTGTTCGAGCAGTACGGTCCAGTTGCTCCAAGTGGGACATACAGGAAGTTAGAAAAGGGATGGAAATCCAGATCGACCCACATACTCTGGAACGTGCCGTGGAACGCGGCACAAATGAAGCAGAGATCAAGGACGTCAGCGCCCCTAGAGTCCCCATTCCGGCAAAACACGGACGTCTAGGAAAGGCCAAAGTCTACGCCTTCGGGCGGCAACGACACGGGAAGTACTACGGCAGAAGAGAGTAGAAGTGATCTACGCTCTTGAGGGAGAGGCTGTTGTGACAGTGACGGTCTATCCGTTCTATGGAAAATGGGAGGAGCAGGATGCAAATTCTGTATAACGTCAACACAGACCTGCTCTACATACGCCTGGATGACCGTAAGCAATCGGTCATCAACAGGCGTGTCTCGGAGGATATTGTCCTGGATGTCGGCCGGGAAGACAAGATTGTGGGCATCGAGATTCTTGGCGCGTCCAGGCACCTTAGTCTGGACAGATTGCTGCCCGTCACATACCAGGTCAAGCCCGAACTGGCGGCTAAGTAGGCGAAACGTGCGGCTGCAGACACGCCGCCTATTCGCTGGGGATATCGCATGACAGAGCCCTGTCCGCCCAACACCCTTTGGTTATGCCGGTCCCAGGGATGCACCCTGGCTGCCAGTGCTGCTCGCTGGCGACCAGGGTGGACCTCGACGGCACGCCCCTGGTTTTGGACGCCGGCAGCACGCGCCGCGAGTTCACCCGGCGGGCCATGGCGGTCCTGCGCCAGGTCAAGCCCCGCATCATCGGCGCAGTCCTCAACCGCGTGCCGGCCGAGGGTTGGGGCTGTCGCTACAATCATTGCTACCAGTGCGCCAACTACTGCACGTCGGGCCCAGGGGGGCACAACGGCGACTCGCCTGACGGCCGCGGTCGCCACTGCCGCGCCGCTCGAAGGAGAGCCCGCCGCATCCGCCGGCGCCAACCCGCCTCCGGTGTGATGATCTCGGCTTGCCGCCATTCGCATTGTCTGTTGAGGAGGAACCTGTTGAGACCGTCGGACAAGCCGATTGCCAACCCCGTCGCGGTGCGCCAACGGGTAAGCGACGCCGGGGCCGTGCTTTTCAACCTGGGCAAGGCCGCGTCCGTAGGGATCAACCCCAGCGAACCTCAAGCGTCCAGAGACGGAGTTCCTGGCCCCCCCCTGACTCGAGGGATTGTTGCACCCGATGAGGGCGAGCGCGGCCTGACAAGAGGCACAAATCGAAGATCGGGCTTTGCGGTCTCTCCGGACAGCGTAGCAGAACCACCGATTCTTGGCGCATCTGTCATGTCGCTTGGCTTGTGAGGAATCAGATGACCATCCCCTTCTCCGCCCGCCTGATTGCTGCCGAAGACGTCTTGATGCGCGAGCTGGACGGCGAGGCTGTGCTCCTCAACCTGGCGAGCGAGACCTACTTCGGCCTCGACGAGGTGGGCACGCGTATGTGGGCCTTGGTGACCAGCGCCCCCTCCATCCTGGCCGCTTACGACATGCTCCTGGCCGAGTACGCCGTCGCCCCGGGGGTCCTGCGCGATGACATGGAGGCATTCCTGGGCCAATTGCTGGATCATGGTCTGTTGGAGTTGAGGGATGGCTAGGCTCAGCCGTTCCTGGCGCACCTTCCGGGCGCTCACCTGGGCCCAGCGCCGGCTGTTGGCGCAGGCGTGGCTGCTGCTGCCCTTGGTCGCGCTAAGTCTGCGCCTCCTCGGCTTCCGCCGCACCCGGGCCGCTTTGCTCCCGCCGGCCGCCGCCGTGCCTTGCGGCGAGGACCTGAACGCGGCCCAGGTGGTCACCCGCATCGCTCACAGCGCAGCCCGCCGGAGCCCTGTGCATGCCAGTTGCTTGGCCCGGTCGCTGGTCGTCTGCCGGCTGTTGAGCCGCCAGGGTCTCGTCGCCGAACTGCGCATCGGCGTGGCCAAGCCGGACGCCCGCCTCGAAGCCCACGCGTGGGTGGAACACGGGGGCGTGGTGTTGAGCGACGGGCAGGACGAGGACAGTCGCTTCGCGGCCTTCGACGGGGCGGTGTTTTCGAGAAGAACCAGCGCCCTATGAGTGGTATTGTCGGTATCGTTCACCGGGACGGAGCGCCGGTCGACCGCGGGCTGCTGCAGCACATGACCGATTTCCTGGCCTTCCGCGGGCCTGACGCACAGGGAATCTGGGTCGATGGCAGCGTGGGGTTTGGCCATGCGCTGCTACGTACCACCTTCGAGCAGGCGCGCGAGACCCAGCCTTACAGTCTCGATGGCCAGGTCTGGATCACCGCCGACGCCCGGATTGATGGCCAGGCTGATCTCAGACTTAAGCTGGAGTCCCGAGGCCGCAGCGATCTCAAGGACACCACCGACGCGGCGCTGATTCTGCACGCCTACGCCCAGTGGGGCGAGTCGTGCGTCGAACACCTGCTAGGAGACTTCGCCTTTGCGGTTTGGGATGGGCGGGAGCGCAAGCTGTTCTGTGCGCGCGACCACTTCGGCGTCAAGCCGTTCTACTATGCCCAGACGCAGCGTGCGTTGGTCTTCAGCAATACGCTCGATTGTCTGCGCCAATCCCCCGCCGTATCCGATCAGCTGGATGATCTAGCCATTGCGGATTTTCTTCTTTTCGGTTATTATCAGGAAGTATGCGCCACAGCATTTGCAGACATCCGTCGTCTGCCAGCGGCGCACACGCTGACGATGACGAATGGCACCGTGCGGGTGACCCGCTACTGGACCTTACCAATCGAAGAAACGGTTCGATACAGGCGCGACCAGGACTACGTGGATCGCTTCAATGAGCTGTTTGGCGCCGCCGTGGGTGACCGATTGCGTACCGACCGGGTGAGCGTCTTCATGAGCGGTGGACTGGACTCGACGTCCGTCGCTGCGGTGGCGCGGCGATTGTTCAAGGGGCAGGGCAAACCCTTCGATTTGCGGGCATACACCGTCACGTATGAGCACCTGCGCCCTGATAGGGAGCGCCCCTATGCCTGTGCAGTCGCCGAGCATCTCGACATGCCGATTCAGTTTCTTCTCGGCGACCACTACACACGCTATGAACGTTGGCACACCGGCGAGTTCGTCATGCCGGAGCCGCTGGATGAGCCGATGTGGGCCGTGTGGTACGACCTGTGCCGGGAAGCGGCCACGCACGGCCGGGTGGTGCTCTCCGGTGACGGTGGAGACCCAGTCTTCTATCCGTCGCAGTCCTACCTTTGGAGGTTGGCTAAGCAGGCCCACTGGTGGCAGGTCGCACGAGACGTCAGCAGTTACTCCTGGAAGCACGGGCGGCTGCCGCCCCTGTACATCGGAACGCGGGTCAGGAGGTGGTTAGGGCGTATACCGGCGTCGGCGGCTTTTCCCGAGTGGCTGAACCCTGTTTTTGCCCGCCGGTGGGGTTTGCAGGAACGTTGGACGACCCACGGCCCCGATCCGCTGGGGCCACATCCGGTGCGGGCAGAGGCCTGCGGCTTTTTGGCGGCGCCGCTTTGGCCGTATCAGTTTGAGATCGCAGATTCTGGGGGCACGCATCTCCCATTAGAAGTGCGGTTGCCATTCTTCGATGTGCGGCTGGTTGCGTTTGT
>Ga0315273_10009435_pt1 | contig 12371 bp, 14 predicted proteins | sample YL17G02_0_MG_FD_205753 | JGI IMG/M metagenome (GOLD analysis project Ga0315273, IMG submission 205753) | Sediment microbial communities from Yellowstone Lake, YNP, Wyoming, USA - YL17G02_0 | ecosystem: Environmental > Aquatic > Freshwater > Lake > Sediment | place: USA: Wyoming | collected... | reverse complement strand
AGCGTGTCTCGCGAGCGATCTGGCGGTAGCCGGAGCACGCCAACAGGCGGTAGAACAGAGGCTCGAGCAGCTCGGGGCGCTTGAGATAGTAGGTGGTGGAGAAGGTCTGGCTGCTAAAGGTGACGCCGCAGTGTTCACAGCGGAACCGTGGGATCACCTGCGGTTCACAGTGGCGGACGAAGTGGCCATGGTGCATCCAGCGCCAGCCGGCCGTGCAACCGTGGTAGCGACAAGTAGATCGGGGGCAGAACGGGGGCACGAAGGACACCGCTGGGTCGTTCATGCCTGCGCGTCATTGCACCTCCTGCGCCACCCACACTCTGCGCCGCACAATCTACTGGATCGGTTTGTCGTCGGGCGGCTTGCGCGCCGCCGGTTCCTCGCGCGAGATTTCGTCGTTGAGCTCGTGCTGTGCCTTGCGGAACTCGCGCATCGCCTGCCCGAGCCCGCGCGCCATCTTGGGAATCTGGCTCGGGCCGAAGATCAAGAGGATGATCACGAACAGCACCAGGAGCTCCGTACCACCCAGTCCGAACACGTTCGTCTCCTTGAAGGTCGCTGCGGCTGCTATTCGAGGCGGAGCCGGCTGCGATCGCTGCCCAGCACCACCGTGACTTCGGCCAGATCGGAGGTCCATGCCTGCCGCACGACCGGCGGACCCCCGAGATATCGCGCGACTGCCTCGGCGGAGGATACATCTTCGCGACGGGCGACCACCATCGACGCGAAAAAGTCGGAACGTTCGGCGTTGCGGACCTCCACAACCTGGAACCCGCCCTCGCGCAGGTAGGAGGCGACCCGCGAGCCGATTCCTCCTTCGCCCGAACCGTTCAGCACCTGAACGCGCACCACCCGGTTCTCGGGCCCGTGGGTCTGGATCGGGGTACCTGGCCGCAGTCGCGCCCACGCGGCGGACAGCACAAGCACCAGGACCACGAGTGCCAGCACGCCCAGCCCCCAGCGCGCGACGGGACTAGCGCGGCGCGCCACGACGGGCGGCTCCCGGGCGAGCGTTGGCGCGCACCGCACGGCGCAGGCGCGTCCAGGTCTGTTCGAGCGCTTCAGGCAGAACCTTGGTGGCGCCCACGACCGGCATGAAGTTCGTGTCGCCATCCCAGCGCGGAACGAGATGCAGGTGCAGGTGGCCGGGAAATCCCGCGCCCGCCACGCGACCGAGATTGGCTCCGTAGTTCATGCCGTGCGGACGGTACTCCGCAGCCAGCGCGCGCTCAGCGAGCGCCACCAGCGACATCAGGTCGCGGTGCTCGGCCGGGGTCAACTCTGTGAACTGTGCCTTGTGCGCGCGCACCGCCACCATCAGGTGGCCGGGGTTGTAAGGATAGCGGTTGAGCATCAGCAGCGCGTGCGGCCGGCGCGCCAGCACGAGATCGGCCTGGTCGTGGCGCGCGTGCGCGACGCGGCAGAACAGGCACGGTTCTGAGTCCGGCGTCGCGCGCGAATTCGATGCGCCGCGCGTACGGCGCTCGCCGCCGCGCGGCACGCCGGCCTTCGAGCCGCCTTGCGGGCCGGCCTTCGAACTGCGTTGCGTGCCGTCTGTGGCCCCCTCGATGTAGGACATGCGCCACGGCGCCCACAGGCGCGCGGGCTCATTGCGCGGTGGCATCGTCCCTCCCCCGGCTGCCGTGCACCGCACGCCAGATCTCCTCAGCTTCACGCAGCTGTTCGGGCGTGTTGATACCGAGCAGTTCTCGGTAGTCGGGAGCGCACACCACCGCCACGCGCCGTCCCGAGGCGCGAATCAGATTCATCGTGTCGGTGAGGTAGTACTCGCCCTGCGCGTTGTTCGCCGTGAGGCTGCCGAGCGCCCGTTCGAGCGCCGGATAGCTGAACACGTAGATGCCCGAGTTCACTTCGTCGATCCGCTTCTGCTCGGGGTCGGCGTCGCGTTCTTCAACGATGCCGACCAGGTCGCCGTTCGCGGCTCTCAAGATTCGCCCGTACCCTGTGGGATCGGGGAGCCGCATCGACAGCACGGTCGCCGAACATCTCGATTGCGCATGGCCTTCGAGCAACTCGTGCAGGGTGCTGGCACGCAGCAGCGGCGTGTCGCCGCACACGACGAGCAGCGTGCCCTCGAACCCTTCGAACGCAGGGCCAGCCATCAGCGCCGCGTGGCCCGTGCCGCGTTGCTCGGCCTGCACCGCCCACTCGACCTCCGTGCCGGCGAACGCCTCGCGTACCCGCTCGCGCTGGTGGCCGATCACGACCACGACCCGACCTGCGCCCAGATCGTCCAGACACTGGAGCACGTGGCCGAGCAGCGGCTTGCCCGCCATCGGATGCAGCACCTTCGCGAGATCGCTGTTCATCCGCGTGCCCTGCCCGGCCGCGAGCACGAGCGTGACGACATCGGGATGTCGGAATCGGGTCATCGAGGCTCCCACTCGAGGTTATCGATCAGTCGGGTCGTGCCAATCCGCGCTGCGACCACGATCAGCACGCGGCCCTCCACGCGGCGCACCGGATCGAGCGTCACGGCGTCCACGACCGCAACATAGTCCTCACTCACGCGGGGATAGTCCCGCCACACGCGCCGCACGCGGTCCGCGACACGGGATGCGCGGCGTTCCCCGCGCTCCAGAGTTTCGCGCGCGGCGGTGAGCCCGCGCACCAGTGCGAGCGCCTCGTCGCGCTCATCCGCGCTCAAGTAACTGTTCCGCGACGAACACGCAAGCCCGTCCGGCTCGCGCACCGTGGCACCGCGTCGCACACGCACCGGGATCAGGAGATCACCGACCATCTGCTCGATCATTCGCGCCTGCTGTGCATCCTTCTGTCCGAGCCACAGCACGTCGGGCTGTGTCGCGCACAACAACCGGGTGACGACCGTCGTGACACCGGTAAAATGTCCGGGCCGCGAAGCGCCTTCCAGCACGGACTCCAGGCCCTCGACGTGCACGCGGGTGCGGTCACCCGGCGGACAAAGATCCTCGACCCGCGGCTCCCACAGCAGATCGACGTTCGCTGTGCGCAACAGCGCCCGGTCGGCCGTGATCGGTCGCGGATAGCGGCGAAAGTCCTCGCTCGGCCCAAACTGGAGCGGATTCACGAAGATGCTCACCACGACGCGGTCCGAGGACTGCCGCGCGCGCCGCACCAGGCTCAGGTGTCCCTGATGAAGCGCCCCCATGGTTGGGACGAACGCAATCGATTCCCCGCGGCGACGCCATGCCGTGATCCGACGGCGCAGACCGGGCGTCGAGGCCGTGATCGCCATGCGCCGTGCGTGGGGCAGCACCGTGGTGCCGCGTCGCCGCGGGCGGGCGACCACGGCGTCGTTGCCCGCGCCCGTCCGTGGGCGCCGGGTGGCCCGGCGTGCGCTCAATACGACTCCCGGTCGCTGGGAAACCGCCGCGCTTTCACGTCGCCGACGTAGCGCTCGAACGCTTCGCGCGTCGCGGTCGCGAGCTCGGCATAGCGCCGCACGAACTTCGGCGTATGGCCGAGGTAGAGACCGAGTAGATCGTGACTCACGAGCACCTGCCCGTCGCATGACGGCCCGGCACCGATGCCAATCGTAGGGACGGTGAGAACGCGACTCACATCGGTCCCGAGCCGGGACGGAATCCCTTCGAGCACGATCGCGAAGCATCCCGCCGCTTCGAGCATTTGCGCCTCGAGCAGCAGCCGCTCCTGATCCGCCTCGCCGCGGCCTTGAACCTTGTAACCGCCGAACGCGAGCACCGATTGCGGCGTGAGGCCGAGATGTCCCACGACCGGAATCCCGGCTTCGACGATGCGCCGCACCGCGACCGCGACGCGCTCGCCACCTTCGAGCTTCACGGCGTCGGCGCCGCCTTCCTGGATCAGCCGGCCGGCGTTCATGATCGCCTGCTCGACGCTCACCTGATAGGACATGAACGGCATGTCCGCGATCACGAGCGCGGACGGCTTCGCGCGGGACACCGCGCGGGTGTGATGCAGCATGTCCTCCATCGTGACCGGCAACGTGCTGTCGTACCCGAGCACGACCGTGCCGACGCTGTCGCCGACGAGAATCATCTCGACTTGCGCCTGGTCCGCGAGGCGCGCGGTCGGGAAATCGTATGCGGTGACGACCGTGATCGGCTCGCCGCGGCGCTTGAGTTCGAGCACGTGGGGGGCGGTGATCTTCGCCCGCGGCGTGCGCGCTCCCACGGCAGGGTCGCCGCTCACGATGCGGCCCCGCGATCGATCGGCGCGTAGTACGTCGTGCCCTGACGGTGTGTGAGGATGCGGTGCATCAGATCCTCGAAATCCTCGGGATTGTTCACGAAGTCGATGCTGTTCGTGTTCACGACCAGGAGCGGCGCTTCGACGTAGTGGAAGAAGAAGTGGTTGTACGCCTCGTTCAGCTGCCGGATGTAGTCGCGTTCCATGTCGCGTTCGTAGGGCCGCCCGCGGCGGCCGATGCGCATCATGAGCGTGTCGGGGCTCGCCTGCAAATAGACGACGACGTCCGGTTTCATGACGTCCAGCTCGAGCCATACCACCAGCCGTTCGTAGAGCGCGAGCTCACGCTCGGACAGATTGAGCCCTGCGAAGATCCGGTCCTTCTGGAACAGGTAATCGGCCACCATGCGCTCGTGGAACAGATCCATCTGGCGCAGCGAGCGCTGCTGCTGGTAGCGGCTGAATAGGAAGTGCATCTGGGTCTGGAACGCGAAGCGCTCGCGATCCTGATAGAAATCCTTGAGGAACGGGTTTTCCTCGACTTCCTCGAGCACGAGCTTCGCCTGGAGCCGCTCGCTCAACAGGCGTGACAGGCTGGTCTTGCCCGCCCCAATCACTCCTTCGACCACGATATAGCGGTTCTCGGCCATGCGCGGGAGCGTGAAGTGCGGTCCGGGGTCGATCAGTTCAAGAGACGATTGCCGCGCCGCACCGGCGGCCGGTCATCGAGCCGCGACAGGTGGTTGAGCAATGTTTCGCCGGACACCGGATGAATGAGCAGTGGGTCGAGCTCGACCAGCGGCACGAGCACAAACGAACGTTTCGTCAGTTCGAGATGCGGAATCTGCAGATCCGCCTCGTCGATGACGAGGTTGCCGTAGAGCAACAGGTCCAGGTCGATCGTGCGCGGACCCCAGCGCTGCGTGGTGCGCACGCGGCCGAGACGCTTCTCGATCAGGAGCAGATTCCACAGAACCTGCCGCGCGGTGAGTTCGGTGTCGATCTGGGCCACCGCATTGAGAAAGTTCGGCTGCTCGACGTCGCCGACCGGCTCGGTGTCGTAGAGCGACGATGCCTTGACCAGCTGTGTGGTCGGCAGTCGCGCGAGATCGTCGAGCGCCATGCGAATCATGGTCTCACGCTCGCCGAGGTTGGAACCCAGTCCGATGAACGCCATCATGCGTGCCGCGTCCTCTCTACTTCGATCACCGCACGGCCGCCGGTGGTCCATCCGAGGTTTTGCTTCGAGATTCGCACTTTGACCCGCCGCACGTTGAAGCGTTCGAGAATCGTCATGGCGGTCGTCGCGGCCAGCGCCTCGAGCAAATGAAAGCTCTTGCCTTCGACCACTTCACGCACCGTGCGATACAGGTGGTCGTAGTCTACGGCATCGCCGAGCCGGTCGCTGGATTCCGCGCGATCGTCGATCGGATCGAGCTCCAGATCGACTTCGAGCCGTTGCCCGGCCTCCTTTTCGTAGGGCCGTGCCCCATGATGTCCGAACACCGACAGGCCCTCGAGACGGATGATGGCCAAGCATCCTCCTGCGTACCAAAAAAGATCGAAGGCGGTCGGCCCGTAGCGGCCCGACCGCCGAATGCGACCGGAGTCTATCCCGGAAGCTCGATCAACCGCCAGCCGAGAATGCGCATTGCCGAGAATGCCGGACATCCGATGGTGGCACGGTCTGGCAGATTACCGGGTCCCACAATCGTGAGTTCCCCACGCGACTCTTAAGTTCACACCGCAACGCCGTGCTCGCGCAGCGCCTGGTTGAGCGACGTCTTCACGTCCGTCGAATCCTTGCGCTGTCCGATCAGCAGTGCACACGGTGTGCCGAACTCTCCGGCGGGAAATCGCTTCGGTATCGAGCCCGGGATCACAACCGCGCGCTCCGGCACCACACCGCGGGTGATCACGGGCTCTGTGCCGGTCACGTCCACGATCGGGGTCGAAGCGGTGAGCACCACACCCGCTCCGAGCACCGCGCCACGCCGCACGCGCACGCCCTCGACCACGATCGCGCGCGAGCCGATGAAGCAGTCGTCCTCGACGATCACCGGCTGGGCCTGCGGCGGCTCGAGCACCCCGCCAATGCCGACACCGCCCGACAGATGCACCCGTCGGCCGATCTGTGCGCACGAGCCGACGGTCGCCCACGTGTCCACCATCGACCCTTCCCCGACGCGCGCGCCGACGTTGACGAAGCCCGGCATCAGGATCACGCCGCGCTCGAGGAAGCTCGAATAGCGCGCCACGCCCGGCGGCACGACGCGTACGCCGGCGGCCTCCAAATTCCGTTTGAGCGGGATCTTGTCGCAGTACTCGAATGGCCCGACCTCGATCGTCGCGGATACGCGGATACGAAAGTAGAGCGAGATCGCCTGTTGGAGCCAGCCGTGCGTGATCCATCCGTCGCCCTCGGGCTCGGCGATCCGCAGGTCGCCTGAGTCGAGTGCGGCCATCGCGCCCTCGACCGCACCGCGCACCGCCGGCGCGTCGAGCGGCTGCGCTCCGGCGTACGCGGCGGCGATGGTGTCGCGCCAGCGATCGATCGGATAGCCGCCGGTCATCGGGCGCCTCCGACCAAATCGCCCGCCGATGATCGCGCGGGTTCGTGCGCCGAGCGGCCGCGCGGAACGGGTGCGGCGGTCGCGCGAATCATCGGATCGCCTGCATGCGATCGAGCGCTGCCTGGCACTGATCGAGCGTCGGCACCAACGCCCAGCGCACGAAACCGGTGCCGGCCTCGCCGAGGAATGATCCCGGTGTGGCGAGCACGCCGGCGCGCATCAGGCGTTCGACGAATGCAACATCGTCGCCGCCCGGCGCGCGTGCCCACAGATAGAACGTCGCCTCGCTCGCCTCGACCTTCCAGCCGCGCCCTGTGAACGCGGCGAGCATCAACTCGCGCTTCGCCCGGTAGAGCGCGCGCTGATCGGCGGCGTGCGCGTCGTCGTTCCACGCGGCGATCGCGGCGCGCTGCACGAACTCGGGCGTGGCCACGCCGACGTTGGGCCGAAAGCGGCGCAGGGCCTCGATCAATCGCGCGTCGCCTGCCATGAAGCCCGAGCGGTAGCCCGTCATCGCCGAGCGTTTGCTGAGCGTGTGGAACGCGATCACGTTGTCCGTGCTGCACTCGAGCATCGAATGTGGTACCTCGTCGAAGAACACCTCCGCATAGGCTTCGTCGGAGGCGACCCAGTAGCCGTGGCGGCGCGCGTGCTCGGCGATGGCCCCAAGCGCCGGAAGATCGAGCGTGGCCCCGGTCGGATTGTGCGGGGTGTTGAGCCATAACAGTGCGGTGCGTTGCCAGATCTCTTCGGGCACCGCATCCACGCGAAATTTCCATCCGTCTTCGGAGCGCAGCGGGACGTGGTACGGCTCACCGCCCGCAAACTGAGCGGCCGGGCCGTACACGGGATAGGCCGGTGTCGGAATTACGACGAGGTTGCGTTCTGAGGAGTGTGCGAGCACCGCGAACGCTAACAGGAACACGCCCTCCTTGGTCCCATTGACCGGGAGCAGCTCAGTGTCAGGATCGACGGTCACACCGAAGCGGCGAGTGAGCCAGCCCGCGGCGGCCGCGCGCAGCTCGGGCACGCCCGCGACCGCGGGATAGCTCGACACCAGCGGCACCGCGGCGCGCAGCGCCTCGCGAATGAACGCCGGCGTGCGCTCGCGCGGATCGCCGATGCTGAAGTTGATCGGCGTCATCCCCGCGGGCGTGAGCTCGCGCGCGAGGCGGTCGAGTCGCACGAATGGATACTCGATGGGACCCTCGAGCAGCGGATTGAGCGGACCGGGGAGGGTGACGTGTGCAGCAGGTCGCGGTGCGCTCATGACGCCAGGTACTCCGCGAGGAGACGGTAGGCGGGCTCGAGGTTTGCGACCGGACAGTACTCGCCGGCCTGGTGGCACAGCTCCGGCAACCCGGGCCCGAAGTTGAACGCCGGGATGCCCGCCGCGGTGAAACGCGCGACATCGGTCCAGCCCTGCTTGCCGGCGAGCGTGGCGTGGGAGCGCGCGATGAACTCGCGGACCGCGGGCGCATCGAGCGACACCTTGCCCGCGGGTGCAGCGTCGACCACGCGGAATTCGAACTCGGCCGGCACGTGCGCGCGCAGCGCGCGCTCGGCGTCGGCCAGCGTCATGTCGGGCGTGAAGCGGTAGTTGAGATTCGCGACCAGCTCGTCGGGCACGACATTACGGGTGCGTCCCGCGCGCAGCGTCGTTAGCTGAAGCGTCTCGATGTACTCGACCCCGTGAAGCTGCCTCGGCACGACCGGCACCTTCGTCACCTGGGCGAGCCACGGTGCGGCGCGCTCGACCGCATTCACCCCCGCCCACGGTCGAGCGCTGTGGGCACTCTTCCCCTGGATTCGCACTTCGACGTTCATCACGCCGTTGCAACCCAGCTCGACCTTGAGATCGGTGGGCTCGAGCAGCACCGCCAGGCTTGCGGTACCAAGCCATGGCATCTCTTGGAGCACGCGCCGCAGTCCGTTGTTCTCGGCCGGGCCTTCTTCGGCTTCGTAGAAAACCACCGCGAGATCGAAGCGTAGGGCCAGAGGGTCGAGTGTCTCGACCAGCGCGAGCATCACCGCGTCACCCGATTTCATGTCGCTGGTCCCCACGCCGAACAGCTTGTCGCCTTCGAGGCGCGCCACGGCATTGCCCTGCGCGGGCACGGTGTCGAGATGGCCGGCGAGCACCACCAGTGGGTGCCCGCGCTGCGGCCCGCGCCACACGACGTTGTTCGCGGTGCGCAGGATTTCACCGCGCGCCCCCGCGCGCAGCCGCGCGGTGACGAGGTCGGCGATCGCGGCTTCGTGGCCGGTTTCGCTCGGCACGTTCACCAGCGTGGCGAGCAGATCGACGAGGGTCGCGGAAGTGACGGTCATGGTGGCGAGCACTGTAGCGCGGACGATTGATCCGTCGCCAGCAGAGTTGGTTTGCGAAGACTCGCATTCCCGCGACCGTAGCCCATGCGGTAGGCTTGGCACATGGATTCCACCTCGACGACTCCGCTTCCCGCACTGCGTCTTTCCGGCCGCGACACGCTTCAGGTCCTCCACCGCATCTCGACTCAGTTCCTCCTGGACCTCGCCCCCGGCCACGGGCGTGCGACGATGTTCTGCGATTTCCGCGGCCGCCTGCTGCACCGCGCATGGGTCGCGAGGGACGCTGCCGGCGACGTGTGGTTGCTGCGTGCCGACGCACCGGCGGCTGACCTGGCGGCGTTCGTCGACGCCCACGTGTTCCGTGAGGACGTGACAATCGAAGACGCGACCGGCAGCCCGAACGCGCCGGCACTGCCGGACACCGAGCGCTTCGCGAGCGAACTCGATCGGATCCGTGCCGGGCATCCGCGCCACGCGCAGGAGATTGCGGAGGACTTCACGCCGTTCGAGATCGGGCGATCCCATGAAGTGCATCTGAGCAAAGGATGCTTCACGGGGCAGGAGGCGCTGATGCGCCTCGTGACCTACCGCAGTGTGCGCCGCCGGATCGCACTCGTTGCGGCAGCGGGCGCGCCCCCCGAAGCTCCGGCGGACGTGACGCGCGACGGCGCGCGCGCGGGCCGACTGACCAGCATCGCGGTTGACGGTGCCGGCTGGCTCGGTCTCGCGGTGCTCGCGCACGAAGCCGCGGAACACCCGGAAGGACTCGCGTGCGCCGGGGTCCCCATCACTCGCGTCGACGCGTTTCCGCCGACGCGGCCGCTTGGACTGCCGGCGAGCGCGGGAACGGTCTAGAGTCGCGCTTGCGCCGCGGGGCGTCGGACCGGGTGCTCACGCAACCTGTTCCGGGCGTGGCGGGGCGCCGCTGCCCGGTTACTCCTCGGGCGGGGCTTCGTCTTCGCCCGGGGCATCCACCACCACCGCATCGGTCGTGAGCAGCAACGTGCCGATGCTCGCCGCATTCTGGAGCGCACAGCGCGTGACCTTGGCGGCATCGACGATACCCGCGGCGTCGAGGTCCGCGTACTCGCCAGCGAGCGCATCGTAGCCAAAGGCGCCGTGGCCTTCGCGAATGCGCTCGATCACGACCGCGCCCGGCTCGCCGGCGTTTTCCGCGATCTGGCGTGCCGGCTGCTCGAGCGCGTGACGCACGATCGCGATGCCGATGCTTTCATCGCCCGCGCGTACCAGTTCATCGAGCACGGCCTGCGCGCGCAGCAACGCCACCCCACCGCCCGTGACCATGCCCTCCTCCACCGCCGAACGGGTGGCGGCGAGCGCATCGTCGAAGCGCCCGCGGCGTTCGGTGAACTCGATCTCGGTTGGCGCTCCGACGCGGATCACGGCGATACCGCCGCTCACGCGCGCGATGCGCTGGCGCAACGCGCCGCGATCGTAATCCGAATCGCTTGCGGCGAGCGCCTTGTCGAGCTGCGTCAGTCGTTCCCGAATCGCATGGGACGTCCCGCCGCCTTCGATCACCGTCGTCGTCCCGCTGTCGACGCGCACGCGCTTGGCGCGCCCGAGGTCCGCAGGCTGGAATCGTTCGAGCGTGCGACCGAGCTCGCGTGTCACCACGGTGGCGCCGGTCATGACCGCGACATCGTCGAGCAGATCGCGCCGCCGATCGCCCGCCTCAGGGGCACGCACCGCCACGCACAGAATGGTGCCGCGCAGTCGATTCACGACCAGTGTGGCGAGTGCCTCGCCCTCGACATCGTCGGCGATGATCAGCAGTGGGCGACCCGCCTGTGCGGCGTGTTCGAGCACGCCGAGCACCTCCTGCGCCGCGGTGACGCGCAGCTCGGTGACTAGCACGAGCGCGTTGTCGAGCACGACTTCCATGTTCGAGGGATCGGTCACGAAGTACGGTGACAGATAGCCGCGGTCGATACGCAGGCCCTCGACGACCTCGAGCGTGTCCTTCATGCCGCGCCCATCTTCGATCGTGATCACGCCCGTGCTGCCGACGCGATCCATGGCTTCGGCGATCATGTCGCCCACCGCGTCATCGCCGGCGCTCACGCGCGCGACTTGCAGCAGATCGTTGCGGTCGCGCACGGTGCGCGCGGTGCGCGCCAGCTCCGCGACCACGGCCTGCACCGCGCGATCGATGCCGCGCTTCAGCGCCATCGGATTGTGTCCGGCGGCGATCGCCTGCAGTCCGCGGCTCACGAGGCTGTGGGCGAGAATGGTCGCAGTGGTGGTGCCGTCGCCTGCGACTTCACCGGTTTTCACTGCCACCTCGCGCACCAGCTGGGCGCCCATGTTCTCGAACGGATTCGCGAGCTCGATTTCGCGAGCGATGGTGAGTCCGTCGTTCGTGATCGTGGGGGTCCCATTCAACCGGTCGATCACCACATTGCGACCCCGCGGCCCGAGCGTCACCCGCACGGCGCCCGCAAGCTGATCGACCCCGCGACGCAACGCATCCCGGGCTTCGTCGTCGAACTGGATCATCTTCGCCATGGGTCTCGACTCCGTTCGCAGGCCAGGAGGACCTTCTGCGGCTCGGACGGTGCTCAAACCTCGTACTGACAGTCGGTTCAGCCCCTGGGTCTCAGGTGACGCGCGAACTCGCGCGCAAACCGCCTGATGTCATCATCGGCACCCGGCGCGCGTGAGGCGAGTTCGAACCAGCGGGCGGCCGTTACGGAATCCCCGGCCATCGCGAAACAGACCGCCGCGTCGGCCGCCGCTTCAGCCTCTCCCGGGGCGGTCGTCGCAACGCGCGCGTACTGTTCGCCCGCATTCCGCCACGCGCGCCCACGGGCAAACGCCGCGGCGAGTTCGCGATGATCCGACGTCCAGCGCTGATTCGCGCGGCGCGCGGCCGCCGTATCCTCGGCACCGGTGGCGATTGCGACCCAGCCCGAGGTGCTGTCGTAACGGAAGAACAGATCGGGACCCGCGAGCGTTCCCGAGGCGCGCGGCGTCCACTGTCCGAGGTATCCGCCGCTCACGGTCGTGTCGCGATACCACACGCGCAGCGCCGGCCCGCCCGCGGTCAAGAACCCGACGTTGCTCGGCACGTTGAAGAAGAACAGCCGCGCATGGCGCGGCACCGTCGGCTGTTTGCGCAGCAGATCGGAGCGCATGAAATCGAGAAATGTCGCGGCGCGGTTCTGGTACCACTCGCTACCCCAGTCGAGCGAAGGTGTGGCGCCCTGCGCTGCGCGCAGCACGACGAGTGCGGCGATCAGCGCCACGGCCAGCGTGCGGCGCTCGGCGAGT
>Ga0315273_10009434_pt1 | contig 12372 bp, 10 predicted proteins | sample YL17G02_0_MG_FD_205753 | JGI IMG/M metagenome (GOLD analysis project Ga0315273, IMG submission 205753) | Sediment microbial communities from Yellowstone Lake, YNP, Wyoming, USA - YL17G02_0 | ecosystem: Environmental > Aquatic > Freshwater > Lake > Sediment | place: USA: Wyoming | collected... | reverse complement strand
AGATTCATGGGCGTCAGCCCGGCCTCACGCCCATGACTCAGCTGCAAGAGACGGCCGACAAAATCCCGAAAACCCTCATTGGTGGGCTGGCGGCCGCCGGACGTATGGAGGTGAGTCAGGTAGCCCGACTCCTCGAGCACGGCGAACTCGTTGCGAATAGTAGATGGCGAGACCTTGAACCCAGCGGCAGTCGCGACATCCTTGGAAGAGACTGGCGCTCCGGTACGGATATACCACTCGGCCACCATATCGAGGATGGATTGCTGTCGCAGTGTGAGTACCATGGTGCACCGCCCCTTACGTCGACTGGTGCTCGCCGGGCAGGCGGAGGATCGTGGCCAGAATGGCATTGGATAGATCCAGGCCGTCCGGGCTCAGCGAGAGTGTAGCATAGGCCCTTCGCAGGAGGCCTCGGTCGACCATGAGGCCGACGGCCGCCTGATCCAGTATCGGTGCCACCTCTTCCACCCCCACCCCTTCCGCCGTGCGCAGGCCCAGCATGGCCCACTCGAAGAGCCGGATCTCGGCGGTCAGCGGCTCGATCTCGGGTCGGTCGCCCGCCAAGTACCCGGCCACCGTCCTCGGGTTCGTCCGGCGAGTGAGGCCGAGAGTGCTGACGGCTGCGGCACCGATGCCTAGGTAGTCTTCACCCCGCCAGTAGGCTAGGTTGTGCCGGCACTCATGCCCGGGCAGAGCGTAGTTCGACACCTCATATCGCCGATATCCCGCCGACTCGAGCAGTGCGGTCGCGTCGGCGTAGCACTCTTCCGCGAAGGCCGCGGCCTCTTCCCGCGCGGCCGAGCCGGCCTCCGCCGCCACCCAGGCCTCGTACTGCGTCGTGTAGGTGAGGTCATACAGAGAGATGTGCGTCGGATGCACTGCCGCCGCTGCCTGCAGGTCGGCCTCAGCCTGCTCCCAGGACTGACCCGGGATGCCGAAGATCAGGTCGACGTTCCACTCCTCGAAACCCGAGTCGCGCACGGCCGCGAAAGCCAGATCCAGTTCGGCATCGGTACTCCGACGACCGAGAGACCGGCGTAGCGCCGGCGTGAAGCTCTGCACGCCCACAGACAGGCGGGTGGCGCCGGCCGCGCGGAGGCCGGCCAACGTGCGTTCGTCGGCCGTGGTGGGCGTCGTCTCGACGGTGAACTCCCCCCCGGGCCCCATCAGTCGGGCCACGGTCTGCACAAGGGGGAACAGGAGATCGGGAGGTAAGGCCGTCGGCGTCCCCCCGCCCAGATAGGCCGTCTCCAGTGGCAGCCCGAGGCACGGCGACTCACGTTCGAGCTCGGCCCGCAGCGCGGCGACGTAGGCCGCCACGCGGCCGGCCCGCAGGTGGGGGCCTATCGGCTCCGAGGCAAAGTCGCAATAGGCGCACCGCGAACGGCAGAACGGGACGTGCACGTACAGGTGCCGGAGCACCGGGGCGCGCTCCCTCTCGCGGCCGGGCACGACGCGCCCGCTAGTGCCTGAGGAAGCCGGCAGCCAGCAGCACCAACCCCATCACGACCGCCGCCGGCCCGAGGATGGCGGAACGTCGGCTGCCCGCCTCCTCACCCGCCCAACGCTGGCGACGCACCCACATCTGAAGAAGCCCTAGGACAAGCAAGATAGCGCCGCTGATGTAGTACTCGACACTCACTTGTCGCGCTGCTTGTCGTCGAGATCGAGCACCGCGAGAAAGGCTTCCTGCGGTATCTCCACGGTCCCCACCATCTTCATGCGCTTCTTGCCCGCCTTCTGCTTCTCGAGGAGCTTGCGCTTGCGACTGATATCTCCGCCATAGCACTTGGCGATCACGTCCTTGCGCATAGCCCGCACCGACTCCCGGGCTATGATCCGGGCGCCGACAGCCGCCTGGATCGGCACTTCGAACATCTGGCGGGGGATCTGGCGGCGCAGGCGCTCGACCAACGTGCGGCCTATCACATATGCCTTGTCTTTGTGCACGATGAGACTGAGAGCATCGACCACATCGCCCGCGATCAGCACGTCAAGGCGCACCAGTCCGCCCGGCTCGAAGTCCTTCATCTCGTAGTCCAGGCTGGCGTAGCCCTTCGTGCGCGTCTTCAACAGATCGAAGAAGTCAAGTACGATCTCGGCCAGGGGCAGGTCGTAGGCCAATCGCACTCTCTCGGCCGAGAGATACTCCATGTCGCGGAACGTCCCTCGCCTCTCCTGACACAGTTCCATGATGCTACCCACGAACTCGTTCGGCGCCAGGATGCTCGCGGAGATGTAGGGTTCGCGCACCTCGATGATCCCCGCCGGGTCGGGGAAATCCACCGGATTGCTTATAGACAGCACCTCCCCGCCGGCCAGTTCCACCTCGTAGCGCACGTTCGGAGTGGTGGCGATCAGCTCGAGACCGAACTCCCGCTGGAGGCGTTCCCGAACGATCTCCATGTGGAGGAGGCCCAGGAAGCCGCAGCGGAAGCCGAAGCCCAGGGCCTTGGAGGTCTCGGGTTCCCAATGGAGGGACGCGTCGTTGAGAGAGAGTTTCTCCAGGGCGTCCTTGAGATTCGGGTAGTCGTCGCCGTCTATGGGGAACAGCCCGCAGAAGACCATCGGCACGGCCTCCTGGTAACCGGGGAGCGGCTCGGCGGCCGGACGGGCGGCCTGGGTCATGGTGTCGCCGACCCGTAGTTCGGCGACCTCTTTGATGCCCGTGATGATGTACCCCACCTCGCCGGCATGCAGCACGTCGGTCTTCAGCATGTCGGGGCTGAAGATGCCCACCTCTTCCACGTCGCTTTTGCGCGCAATGGCGTAGGTGCGGAGCTGGTCGCCCTTGCGGAAGCTACCGTCGACCACCCGGACGAACGCCACCACACCCCGGTACTGGTCGTAGATGGAGTCGAAGATCAACGCCCGAGCGGGGCCGTCGGGCTCGCCGGTGGGAGGAGGGATGCGCTGAACGATCGCCTCCAATACCTCCTCCACCCCCTGGCCCGTCTTGGCCGAGATGTGCAGGATCTCGTCGGGCGTGCAGCCGATCAGGTGCATGATCTCCTCGGCCCGGCGTTCGGGCTCCGCTCCGGGGAGATCGATCTTGTTGAGAATGGGAATGATCTCTAGGTCGTTCTCCAAGGCCAGGTAGGTATTGGCCAGAGTCTGCGCCTCGATGCCCTGGCTGGCGTCGACTATCAGGAGCGCCCCCTCGCAGGCGGCAAGACTGCGCGATACCTCGTAGGAGAAGTCCACATGACCCGGGGTATCAATGAGATTGAACTGATAGTCACCCCCATCCCGAGCCTTGTAATACACGCGCACGGCCTGGGCCTTGATCGTGATGCCCCGCTCCCGCTCGATGTCCATGCGGTCGAGCACCTGCTCGCGCATCTCCCGGTCGGCCACGGTGTGGGTTATCTGCAGGATGCGGTCGGCCAACGTCGACTTGCCGTGGTCGATGTGGGCGATGATGGAGAAGTTGCGGATGTTGGCGAACGCGGACATGGGCTAGGTATTGTAGCGCAGCGCCCTTACTAGGCTGCTGGAAAGTGACGCTTCGCCGCGGGGAGTGGTCTAGAACTCTCCGCCGGGATCGTCCCCGGAGGCCTCGACCACGGCGTGAGGAGTCCGGCGGCGGCGGCGTACGGCGTCGATCACTTCCTGCAACTCGCTCATTCCAAGCAGTCGCGCCCCCAGCGCGTACCCGGCAACACCGGCCGCATACCCCGCGCCGACGGACACGAGTTGCGCCGGGACCGACCGCCCGAGCCGGTCGTCCAAGAACCACCAGGCACCGTAGGCCGCCACAGCCAAGAACACCATCGCCACCGCCGACCGGAGCACGGAAGTCGCTATCCGCCTGCCATCGATTCCTTCGATCTGCCGACGCAGCAGTAACGAGAGGGATAGGAAATTGAACATGGACACGACCGACGTCGCCAGGGTGATCCCCCCCACGCCCAACCGGCGATACAGAAGTAGGTCCAGGACCAGGTTCAAGGCCAGGTTGGCCGCACCGACCGTCAGGGGAAGCCACGGCTTCTGGATGCTGTAGAAGCCCCGGTTCAGTAACGTGTTGGCGCTGACGAAGGCCATACCTATGCTGAAACCGGCCAGTGCCAAGGCCATCGCCTGCGTGTCGGCGGAGGTCACGTTCCCGTGCTGGAACACCAGACGGACCGTGGGCACGCCCAGAACGAGGAAGAAAGCCGTGAAAGGCAGGGTCACGAAGAAGATCTGGCGCGTGCCCGCGGACAAGGTGGAACGGAACTCCCCCACTCTACCGGTGGCCCCCAGGCGCGAGAGCGTGGGGAAGAGCACCGTGCCGATCGCGACGGCGAACATGCCCTGCGGCAACTGGAAGAGCCGGAACGCCTTGTCGATCGTCGCCGGCGCGGTCTCGCTGATGTAGCTCGCGATGACAGTATCGATGAAAGCGTTGAAGTTCACGATCCCCAGGCTCAGCACGACGGGCACCAGGAGCCTGCCTATCTGACGCACCGCCGGGTGACGCAATGCTACCGACCAGGCGGGGCCCTCCATCCGCCGCCAGACGGCAGGCACCTGGATGGCCAACTCGGCCACAGTGCCGAGCATGACGCCCCAGGCCAACGCGTAGAAACCTCGGTAGTCGATGGCACCGGCAAGGCTGTCCGGCGCTCCATACCGCAGCAGGTAGACGACAAGCGCGCCGATGATCACCACGTTCCACACGATGGGAGCCAAAGCCGGGAGCGTGAAATGGTCGAGACTGTTCAGGATGCCCATGAAGACTCCGGCCACGCCCAGCACGACGACGCTGAGGAACATGATGCGTGTGAGGTCCACGGCCAGAGCGATGGTGGCTGGGTCCTTGAAGCCCGGCGCCACCAGGCTGATGACCTGCGGCGCAAACGCCATGCCCAGGAGGCTGATGCTGCCCAAGACAAGCGTCGCCAGAAGTACGATTGTGCGCGCGACCATCCACGCCTCGGCGCGGCGGCCCTTTGCCAGGAGTTCCGAGAAGACGGGTATGAACGCCGCGCTCAAGGCGGTATCGGCCAGCAGGGTCCGCACCAGGCTGGGCACCTTGAATGCCACCGTGAACGCCCCCATGCCGGCGTTGAGACCCAAGACGGCCAACATGACCTGCTCCCGCACCAGACCGAGGATGCGGGAGGCGGCTGTCGCCGCCATGAGGAACGCAGCGAAGGTGGAGAGACGGCGTGTGGAGTCGTTGCTCACGAGTGGCGGCTATGCTAAACTGCTGCGGCTCTGAAGGGAAGGACGACGGCAGAGGGAGGTGATCTATGGCCAACACTCCGCAACAGCGCAAGCGTGTGCGCACAGCCGCGCGGCAACGTCTTGAGAACCTCCGCTACAAATCGTCGATCAAGACTCAGCTGCGCCGCCTGAAAGCCTCTGTCGCGTCCGGTGACGCGGATGCCGCCAAACAGGTGGCGACGTCTCTGACGGCGACCATCGACAAGGCTGCCGCCCACAACGCCATCCACAAGAACAACGCGGCCCACAAGAAATCCGCGGTCTCGCGTCTGATGAACACGCTCTCCGCCTGATCGCCAGGTAGCGGTGGCGGGGCTCTGCCGGCCGCCGAGGAAGCGCCCGCCAGGGCGCGTCAGCGAAGCGAGAGCAACCGCCCCAGCATCAACTCGAACTCCAGCTCGGGCGGCAGCGTTCCCATCCCCTTGAGATGCGCGTCGGCGGCCGCAAGATGGCCCAACGCGCGACGCATGGTCTCGGCGTCGTAGGACTGCGCCTGTTGCACCAGTTTGCGGGCGGCGAAGGGCTTCATCTTGATCTCGCCCTGGATGCGCGGCGCCGCCCAGCCCGCTTCTCGCATAGCCACAGCCCGGTCGAGATGTTGGTAGTGGCGGAGGATGCGATAGAACAGATTGGTCGGCTTCTCTCCCACCGCATACAGCTCCTCGACTGCCGAGAAAGCCGCCGCGGGCCTACCGCCGACCACAGCATCCACGAGATCGAAGATGGAGGCCTCCAGTGTTCGGGTGGCCAGCACGTCGATGTCGGCGGCGGTGACCTGACTCTCCCCGCAGTATGCACCAAGCTTCTCGATCTCCCGCAGCAGCAGATGCTGGTTCTCACCCGAGCGTTGCAGGAGCAAACGGGCCTCGGGCAGCGCTAGCGAGACCCCCCTTAGTCTCGCCTGCTTCACCACCCAATCAGGCAACTGCGCCGACGTCGGCGCGTTGTACTCGAGCACATCGCCGACCCCCAGCATGGCGTTCCGCAACGGATCGGCAGGCGGGAGCTTCTCCGCCACGAGCGCCAAACAGGCGTCGGGAGCCGGCGAACGCAAGTACGCGACCAAAATATCCTTGTCGAGTTTGCGCCATGCGTCGACATCGTGGACGAGGACCAGGCGGATCCCCCCGAGGAACGCAAGGGTATTGGCGGCGGACACGACCTCGGAGGCGCCCTGGCGACCGGCCACGAACTCGTCGACGTTGAGCTCCGTGCCGGACTCTTCTACTATGCGCTCGCGCAATCTGTGGAGGGCCAACTCGACCTTCGGCCGATCGTCTCCGAGGATGAGGTACGCCGGCCTCAATGTGCCTCGCGGGCTGTCTGGCGTCTGGTTCACGGAAGACTCTCTCCCCCCGAGACTGCGCTGTGGGCCACCCGCACCTCAAGTTCCCCACCGGACCGCGCCAGTGAAATCCATCCGCAGGAATCCGTCCTCACGATCGGCACCCCCGCCTGCTCCAACGCCCGAAGCGTCTCGGCCGCCGGGTGGCCGAACGTATTTCCTGCCCCGACCGAGATGCACGCGAGAGCCGGGTCGATCGCCGCAAGTAGCCGAGACGTCACACCGGCGCGGCTGCCATGATGCGGCACGAACAGTACGTCCGCCGGTGGTGTACGGCGGCGGGCAAGCTCGGCAGCCTCCGCGTCTCCGGGAACGAGTATAGCAAGGTCGTCCCACCTCACTATCGCGGCGATGGACGCCGCGTTTATCCGCTCTCCTTCCCAGGCTCCCGTTGTCGGGTCCAAGGCATCGGAGGGGGGAAGCAACTGTACATCGACCGGGCCGACGCGCAGAGTCTGCCCCGGTTCGGCCCTCTGGTACGTCGTGCCGCACGCCAGCAGAAGGCTCCGCAGTCGGAAGTACTCCGCGGCCTCGGATGGCGGCGCTCCAGCGCCCCCGTCAGTGCCATCGCCCACCACGGCGTCGACCAGCATGCCGACGGGCACCGAGCCGGCCAGACCAACCAGCCCCCCGAAGTGATCGGCGTGCGGGTGCGAGATCAGCACCAGATCGAGGCGCCGCACGCCAAGACCTCTGAGCTGCTCGCGGACGCCCGCGTCCTCGGGGCCTGCGTCGAGGAGTGCCGCGTGACGGCCGGGGGTTCTCACGAGGGTGGCGCTGCCTTCGCCGACGTCGAGCATCCGCACCTCGACTCCAGCCGGCCACTGCCGCGCCGCTGTCGCGTCGGCGATCGCACGCCCCGCGAACGCGCCTCCGCCGTAGACAAGGACCCCAGTGAGCGCCCCCAGCACCAGTAGCGCGGGACCGGTCCTCCGGACGACCCGTCGCGCCGGATCGCCCGGCGGTCGCTTGACGGCCGCCCTGCGGCCGAAGTGAGACGCCACGAAGCCGGCCGCCGCGGCAACGGCCACTCCGACATGCTCCGGAGAGAGCACCGGACCTCGAGAGAAGAGCTTGGCCATGCTCACCGTCCAAGCCAACGGAACCGCGGCCAAACCGTCGAGAACAGCACTGACCCTCGGCGACACCCAACCCGCGAGTATGCTGGCGAAACCCAGTCCGGTGACCGGGGTGATGACAGGAACAACGAAGAGATTCGCCACGACGCCCATCACTGAAGCTTGTCCGAACACCAGCAACGAGACCGGAGCGGTAGCGATGGAGGCGGCCAACGACACGGCTATCCCCGACGCCAACGGGCCCGGCAGAGCCCGCTCGAGACGGCGCTGTATTTTCTGCGCCAACAACACGAGGCCCGCCACCGCAGCGAACGAGAGCTGGAAGCCTGCCGAGAACACGACCAGGGGGTTCGGGGCGAGCACGACGGCGGCCGCCAACGCCAGTATATGGAGAGGGTCACGGCGCCTACCGCTTGCCTGAGCAAGCATGACCAGGAACAGCATCGCGGTGGCGCGCACCACAGGGGCGCCGCCAACGGCGATGCCCGCGAAGAGTAGGACGGCAGTGAAGCCCAGCGGCAAGGAGACACTCCGAGGCAGACGGAGGGCCGCACAGAGCCCAAGGATCAGCGAGGCCAAGCCGGCCACGTGCAGCCCGCTGACGGAGAGAATGTGTGCGGTGCCGCTGCGGCGGAACGCGACAAGCACGTCCTGCGGAATGTCCCGGGTCTCGCCCAACACCACCCCGCGAAGCAACGCGGAGAATAGGGGCCGGTCCCCCCGGCCGAGATCCACAAGTGCGCGCCGTCTTACTGAGTCGAGCGCGCCGCTGACGCCTCCGCGATCCCCCATCACCTGGACATCTGACGGCGACGCCTCGAGCGTGTAGCTTATGCCTTGCCGGCGGAGGTAGGTCCGCTCGTCGAACCCCGAAGGCCCCGGACCCTCCGGCGGCGTCAGTCGGCCCGCCACGAGCAGGAGACGACCTTCTTCCGCGAACGCCGGCAGAGCTTCCGTGATCGCCGCCCCGCCGCGCTGCCTGCGCATGGTCACCGCGATCTGCAGGCGCTCTCCACTTCCGCCCCGCGTGTCGGATGATCGGTCTCGAAGCACACGCACGGGTATCCTGACGACCTTCCCGGCAACGCGCGCAGGACCGTCTGCCTCCACTTCCAACTCCACCCGCTCACCAACGCGTCCCGCAAACGAACTGTCGGTGAGCGCGGCCACACGGACCGCGCCCCAACCGAGCCCAGAGAGCAACGCGAGAGCCAACAGGAGGCCGGGCACAAAGACGGAAGCGGGTCGCAGGAGGCGTACGACCACCAGCGTGCAGCCGGCGAGAGCCACTGCTCCGAGCGTCACCGGCGGCGAGGGCTCGCAAATAGCCGCTCCACACAACCCCAGCACGGCGGCGAACGCCCCCATGCGTGATACCCCACCGCGGCGGACCAGCCACCCATCCGCCCCGGCCGCCCGTACGCTGGACCCGAGCCCGAGCACTCGCGGCGGCCTTCCGGGGAACACCGGCCCGCCTAGGGCTGGACGAGGCTGCGGAGTCGCTCTACGGTGGCCGGCCCGATGCCCGGCACATCGTCGAGTTCCTCCACGGAAGTGAACGGACCGTTTGACTCCCGAAAGGCGACGATACGCGCAGCCGTCGCCGGACCGATGCCCGGCAGTTCGTCGAGCTCCGCCGCGGTACCCGTACTCAACGACACGGGAGACGAGGCGGCGCCCGGCGCGGGCGCTGAGACGATGATGTCGGCGCTGGAAGCGGTGTCGCCCCCGCCGTCGCCGCCACCGGCTGTGCCCTCAGCCTTTCGGGGCACGAAGACCCGCATGCCGTCGGCAACAGTGGCGGCCAGCGGCAGCGCCTGCTCGTCTCCCTCGGGGCTCACTCCTCCAGCCTCAAGAAGCACCTGGAATACGCGCGACCCGGCGTCTACCTCATAGACCCCCGGGCGGCGCACAGCACCTGCCACCTGCACGAACACGGTGGACCGCGTCGTGGTACTCGTCGCGGGGCCGCTCTCCGAGCCGCCCGTAGCCGCTTCCGCAGACCCGACGGCGGGCGATGATCGTCCCACGGCCGAGAGAGTGGTAGCCGAACTTACGATGAAGGCGGACTCCCCGTCCCCGCCAGAGGCGCTGCTGGAAGCATGCAGCGTCCACCCACCCACCGATAGCACCAGCAGGCTTGCGGCCGCGTAGGGAAGAAGACGACGTAGGGGCAGACCGACCATGCCCAGAGGCTACGCCGTCGCCGGCCTGAAGGGCATCGGACTTTCGTCGCATGTTGGCGCCCCGATCTCCCTCCGCCCGAAAATAGCTGCGGCCCCGCCGAAGCGGGGCCGCAGCCTTCTCAGCTGATCGACGCCTGCGAAGTCTAGTAAGCCTCCACCCAGATCTCGTAGTGCTCCTGAGGGTGCGTGCACGCCGGGCATGTCTTCGGCGCTTCGGCTCCCTCGTACACATTCCCGCAGTTGTTGCACTTCCAGAAGGTGGTCGCCGGCTTCTTGAAGACCTCACCGGCCTCTACGTTGGCAAGCAGCTTGCGGTACCGGCGCTCGTGATACGACTCCACTTTCGAGATCTGCCGGAACGCCGTCGCTACCTTATTGAAGCCTTCCTCTGCAGCCACGTCTGCGAAACCCGGATAGAGGATGTCCCACTCCTCGAGCTCCCCCTCAGCAGCGGCCAGCAGGTTCTCAGGCGTGGTGCCCGCTGGGCCCGCCGGATACACAGCGGTTATCTCGACTTTGCCGCCCTGCAGGAGCTTGAAGAACACCTTGGCGTGCTCGCGCTCGTTGTCGGCCGTCTCCTGGAAGAGATTGCTGATCTGAACGTATCCTTCTTTGCGGGCGATGGCTGAATAGTAGGTATAGCGATTGCGCGCCTGCGACTCACCCGCGAAGGCTTTCGCGAGGTTCTGCTCGGTCTGCGATCCTTTGAACTCCATTCTCTGCTCCCATCCTTGATAGCTATCGAGTCGGCCAGTTACACTTCGACGAGCGCCCGCCTCCACGACTGTTTGTCAGGCGTCCGCGGTCTGACCGCGCCCACCGGACCGAGCCGGCTCGACCGAGATCTCCTTGCCGCGGAACATACTCTCATGCATCTTCTCCACGACCATCTCGGCGACGCCCTTCCGCACCTCGATAAACGCGAAGTTGTGCAGGAGATCGATACGCCCGATGTCTTCCTCCTCGATGCCGGCCGTCTCGCGCACCAGACTCTCGAGATCGTGCCGATCGACGCGCGCGCGGCGGCCGATGGAGAGGAAGAGCCTGGTCATCTGTTCTTGAGGTGCCTCTTCGGACAGGTCTCCCTGACGCACAGCCAGCTCCTTGATGAGCGCCGCCGTGATCGTGCGCAAATCGTGGTCCATCTCAAGGCGGGCCACGATGGCCATCATGTCACCGAGACCGGTCAGATCGAGCTCTTCGACCAGCCCACGCACCTGGTCGCGGAGCTTGAGTGCCCGCCGGATGCGCACCTCCTCCCGCGGTTCGATCAATGGCTCGTCGGTAGCCATCTGCACCTCAGGAGGCGCCGGCGTCTCAGCGGCAAGAGCCACCTCGGCCTCCCGCATCCGCTCGGCCACATCGGCACGTCTGGCGGCTTCCGCGACTGTCCAGGCATCGCGCTCGGCGGCTGTCTGCCCCTCGGTGCCGAGGTGGCCGCCGCCCGCGGTCTCCGCGTCATAGGCTTCACCGTAGGCCGACTCCACGAGGGCCTCGTCTTCGATGCGCGCGGATTCCCTCACGGCCTCGTCGGCCGCCGTCCACTCGATCCGTTTGCGGGCATCGCGCATCGCGTAGCGACGCTGCCGGCGTTCCGCTTCCGTCGAGTCCTCACCGGTCTCAGGTAGCGTGAAGAACGGCTCCGGGGGCTTCTCCGCGGTGTCCTTCGCGGCGCCCGCAGCTCCACGGCGCCGGCGGCGGGGCGGCTCATGCGGCGTCTCCTCGTCTCTCTCTACGGGCGACCCAAGTGGAGTGCCCAGCGCCTCATCGCCGGCGGTCGTCGCCCCGGCCATCGCTTCAAGCCCCGCAGGCGTCAGCTCGATGATGGCTTCCTCCTCGACGGCGCGCTGGCCGCGGCGCGGCGCCCGGTCGGCCTCTCGTATCTTTCGCCGGGCGGTGAGGTCCCCTGCCGCGGCCCGGCGGCGTTCCTCGACCTCGCCGCTGGAGGGAAGCTCTCCCTGTTCGATCTGAGCCATCGAGAACTCCTGGATCCGGAGTAGATCCCAGTACTCTGCCGGCGTCACGAAGGTGATGGCTACACCCGAACGGCCCATGCGGCCGGTTCGTCCGATCCGGTGCACGTAGGCCTCCGGGTCCTGGGGGATGTGGAAGTTGATGACCCGGGTCACGTGGCTGATATCGAGGCCGCGGGAGGCGACATCGGTCGCTACGAGATAGGCGAACTTCTGTTCCCGGAAACCCTGCATGACCTGGTCGCGCTGCTGTTGCGTGAGGTCGCCATGCAACCCTTCGACATCGTAGCCGCGGGACTTCAACTTGCGCGTGAGTTTGTCCACGTTCCGCCGAGTGCGGCAGAAGACGATGACAGAGTCTTCCTCACCCTCGTAGTCCAGCAGGCGCATGAGGGCGTCGATCTTCTCCTCTTCGGGCACTTCGTAGAAGATCTGTTCGGTGTCCTCGAGGGTGAGCGTCTCGGGCACGACTGAGATCCATTCGGGATCCCGCATGTATTCCTGGGAGATGCGGCGGATATCGTCGGGGATAGTTGCCGAGAACAGCATCGTCTGTCTGTCCGTAGGGCACTGCC
>Ga0315273_10009433_pt1 | contig 12372 bp, 6 predicted proteins | sample YL17G02_0_MG_FD_205753 | JGI IMG/M metagenome (GOLD analysis project Ga0315273, IMG submission 205753) | Sediment microbial communities from Yellowstone Lake, YNP, Wyoming, USA - YL17G02_0 | ecosystem: Environmental > Aquatic > Freshwater > Lake > Sediment | place: USA: Wyoming | collected... | reverse complement strand
GCATTGATCCGCCCCGGGCCACCCCGACGACGATGACCACTCGCGTGCCCGACAACGTCCTCGAGCGACTCGTCTCCCACCACTACGCCGCGTTGCAGCGGTCACTGGCGCTGCGCCACGGGCTGAGTGCCGCGGGACGCGTAGCCGTGGTCGTCACGCTGGCAGTGGCGCTCGGAGTGGCGTGGCCCACGGGAGAGCCGCTGGCCTGGGCGCGCCTGCTCGCAGTGGCGGGTGCCGCTGTCGCGGCCCTGGCCCTCGCGGTCGCGGGCTTCCGGCGCGCGCAGCCCTCCCTCGGGGCCTACCTCGAGCGCATCGAGCAGCGCTTCCCGGCGGTCCGCTCCTGGCTGCGCAACGCGCTCGATTTCGAGCGCCGTCCGCCGGCGCACACCTCGCCCGAGCTGACCCGGGCGCTGGGCGAGGAGACCTCGCGCCGGCTGGCGGAGGTGCCGCTCGCCGCCCTGCGGCCCGCGCTCGAGGCGCGCCGTCCGCTCGCCACCATGGGGGTCGCGCTCGCGGTCGTGGCCACGCTCACGGTCGCATTCCCCGCGCGCACGGAGCGTTCGTGGCACACACTGCTCGACCCGCGCAGCGCCGCCCCACCCGTGCGTCTCGAAGTCGAGCCCGGCTCGGTGACCATCACGCCAGGCACCGCGCTGGCGGTGCGGGCGCGGGTCTGGGGCAGCACGGCGCGGCCGCGGCTGCTGCGGGACGGATCCGCCGCGGACCCGGCGTCCCACGAGGGCGAGGGCGCCAGCGGCGAGCGGCTGTGGCGTTTCGACCTCACCCAGCTCACACGCGCCGTCGACTACCAGGTGCGCGTGGCCGGGGTCGAGAGCCCGCGCTACCACGTGACACTCACCGGCACACCCCAGCCGGTGAGCTTCGAGATCGAGATCCGCCCACCCGCCTACGCGCGGCTGCCGGCACAGCGCGGCGCGGCCACGCGCGGCGACCTGACCGCGTTGCGCGGCTCGCGGGCGCTGATCGAAGTGCTCTTCGACCGCGACCTGACGGCGCTCGAGGCCACCACGCCGGGGGCGCCCGCGCGAGCGTGGAGAGCGCTCAACCCGCGGCGCTGGCGCGGCGAGATCGAGATCCGGCAGGCGGGCGACTACGAGTTGCGCGCGCGCGCGGGCACGCCGCGAGGCGAACCCGCGGACGAGGGGCGTTTCCGTTACTCCATCCAGCCGCTCCCCGACGCCCCGCCGATCCTCACCGTGCGCGTGCCCGAGGGCGACCTGGACCTGCCGGCCGGGCAGCAGGTGCCCTACGAGGTGCTCGGCCAGGACGACCTCGGCCTGACCGAGCTGCGGCTCCAGGTGCGCAAGGACGCCGACGCCCGGTGGACGGACCTGACGCTGGCGCGCTTCGCGGGCGAGCCCCGCGAGATTCGCGCCGGCGCGCGCTGGGACGCGGCCGCGCTCGCCCTGCTGCCAGGGCAGAGCGCCAGCTTCCGCTTCCAGCTCTTCGACGACGCGCGGGACGGGCGCGGAGTGGCGACCAGCGCCACCTACGAGTTGCGCTTCCCGTCGCTCGCAGAGCTGTACCAGGACCTGGAGCGCGGCCAGGAGTCGGTGCAGGGCACGCTCGAAAAGGTGGCGGACCGTGCGCAGGAGCTGCAGAAGTCGCTCGACAAGCTGGCCCGCCAGGCCCCCACGCCGGCGGCCGGCAGCCCGCGCTCCTTCGAACGGCAGGAGGAGGTGAAGAGCGCGCTCGACCGCCAGCAGGATCTCTCACGCCAGATCGACGAAGCCTCGCGCCAGCTGCGCGAAGGCCTTCAGCAGGCCACCGAGCGTCGCGCCTTCGACGAGCAACTCACCCGCAAGCTGCGCGAACTGGCCCAGGTCATGGACCAGATCCAGTCGCGGGAATTCAAGGAAGCGATGCGCCGCCTGCAGGAGGCGCTCGAGAACACCCAGCCCCGCCCGCCGGAGCCGGGTCTGCAGGACTGGCGCCGCCAGAACGAACAGCTGCTGAAGAACCTCGACCGCACGCTCGAGCTGCTGAAGCGGCTACGGCAGGAGGAACGCCTTCAGGCCCTTGCCCAGCGCGCCACGGAGCTGAAGGCCCAGCAGGACGGCCGCAACCCGGGTCTGGAGCAGAAGGCGAGCGAGCAGGCGCAGCAGGCGCTCGCCCGGGATCAGCAGCAGGCGGCCACCAAGAGCGAGCAACTCGCCAGCGACGCGCAGCAACTCGGGCAGCAGATGAGCGAACCCGAGGCGCAGTCTGCGCTCCAGGACGCCGCGCGGGAACTCGAGCAGGAAGCCGCGCCCGCCCAGCGCGAAGCCGCGCAGGCGCAGGCACAGAACCAGCAGGCGCAGGCCGGGCCGGCGGGCAAGCGCGCGAGCCAGAGCCTGCAGCGCGCCTCGGAGCAGCTCAGCAAGCTCTCGAGCGCCATGCAACAGCAGCGGCAGCAGGTGGACCTCGCGGCCGTGCGCCGCGCCGCGCAGGACCTGGTCTCGCTGCAACGTGCGGCCGAGGCGAGCCTCAGTTCGAACTCTCCCGCGAGTGAGCGCGCCGACCGCCAGATGGATCTCTCCGAGGGTACCGCCCGTGTGGCGGACTCGCTCTGGACGCTCGGGAAGAAGTCGCCCTTCATCACGCCCGAACTCGCCAAGGCGATGGGCCGCGCCATCAACAGCCTGCAGCAGTCGGGCAAGGAATTCGGGAAGGGCAACAACTCCGGCGCCTCGGCAGCGGGCGGTTCCGGCGCGGGCGCCCTGGTCGAGGCCGTCCTCGAGCTGCGCCAGACCGAAAGCTCGATGTGCCAGAACCCGGGCCAGGGCGAGGGCCAGCCTGGCGGCTCGTTGCCCTCGCGCATGGACGGACTCGGCAGCCAGCAGGAGCAATTGAATGACCGCACGCGCACGCTGGGCCAGCGCCTGACCGAGCAGACGCGGCTCACCGCCGGCGATCAGGACGAGCTGCGGCGTCTGGCCCAGGAGCAGGCACGGATCCGCGACGAGCTCGGGCGGATCGAGCAGGAGGACCGGCAGCGACGCCAACTCCTCGGGCGGCTCGGCCAGACCACCGAAGAGATGAAGCAGGTCGAGGAAGCGCTGCATGAAGGCCAACTCGGAGACGAGGTGGAACAGAAGCAGCAGCACATCCTGTCACGGATGCTCGACGCCCAGCGCTCCGTAAACCGCCAGGACTTCGAGCCGCGCCGCGAGTCACGTCCGGGCGAGGACACCGGGCGCAGCGCGCCGCCGGCGCTGCCCGCCGAGTTGCTGCGCGAGAGCGACCGGCTGCGGCTCGACCTGCTCAAGGCCCAGGCCGACCGCTATCCGTCGCAGTACCGCGCGTTCATCGAGGCGTACCTGCGCGCGCTGAACCGCGGGAACTCCCGGTGAAGGCCCGCGCGACACGCTGGCTTCGGACGGTGGCGCGCCTCACGGGCGCCTTCGCGCTGGTGACAGCGCCCGCGGGCAACGCCGCCGCGCAGACGTTCGACTCGACCGGCGTCGAATGGCAGCACATCCCCGACCCCGAGGCGCGCAGGTACGACATCCGGCAGATCGCTCCCGGGTTCGTCGTCGTGGGCACTTCGGACGAAGCCGAACTGTCCCCGGTGAGCCAGCGCCCGATGCCGCCGTTCTCCCCCGCCCAGGCCGCCCGTCTGCGCCAGGCGCAGGCGCTGCGCGCGAACGGCCAACTCGAACAGGCCCGCGCCGCACTGGCGCCGCTCCACGCCGAAGCTGCGCACCACCCGGCCGTGGTGACCGAGCAGGCGCGCCTGCTCCTCGCGCGGCAGGATTTCGCCGGCACCGAGCGGCTGGGCCGCACCGAGCGCGCAGCCCAGCGGGACTCGTTGATGGTGGCGCGCGAACTCGCGTTCGCGCTCGAGCGACTGGGCCGCCCGCGGGACGCGGCGGGGGTGGCGCTCGAGTCCTGGCTCGCCTCGCCGCTCGACGCCGTCTGGGCCCAGGAGACCATCATCCGCCTCGCGCCCGCGGACGCCCGCGGCGTGCGGGAACTGGTGCGCCGGGCGAGCGAGGCGCGGCCCGGCCGTGCGGACCTGGTCCGTGCATGCGCCCTGCTCGATTGGCGCGCCGGCGATCTCGCGGCAGCGCTCTCGACCCTCGAGCACGCGGAGCGCCCCGGCCCGGGACGGGCCCCGCTCCTCTGGGACTTCGCCCGTCAACTGGCCTCCACCGGCGCCTCCCGCGACTCGGGCGCCGCGGCCGCGGCGCTGACCGCGCTCGCGGGAGATGACCGCTTCGACGCGACCTGGCGGCTCACCGCGGCACAGCACGCCTGGACGCTGCAGTGCGAACGTGGCGCCGGGGACGAATCCGCGCCCGCGCTGGCCCGGGCACTCCATGGCATCCCCACGGCGCGCTGGCCCGCCGGCTTCCTCGTGGCGATCGCGCGCGGGCTGCGCGAGGCCGGCCGCACCGACGAGGCGCGGGCGCTGCTGCGCTCGGGCGCCGCGCCGCCCGCGGCGGTGCCCCAACTCGACCTCGAAGAGGCCCTCGCCGACCTGCGCGACGGTCCGCCCGAACGCGCGCTGACACGGCTCGCCGCACTGGCCGGGACCACGCCCGAGGGCGCGTGGCGCTACGCCGAGGCACTCTTCTTCGCGGGACGAAGCGACTCCGCGCTGAGCGTCTACCAGCGCATCGCCGCGAACCCGCAGGGGCCGTTCCGCGGCGAAGCGCTCGAGCGCACCTACCTGATCGAGGAAGCCAAGCCGCGAGCCGCGCTCGTGGTCTTCGGACGCATCGCCTACGAGGAGTGGCGCAATGACCACCGGCGCGCCCTGGCGCTGACCGACTCGCTGGCGCAGGCGCTGCCGCGCGGCGCGCTCTGGGCGCAGGCCGCGCTCCTGCTCGCCTCCCAGCACGAAGCCGCGGGCGACGCGAGCGGGGCGCTCGGTCCCCTGCTGGCGGTGGCGGACTCGCTGCCCGACGACCGGCTCGCGCCGCTCGCGCGCCAGCGGGCGGGCGATCTCTACCGTACCAAGCTCGGGGACGAGCACGCCGCGCTCGCCCAGTACGAGGAGTGCCTCGCACGCTACCCGCGCGCCTGGAACGCACCCGAGGTGCGGCGCGTGGCCGAGCGGCTCCGGCGCAACCGCCCGGCCTTCTGAGGAGGATGAGATGATGCGCGGACTCACGGGCGGAGGACGGCTCGCCCGGACGATTCATGAACCGTCAGGCGAGAGTGCGAGATGGGGCACGGCTACCGGGCGAACGGCGGGATTGCGCGCAGCGGCCGGGCGCGGGATCGCCGCAGCGCTCATCACGATCGTGCTCGCATCCGCGCCCGCCCAGGCGAAGTGGCTCGTTCCGATGGACGACCGGCAGACCGACCACCTCAAGGCCTACGGTCTCACCTACTGGGTGCTCCAGCAGGGGCAGAAGGCCGAGTGGCTGCTCAACTACCGCGCCGGCTCGTTCCTGTTGCCCGGCGACCCGGCCATCGAACGCGAAGCCAACGTGCGCGGCGTCGCGCTCGAGCCCATGGGCGGAGCCGCCGAAGCGTCCATGCGCGCCGAGATCGCCGACAACAACATGGAGGCGGTCGGGCTGGAGAAGCCACCGAAGATCGCCGTGTACATCCCGCCCAACACCCCACCCTGGGACGACGCCGTGACCCTCGCCCTGGACTACGCCGAGATCCCCTACGCCCGGGTCTGGGACGAGGAGGTGCTGCGCGGCGAGCTGGCGAAATACGACTGGCTCCACCTGCACCACGAGGACTTCACCGGGCAGCACGGCAAGTTCTACGCCGCCTACCACACTTTCCCCTGGTACCAGGAGGAGGAGCGGGTGCAGAAGGCGATGGCGGCGAAGCTGGGCTTCGCGAAGGGAACCCAGCTCAAGGGCGCCGTGGCCCGCACCGTCAAGGACTTCATCGGACGCGGCGGATTCATGTTCGGCATGTGCTCGGCCACCGACACCTACGACCTGGCACTCGCCGCCGCCGCCGTGGACATCGCCGGCGCGGTCTACGACGGTGACCCGGCCGACCCGCAGGCCCAGCGCAAGCTCGATTTCACGCAGACGCTCGCGTTCAAGGACTTTCACCTGGACATGGACCCATACCTCTACCGGTTCTCGGACATCGACGTGACGCTGGAGGCCGATGTCCGCGGGCCCAACTCCTTCTTCACGCTGTTCGACTTCTCCGCCAAGAACGACCCCGTGCCCACCATGCTGGTGCAGGACCACGCGAACGCCGTGCTCGACTTCCTCGGGCAGACCACCGGCTTCCACCGGCAGTTCATCAAGAGCGGCGTGCTGGTACTGGGCGAGGTCGAGGGCGCGGACGAGGCGAAGTACCTGCACGGGCAGTTCGGCCGTGGCACCTTCACTTTCCTCGGCGGTCACGACCCGGAGGACTTCCAGCACCGCGTGGGCGACCCGGCGACCGACCTGTCGAAGGTCAGGCACTCGCCCGGCTACCGGCTCATCCTCAACAACGTGCTGTTCCCCGCGGCGGAGAAGAAGAAGCAGAAGACGTAGGCGGGGCGCCCGGCCTGTTCCCCGGCAGGCGCCGGCGCCCCGCTTCGATCGCTTCGGGCTTCAGGCCCCCCAGTTTCTAGGGGGTCACGGTGGAATCGGCCGGCGCGGCCTCGCCTTCCTTCAGCAGGCGCCGGCGCTCGGCTTCCTTCTTCAGCACTTCCTTGTTGAGCACCGTGAACTCGACCCGGCGGTTCATCGCCCGATTCTCGTCGCTGGTGTTCGGCACCAGCGGCTTGTCCTTGCCGTAGCCCTTCACCGTGAACCGCGCGCCGTCGATTGCCGGGTACTTCTCGTTGAGGTGCGCGAGCACCGAGGCGGCCCGCGCCTGGGACAGGCGCCGGTTCACCGCCGCGCCGCCGACGTTGTCCGTGTGGCCCGCAACCTCGATCTTCAGCTGCGTCCACTGGGTCAGCAGCTGCCCGACCACGTCGAGGGTCGGGAGGGACTCGGGCTTCAGGATGGCCTTGCCGGTGTCGAACAGGACGTTCAGGATCCGGATCTTGCCGGTGTCCACCAGCTCGGTCTCGCGCTCGAGCAGCTCGATGACGCAGCCCTTCGCGTCCACCTTGAAGCCGGCCGGGGTGTTGGCGCACTGGTCCAGCCCGTCGCAGGCGCCGTCACCGTCGGCGTCGGACGTGCAGCCCTTCGCATCGATGGTGCAGCCCTTGAGCGTGTTCACGCACTGGTCGAGACCGTCCAGGACGCCGTCGCCATCGGAATCGCCCGGGCAGCCCTTCGCGTCCACGGTGGCGCCCTTCGGCGTATCCGCGCACAGGTCCAGCCCATCGCAGACACCGTCGCCGTCCGCGTCCGACGAGCAGCCGGCCTTGTCCACCTTGCAGCCCTTCGGCGTGTCCGGGCACTTGTCCAGGCCGTCGAAGACGCCGTCGCCGTCGCCGTCCAACGGGCAGCCGGTCTCTTCCACCCGGGCGCCGATCGGCGTGCTCAGACACTTGTCGAGCCAGTCGCGCACGCCGTCCAGATCCTGATCGCGCTCCTTGCCGCGCCACATGTAGGTGAGGCCCAGGGTCGCCGCGACGTGGTTGGAGAACTCCTGGGAGTCGCGCTCGCGGAAGAAGTGATCGCTCACCTGCAGCCGCAGGTGCGTCCGCTGCGAGGCGCCCAGCGTCCACAGCACGCCCAGGCCCACGTTTCCCGCGCCACGCTCGAGCTTCTCCGGCGGCGTACCCGTGGTGTGGCTCAGGCCATATCCCACGCCCGTCAGCAGGAAGGGCACGATGTGCCCGCCCGCCGGGCGCAGGTTCCAGCGGGCGTCGAGGCCCGCGTACGTAAAGTTGTGCTTGAGGTCGTAGGAAACGGAGTCCGACGTGGTCGGCCCGAAAGTCGCCTGCCCCTCCAGGGACAGCCACGGCATGGCCCGCCAGCCGAGCGAGCCGGTGTAGGCCGGGCCGTCCGTCATCCGGGCACGCGCGTCGTAGTGGAAGTAGCCCGCTCCACCCGAGAATTCAAACGGGTGCCCGACGATCTGGGCGGCGGCCGGGGCGGCGCACAGGGCCGCGAAGACGATGACAAGGAGCGCGCGCTGGAACCCATTCATGAGGTACGACCTCCTCGAAGGGATGGACAGCATCAGTCCGGGGCGGGAACGCCCGGAGAAAGTCTGGTAAGTGCTACCATCCGGCCCCTTGCAGGTCAACGCGGGCCGGGGGCCCGCGGTCGCCCGGCACCGCCCCGACGAGGAGGGCAGGATGTCCCCAGAAGGGCCCGAGTTGAGCTGGCGCTGCCGGGACCGGGTCTTCGACCTGTCCGCGCGCACGCTCGTCATGGGCGTGGTCAACGTGACGCTCGACTCGTTCTCGGACGGTGGGCGCTTCTTCGCACCCGGAGCCGCCATCGCCCACGCCCGCCAGATGCAGGCCGAGGGCGCCGATCTGCTCGACCTGGGAGCCGAGAGCACCCGCCCGGGGGCCGCGCCCGTGACCGCGGCCGAGCAGATCCGGCGGCTGGCGCCCGTGATCGAGGCTCTCGCCACCGACCCGCGCGCCTGCCTCGCGGTGGACACGGCGAACGCCGAGGTCGCCGACCGCGCACTGGAGCTGGGGGCACGGGTCGTGAACGACGTGACGGCACTCGCCGACCCCAGCATGGCCGCGGTCGTGGCCCGCCGCGGCGCCGGCCTGGTCCTGATGCACCTAGCCGGCACCCCTGCCACGATGCAGCAGGATCCGCACTACGAGGACGTGGCGCACGAGGTGCGTGAGCGCCTGGCCGCCCGGCTCGAGGCCGCGCGGGCGGCGGGAGTGCCCGCCGAGCGGGTCGTGCTCGACCCGGGCATCGGCTTTGGCAAGACCGTGCGACACAACTTCGAGCTGCTCGCCCGGCTCGAGGAGTTGAAGTCCCTCGGCCGCCCCCTGCTGATCGGGGTCTCGCGCAAGAGTTTCCTCGGAAAGACCCTCGATCTGCCGGTCGACCAACGGCTCGAGGGCGGGCTCGCCGCCAGCGCCATCGCCGTGTTCCTCGGCGCCCGCATCCTGCGCACTCACGACGTGGCGGCCACGGTGCGCGCGGTGCGCATCGCCGACGCACTGCGCGAGGCGCGCAGGCACGAGGCGCGGAGGCCGTAGGCGGGCCCATGCGCTTCTGCTAGTCTCGCGCCCGGAACCTGACTCGAGAGACCCGACCATGACGCCCGTTCACCAGATCTGGCTGCTCGATTTGCTCGACATCTTCCTGGTCACGCTGCTCTTCTACCGGCTGCTCGTGCTGGTGAAGGGCACCCGCTCCGGGCAGATGTACATCGGGCTGCTGCTCATCGTGCTCGTGGGCCTGTTCGCCCGCGCCTTCGACCTGATCGCGGTCAAGTGGATCGTGGACAGCGTCAAGACCATCTGGCTGATCGCCTTCGTCATCCTCTTCCAGCCCGAACTGCGGCACGTGCTCGCCCAGTTCGGACGCACGCGCTACTTCCGCTCGTTCCTGCGCGGTGATTCATACGGCGTGCTGGGCGAGGTGGTGCGCGCAGCCGAGACCCTGGGCAAGAAGCGTCAAGGGGCGCTCATGGTGGTCGAGCGCAACACCGGCCTGAGGAACTTCGTCGAGACCGGCACACGGCTGGACGCCAAGGTCACCGCCGAGTTGCTGGTGACGCTGTTCTCGCCCGGCTCGCCGCTCCACGACGGCGCGGTCATCCTGCGCGAGGACTCGATCGTGGCGGCCTCCTGCATCCTGCCGCTCTCGTCGGACCTCAAGCTGGCGACCGCCCTCGGCACGCGGCATCGCGCAGCACTTGGCCTCTCCGAGGAGTCCGATGCCGCGATCGTGGTGGTGAGCGAGCAGAGCGGTGGCATCTCGGTCGCCTACCGCGGCACACTCAAGCAGCACCTTGACAGCGGCGAACTGCGCAGCGAGTTGTCGCGCATCTTCCATCTGCGGCCCGAGGAGGAAGTGCCCCCGCCTCCGCCTCCGCCCCCGGCCGTAACGGACGGCAACGCGGCGGCGGGGGCGGCCGAGTAGGACGAATCGGCCCCACCGGGCAATCGTGCCTCCCCGTGATGAGCGCCCCTGCCGGTCCCGCCACCCCGCCGCTCGAGTCACAGAGCGTCCCCGAGTCGCCTCCCGGCGGGCACACCCCGGTCGCGGCATGCGACCTGCCGGACACCTGCGAGCGGCTCCCGGGACTCCAGCAGCATCGGCTGGAGCCCCTCTGGCTCGCGCCGCCACAGTTGCCGCCCTGGCCGATCGTGTGGCTCGCCCTCGAGGGCGGCCCCGAGGGCGGGCAGGTGGACCGCTCGATCCACCTCTGGGGGCTTGCGGTGGACGACGGCAGGGGTGAACCCAGACCCGAGGCCATCACCGCCGACTTCGAGGATCCAGACGGCAGGCGCGTGTGGGAGCACTTCGTCGTGCGCGCCGGCGAACTCATCGAGCGTTACCCCGACGCGCGCTGGGTGCACTACTCGCCCTGCGAGAAGACCTGGGTGCGTCACCATGCCGCGACTTACGGCGCCCCGCCGGGCTTCATCGAGAGCCTGGAGGAGGCTTTCTTCGAAATGCTCTCCCGGGGCGTGCGGCGCGCCGTGCGGCTACCGCTCGACTCCTGCTCGATCCGGCAGGTGGCCGGCCTTGCGGGCTTCCGCTGGCGGGCCCCCCGACCAGGTCCGGCCGGGTCCATCGGCCAGTACCAGAAGGCACAGGCGAGCACCGACCCCGTCGAGCGGGCGCGCATCCTGCGGGAGATCGTGGACTCCAACGCCGAGGACCTGCTGGCGATGCGCGCCGTGTGGCGCTGGATGATCGAGCAGGGCCCGAGGGAGTACTGCGGATAAGCAAGGCTCACGCACCGAACCGGCAGCGCCCGCAGGGCTTGCGACGCGGCGGCCTGCCTTGACTTCCCACCGCACCGACCCTAACGTCTTCCGCTCGTCTTCCGCCCGGAAGGCCCCGTCTTTATGGCGGCGTAGCTCAGCTGGTAGAGCAGGAGAATCATAATCTCTGTGTCCGGGGTTCGAGTCCCTGCGCCGCCACCATTTCCTTCGCGCCCCACTGTGCGTCTGCGCCGGGTCGAACCCGTCCTGCGTCGCGCCCTGCGAGGCGGCAGTGTCCCGGCGCGGCCGGACCGGAGCGCCGCGGTGCCCCTGCTGGTCGCGGTGAGCGGCGGCGCCGACTCGACCGCGTTGCTCATCGGCCTGCGCAACCTCTCCCGCGACCTGCGCTTCCGCTTGCACGCCGCGCACCTGCACCATGGCCTGCGCGGGGCCGAGGCCGATGCGGACCTCGACTTCGTGCGTGCGCTCTGCGAGCGCCTGGGCGTGCCGCTCACCGCGGCGCGCTGGGACACCCCCGCGCGCCTGCGGCGCCGCGGCCTCTCCGGCCAGGCCGGCCTGCGCACGCTCCGGCGCGAATTCCTGCTCGCCGCCGCGCGGCGCGCGGGGGCACACGCCATCGTCACGGCCCACACGGCCGACGACCAGCTCGAAACGCTGCTCATGCGCCTCGCTCGCGGCACCGGGCTCAGCGGAGCGCCGGGCATGAGGCCGGTGGCCGCCACGGGGGACGGGCCGGACGAACGAATGCTCTGGCTCAAGCCACTCCTCGGGGCCACGCGGGCCGAGATCGAGGCCGATCTGGTCCGGGCCGGCCAGACCTGGTGCGAGGACCGCTCGAACCATGATCCGCACTACGCGCGCAGCCGCGTGCGCCACGAGGCGGTCCCCGCGCTGGCGCGGGCACTGCTGCCCGGCCTCGACCCGGTCCGCGGGCGGGCGCTGCTGGCGCGGCGGGCCGCACAAGCAGCGTCCGGAGCACTCATCGCGGCCCGGGCGCTGGAGAACCTTGCCGGGCGCGTACTCGCCCGGGCGGGCCACATCCGAGCCGGGATGGCCACCCTCGAAACCCGCCGCCTGTCAGCCCTTCCCACCGGATTGAGGCTGGCCGTCCTCGCCCGGTTGTGGCGACGGACCAGGCCGCGTTCGAGCGGCCTGACGCGCCGGCACCTGGCCGCGCTCGACAGGCTGATTGACAGGGCGCGCGGGCGCGCCATTATCCAGCTTCCGGGGGGGTGGTCGGCGGAACGTGACCGCGACGTCATCCGCCTCCGCAGCGGGGTTCCGAAGCGGCGCCTCGCGCGGACACAACTCCGGATTTCGGGCCGGATCGAGTGGAACGGGGCGCTCCTCGCGGCGCGCTGGACCACCGGAACAGTGGCGCGGCGACGCATGGCGACGGGTTCCGGCACGGGCGAGTTCTTCGCCGCCGATGACCTCGATGGGCCGCTGGTGGTGCGGCGGGCGCAGCCCGACGAACGGTTCGTGCCGTTTGGCAGGACGCGCGCGGCGCAACTCGGGCGGTTTCTGAGCAAGCAGGGAGTCTCGAACGACATTCGCAAGTACCCCACGGTCCTAGCCGACGCCGGGGGGATCCTCTGGGTGGTGGGCGTGCGCCG
>Ga0315273_10009432_pt1 | contig 12372 bp, 9 predicted proteins | sample YL17G02_0_MG_FD_205753 | JGI IMG/M metagenome (GOLD analysis project Ga0315273, IMG submission 205753) | Sediment microbial communities from Yellowstone Lake, YNP, Wyoming, USA - YL17G02_0 | ecosystem: Environmental > Aquatic > Freshwater > Lake > Sediment | place: USA: Wyoming | collected... | reverse complement strand
ATCTGACTCTACTTTCCCTTAGACGCTCGACCCCGATGCCCGTCCGCTATACGCCCCCGACGCCCGATCAGCTGCTCGCGGTTCCCGGCGTCACGCTCGGGACCGCCGCGGCGAAAATCAAGAAGTGGCAGCGTGACGATCTGCTGCTCGCGGTGTTCGATCCCGGCACAGCCGCCGCCGGCGTGTTCACGCAAAACCGCTTCGGCGCGGCACCGGTGGTCGTGTGCCGCCGTCATCTTGCCGGAGGCGGCGGCATCCGTGCGCTTGTCGTCAACGCCGGGAACGCCAACGCAGGAACGGGCGCGTCGGGAATCGCCGCGGCCGAGGCGACGTGCGCAGCGGTCGCGACGCTGCTGGGTTGCGCGGCGCAGGAGGTTCTGCCGTTCTCGACCGGCGTGATCATGGAGCCGCTGCCGGTCGCCAGGATGGTCGAGGCGCTCCCGGCGGCGTTCGCCGCGCTGGCGCCGGACCATTGGTTCGCGGCGGTGTCCGCGATCATGACAACCGACACGGTGCCGAAGGGCGCGTCGCGCCGCATCTCCGTCGATGGCGTTCCGGTCACCGTCACCGGCATCGCGAAGGGCGCCGGAATGATCCACCCCGACATGGCCACGATGCTGTCCTTCATCGCCACCGATGCACCGATCGCGACCCCATTGCTCGCGACGTTGGCGCGTGAGATCGCCGATATCTCGTTCAACTGCGCGACCATCGACGGCGATACCTCGACCAACGACAGCTTCGTGATCGCAGCCACCGCGCGGGCGCCGATGGCGCCGATCGCGGATGCCGTCGATCCGCGTCTCCCGCCGCTCCGCGCCGCGCTTGCGGCGGTCGCCGTCGACCTCGCGCAGGCGATTGTCCGCGATGGCGAGGGCGCGACCAAGTTCATGACGATTCGAGTCGAGGGAGGTCGCGACAAGGCGGAGTGCCGACGGATCGCGCTCGGCGTCGCGCATTCGCCGCTCGTCAAGACCGCGTTCTTCGCGTCGGACCCGAACCTCGGCCGCATCGTTTGCGCGATCGGCAATTCGGCTGCACCCGATCTCGACGCGTCGCGCGTGTCCTTCTGGCTCGACGACGTGCTGGTTGTTGAAAACGGCGGTCGCGCCGCGTCGTATGCGGAAGAAGACGGTCAGCGAGTCATGAAGAACGACGAGATCACGGTCCGTGTTGCGCTCGGTCGCGGCGATGCTTGGTCGACGGTCTGGACCTGCGATTTCTCGCACGCTTACGTCAGCATCAACGCCGATTACCGCAGCTGACATGCTGACCGCAAGCGAACTCTCCGCGCTGCTCGCCCGTCTCGAAGGCATACTCGAGCGTGTCGAAGGCGTGCTGCCGCCCGCGCCGCCGCCGCCGGACTGGTCCGCGATCGCGTTTCGATGGCGCAAGCGCGCGGGCCGCGGCCACCTGCAGGCGGTGTTGCATCCGCACGCGATCCGGCTGGACGACCTCGTCGCCGTCGAGGCGCAGAAGCACGCGATCGACGCCAATACCCGGCAGTTCGTCGCCGGGTTGCCGGCGAACAACGTGCTGCTCACGGGCTCGCGCGGCACCGGCAAGTCGTCGCTCGTGAAGGCGATGCTGGTCAAGTACGCGGCGAAAGGCCTGCGCCTGATCGAAGTCGACAAGGCAGATCTCGTCGACCTTCCCGACATCGCCGATGAGGTCGCGGCGCGGCGCGAGCGGTTCATCGTTTTCTGCGACGACCTGACCTTTGACGCGGGCGAACCCGGCTACAAGGCGCTCAAGGTGATGCTCGACGGCACGATCGCCGCGGCATCGGCGAACATCCTGATCTACGCGACCTCGAACCGCCGGCATCTGATGCCGGAGTACTTCAGCGAGAATCTCGAGACGAAACACATCGGCGCCGAAGTGCATCCCGGCGAATCGGTCGAGGAGAAGATCTCGCTCTCCGAGCGCTTTGGATTGTGGATCTCGTTCTACCCGTTCAGCCAGGACGACTACCTTGCCGCGGTGGGGTCGTGGCTCGCCGCGTTCGGCGTGGCGCCGCGGAAGTCGCGGCGCGACACCGAGGCGCGCATGCGTGAAGCGCTGCAGTTCGCGCTGCAACGCGGGTCACGCAGCGGCCGCGTCGCCTGGCAATTCGCGAAGGGTTACGCCGGCGCCGCCGCCCTGCGCAGAAAATCCCGCGCGTGAGCGGCGGCATCGTCCGGGTCGCCGCCGCCGTCATCGTCGGGCGGGACGGCCGGGTGCTGCTGGCGCAGCGTCCGTTCGGAAAGGCCTGCGCCGGTTACTGGGAGTTCCCCGGCGGCAAGCTCGAGCCCGGCGAATCGCCGCGGTGCGCCCTCGACCGCGAGCTCGCCGAGGAGCTGGGCATCAAAGTCTGCCGCGCCGCGCCTTGGCTCGTGCAGCGCTACCGGTATCCGCACGCACACGTCGAACTGCACTTTTTCCGCGTGTTCGAATGGGATGGCGAGCCCGTCGGTCACGACGGTCAGGCGTTCGCGTGGCAGACGCCGGGACGCTTCGACGTGGAACCGCTGCTGCCCGCGAATACGCTGGTGTTGCGCGCGCTGGCGCTGCCGCCGGTCTACGGGATCACGATCGCGGACGAACTCGGCGAGGCGACGTTTCTCGCGCGCGCCGAGACGGCGCTCGCGGACGGCCTCCGGCTGATCCAGTTGCGCGAGAAGGACTGGCCCGTCGAGCGGCAGCAGGCGTTGGCCCGCGCGCTCGTCGCGCTTGCACGGCCCCGCGGCGCGAAGGTGCTGTTGAACGGCGAAGCGCGATACGCTCGCGCGTGGGGCTGCGACGGCGTGCATCTGACCGCGGCGGCGCTCGAAGCCGCCAACGCGCGACCGGTTCCCGACGACATGCTGTGCGCAGCGTCATGCCACACGCGCGCGGAAATCGAAAGGGCTGGCTACCTCGGGCTCGACTTCGCGGTGCTTGGGCCCGTGTTTCCCACGCCGTCGCATCCGCGTGCGCCGACATTGGGTTGGGACGGGTTCGCCTCGGTCGCGGCGGAAGCGCCGCTGCCGGTGTTCGCGCTGGGCGGGTTGACGCGCGGAGATCTCGACGCCGCGATCGCACACGGCGCGCATGGCGTCGCGCTGCGCCGCGGCGCGTGGACCTAGGACGTTGCTTTTCGCCCGATCGGCCTGTCACCGGCGTCGGTGCCGATGGCTTCGGGGTCGGGCATCGCGGCGACGGGAACGCAGTAGGCCTCGCTCGCCCACGCGCCGACATCGATCATCTTGCATCGCTCGGAGCAGAACGGCCGCCAGCGCGACGCCGGCGTCCACTCGACCGGGGCGCCGCAATCTGGACAGGCGACGATGCGTGGCGATGTCAAAGATTGCAGAACGACAGCTCGAATTCCACATCGTGTTCGTAAACGGTGCCGCGGTCCATTCCGGAGGCGCCGATGAACCGGATGTTCAATGCGTATTTGTTGGCGCTGATCTCCGGCACGCAGTGCAGTCCGCGCGGGACCGTGATCCGCAGCAGCTGCGCGACCTTCGATGTCGTCAGCATCAACTGGAAGACGCCGTGAGGCGCGGTCTGCCGGCTGGCGCGGCCGTTGTCGCGCAGCAGCCGCAGGATGATGGCGAGGCCATCGTAGATCGGCAGGAAGGGTGCGATCCAGCCGCGCAGGTCGTTCTGGCGCGCCGCCGGGTCGGCGTTCAGCCAATAATGGTATGCCGGCAGATCGAATTCGCAGACGCCGCCCGGGATCGCGGAGCGCTGCTTGATCGTCATCAGCCATTCGTTGTCGCGCAGATGCAAGCCGACCTTGCCGGACTGCGCAAGCAGCGCGGCGCTCGCGCGATCGATATCCGCCAGCAGCGGCTCGAGCACGCGCGGCTCGATCGCCGGATTGCTGCGCAATGGCACGAGAAGCTGCTTCTGCCGCTCGAGCTCCTGCAAGAGATCGGTCTTCAGGTCTGCGCGCGCCGCGACGTCCGTGATTTCGAACAGCGTGGCCAGCGCGGCGTGGTGATCCGGCGCATCGGACTGCGCGGCGAAAAAATGCGCGCGGCGATAGAGATCTTCGAGCCGCATCAACGTGCGGATGCGCTCGTTCAGCGGGTGTTCGTAGCGGATCACGTGGGACTTACGGTACGAAGAGTGTTGCGACTATCCGGCATTCTGCCCGAACTCTATGCTGTAGCGCCCCCATTTTTTGCTGTCGCCGCGGCCAACACGCGGTAGCGATGGTCGAGTTCGGCCACTTGCGGTGCAATGGCCGACACGGGCCCGGCGTTGTCGAGCACGTCGTGCGCCCGCGCCAGCCGCTCCGCGCGCGGAAGCTGCGTGGCCATGATCGCGCGCACATCGGCGGCGGGGAGCCCGCTTCGCGCCATGACGCGGCGGACCTGTTCGTCCTCCGGACAGTCGACGACGAGCACGCGGTCGACGCCGGAAAGGCTGCCTCGCTCGAGGAGCAGCGGGACGACGAGCAGGCCGTAAGGGCTCGTCCAGCCAGCGACTTCGTGACGGGTCGCCTCGCGGATCAGCGGGTGAAGGGTCGCTTCGAGCCGGCGGCGCGCAATGGCGTCGCCAAACACGAGCCGGCGCAGGTGCGCGCGGTCGAGCGTTCCGTCGGGGCAGAGGAACTCGGGTCCGAACGCCGCCAGCACCGCGGCATGCCCGGGCTGCCCAGGTGCTGTCAGCGCATGGGCGAAGCGGTCGGCGTCGGTGACGTCGACGCCAAGTCCCTCGAACGCGTCGGCCACCGCGGACTTGCCGCTGCCGATGCCTCCGGTCAGGCCGACGACAAAGGTCACGGGTATAGGAGCTTGACGAGCGCCGGGCCGAAGAACAGCGCGATTGCTCCGGCGATCGCAAGGTAGGGGCCGAAAGCCAGCGGGACGCGGTGGTCTCGCCCTTTGAACACGATCAGCGCGATGCCGATGGCCGCCCCCACGATCGAGGAGAGGAGCACGATCAGCGGCAGCACCTGCCAGCCGAGCCAGGCACCCAGCGCGGCGAGCAGCTTGAAGTCGCCGTGGCCCATGCCTTCCTTGCCCCGAATCAGCTTGAAGAGCCAGTAGATCGTCCACAGCGAAAGATATCCCGCGACTGCGCCGATCACGGCATCGGGCAGCGATACGAACAGCCCCCCCAGATTCACAATGAGCCCGGCCCAGAGCAACGGCAGCGTCAGGTCGTCCGGAAGGAGCTGCGTGTCGAAGTCGATCATCGTCAGCGCGAGCAGCGTCCAGAGGAGAACGCACGCGGCTAAGCCCCGCGGGCTCGCGCCGAACCGCCAGATCGCGTAGGCCGCGAGGACGCCCCCCAGCACCTCGACCACCGGGTAGCGCGCCGAAATCGGCGCCTTGCACGCCGCGCATTTGCCTCCCAGCGCGAGCCAGGACACGACCGGGATGTTCTGCACTGCCGTGATTCGCTGCCCGCAGGCGGGGCAGGCCGAGCGCGGGACGACGAGGTTGTACGTCGGTTCCAGGACGGGGGGGTCCCCGCGCAGTTCAGCGCATTGCGCCTGCCAGCCGCGCTCCAGCATCTTGGGCAGCCGGTAGATGACGACGTTCAGGAAGCTGCCGATGCAAAGCCCGACGAAAAGCGCCGTTAGGGTCGCAAAAACCGGATCGAACATGACGGCGCGGGGGTGGGGTCAGTTCGGGGTCGGGCCGTCTGCCGCTCGCAACGTCCACGGCAGACGCATCGGCCGCGCAAGGGGGCCGGGGCTCATCGCTTCCCGGTCCGAACGGTCAGACGACGGCGCCGAGCTTGAAGATCGGCAGGTACATTGCGACGACCAGCCCGCCGATCACGACGCCGAGGAACACGATGATGATCGGCTCGAGCAGGCTGGAAAGCGCCGCGACGGCGTCGTCGACTTCGCGTTCGTAGAATTCGGCGATCTTCGACAGCATGCCGTCCAGCGATCCCGACTCTTCGCCGATCTGCGTCATCTGCAGCACCATCGACGGGAAAAGCTTGGTGTTGGACATCGAGTTGGTCAGGCTTGCCCCGGTGCTGACCTCGGTCTGGATGCGCTTCGTCCCGGCCGCGTAGACCGCGTTGCCTGCCGCGCCCGCGACGGCGTCGAGGGATTCGACCAGCGGGACGCCCGCCGCGAACATCGTCGCCAGCGTCCGGGTCCATCGCGCGATGGTCGCTTTCTCGAGGATATTGCCGATCACGGGAATCTTGAGCGAGATGCGGTCGACCGCGAAACGGAATGCCGTCGATCTGCGCAGCAACATGAAGAACACGGAAATGGAGCCCGCCACGATCATGGCCATCAGCCACCACCAGGTGACGAAGAAGTCCGAGATGCCCATCACGATCAACGTGGGCGCCGGCAGGTCCGCGCCGAAACTGGTGAATACCTGCTTGAACGCAGGGATAACCCAGATCATGATGACCCAGACCACGACGATCGCGACGACGATGACCGAAATCGGGTAAAACAGCGCCGACTTGATCTTGCTCTTGATCGCGAGAATCTTTTCCTTGTACGTCGCCAGCCGGTCGAGGATCGCGTCCAGCGTGCCGGAGGTTTCGCCGGCGCTGACCAGGTTGCAGTAGAGCGCATCGAACTGGACGGGATGCTCGCGGAACGCCTGCGACAGGCTCGAGCCCGCTTCGATGCGGCTCTTGATGTCGATCATCAGCCGCGAGAACCGCGCATTGCTGTGGCCACGGGCCACGATGTCGAAAGACTGCAGCAGCGGCACACCGGCCCGCAGCATCGTGGCGAGCTGGCGCGTGAAAAAAGCCACGTCGCGGTCGCCGACCCTGCGTCCGCCGCGGAATGACTGCCGCTTGATCCTGGTGACGCGGACACCTTGCCGTCGCAGGTTGCTGGTAACGACTGTCTCGGATGCCGCGCGCGTTTCGCCGCGCACCTGCCGGTTGTTGCGGTCGAAGCCTTCCCAGACGTACGTGAATTCCCGGACGTCCCTGCGCTGTGCGGTTGCGGTTGCCATGAGTTACCCTCTTTGCGCGGTCATTCGTTGGTGACGGCTTCGACTTCTTCGAGCGACGTGATGCCCTGCTTGACTTTGATGAGCCCGGAGTGCCGCAGATCCCGCACGCCTTCCTTCTTTGCCTGGTCGGCGATGTCGAATGCGTTGCCGTTGCGCATGATGAGCTGGCGCATGTCGTCCGTGATCGGCATGACCTGGTAGATTCCGACGCGGCCCTTGTAACCGGTGCCCTTGCAATTGTCGCATCCGACGGGGCCGAACGGTTGCCACGTCCCGTCGAGGTCTTCCTCGGTAAAGCCGGCGCGCAGCAGGGCCTCCGGCGGAATGTCCTCGGGCTTCTTGCAGTTCGGGCAAAGTCGGCGGCCGAGCCGCTGCGCCGTGATCAAAATCACCGACGACGCGACGTTGAATGGCGCCACCCCCATGTTGAGGAGGCGCAGGAGCGTCGTCGGAGCGTCATTCGTATGCAGCGTCGAAAGCACGAGGTGGCCCGTCTGCGCCGCCTTGATGGCGATGTCCGCCGTCTCGAGGTCGCGAATTTCGCCGACCATGATGATGTCCGGGTCCTGGCGAAGGAACGCGCGGAGCGCCGCGGCGAAGGTCAGCCCGGCCTTCTCGTTGACGTTGACCTGATTGACACCGGCCAGCTGGATTTCGGCGGGATCTTCCGCGGTCGAAATGTTGATTCCGGGCCGGTTCAGGATGTTGATGCAGGTGTAGAGCGAAACGGTCTTGCCGCTGCCCGTCGGGCCCGTGACGAGGATCATGCCGTACGGGCGTCCGATCGCCTGCATCAGCGCCGCCTGCTGGTCCGGATCGTAGCCCAGCGACTCGACCCCGAGCTTGATGCCCGACGAATCGAGGATACGCATCACGATCTTTTCGCCGAAGATCGTCGGCAGCGTGCTCACGCGGAAGTCGATCGCCCGGCTCTTCGACAGGATGACTTTCATGCGCCCGTCCTGGGGCACGCGCTTTTCCGATATGTCGAGCCTGGAGATGACCTTGATCCGGGACGCGAGCTTGTCCTTGATCACGAGCGGGGGCTGGGCGACCTCCATCAGAATGCCGTCGAGACGGTAGCGAACGCGGTAAAACTTTTCGTAGGGCTCGAAATGGATGTCGGAGACGCCGGCCGCGATCGCATCGAGCAGGATCTTCTGCAGGTACTTGACGACCGGCGCATCCTCGACCTCGGAGCTTTCCTCGTCACTGGCGAGCGGGTTGCCGGCTTCCTGGAGGGCGATCTCCAGATCGTCATCGGAGATGCTGTCCGTCGAAAGCAGGGCGCCGGAGGCCTCGACCAGCTTGTGGATGATCGCCGCCAGCTTGTCGTTTTCGACGACGACCGGCTCGACCACGAGATTGGTCTTGAAACGAATTTCCTCCAGCCCCTGCAGATTCGCCGGGTCGGAGGTGGCGACGTAGAGCCGGTTGCCGCGCTTATGCAGCGGCAGAACCTGCCGCGCCTGGGCAATCTTGAGGTCAATCAGATCCTTTTGGAGCTGATCGACGTCGAAGCCCGAAAGGTCGAACAGGGGAACGCCAAAAGCGCGCGATGCGAACACGGCGAGCTGGTTCGCCGAAATCCGCTTGCTGGTGAGGACCTGATCGACGAACGTCGCGCCGGCCTGCGTCGCTTGCGTCTGCACCGTTTCGGCCTCGTACTCCGTCATCAGGCCGTGCTGCGCCATGGCACGCGCGAGGCCGCTGATGTTGCGTGTCGATGCGGCGTGGGTGGCCATGGGCTGGAAACGTCGAATTGGGCTCGTTGACAGGGAATTTCGATCGATCCCTGGGAACAAGCAATTCTCGTGCCGTGTCGGCTACAACCTGCGGGTGGCTACGTTATTCCAACCGCATAAAACTTACTCGCCGGATGATGCCTTCCCGTCGTGAGTTTGTAAAGGCGCAATGGGGGGGCGACCGACGGGAGCGAGCAGGCGGACGACCTTGACGCCACGGTCTTGTGTCTGCAGGATTTCGATCGCCTGCCCGGCTACGCTCATACGCGTGCCGGCGTCGGGAATTTCACCGAGGTGGGCGACGATGAGTCCGTTCAGCGTTTTCGGGCCATCGACGGAGAATTGGGTGCCCAGCTTGCGATTTAGCGTTCGCAGCGGCGCCAGACCGTCGACCACGACCGTGCCGTCCGCGGCGCGCCTGTAGAGGTCGGGGCCGCCGGTCGCCTGCGTCGTGAAATCGCCGATGATCTCCTCGATGATGTCCTCGATCGTGACGAGGCCGACCAGTTCGCCGTACTCGTCGACGACGAGCCCCTGCCGCTCGCGGTCATTCTGGAATTGCTGCAGCTGCACCAGCAGCGGCGTCCCCGCGGGGACGAAATAGGCGGGACGCAGGATCGAGCGCAGCTCGTCCGGTCCGACGTCCCCGTTCCGCTGCAGTTGCACGACCTGCTTCAGGTGGATGACCCCGACGATGTTGTCGAGCTTCTCCTCGTAGGCGGGCAGCCGCGTGTGGTAGGACGCGGCGAGCTGTTGCGCGACCAGCGACGGCTTGGCGGCGAGGTCGAGTGCATGTATCTGGTTGCGTGGCGTCATCACGTCGTCGACGGTCACTGTTTCGAGGTCGATCAGGTTCGCCAGCATGGCGCGGTGCTTGCCCCGGAAGTACTGGCCCTCGAGCACGAGCGAACGCAGCTCCTCCTGCGTCAGCATGGTTCCGGCTTCGCTGGCGCGTCTGATGCGCATCAGCCTGAGCAGGCCCTGCACGAAAAGGTTGACGAACCATACGACCGGCGTCGCCGCCTTCAACATCGGCGAAAGCAGGTAACTCACGAGCGGTGCGATGCGGTCGGCATGCGCCGCCCCGACGACCTTCGGCGTGATCTCGGAGAACACGAGGATCGCAAACGTGATCGCCAGCGTTCCAAGTGCCAGCGCGAGCTCGCCCTCGCCGAACAGGCGCTTCGTCATGACCGCCGTCAGCGTCGCGGCGCCGGCGGCGACCAGCGTGTTGCCGAGCAGGATCACGCCGAGCAGGGTGTCGGTCTTTCCAAGCAATGTCAGAGCGAGCTTGGCGCCCCGTTCGCCACGGTGGGCGCGGTGTTTCAGCCGGTAACGGTTGACCGCCATCATGGCCGTTTCGGCGATCGAGAAGAACGCGGAGGTCGCAAGCAGCACGACCAGGGCGAGCCCGAGCGTGCTCAGGGGAATGTCGTCCATCAGCGCCCGAGCAGAACCTCGAGAACGAATTTGCTGCCGAGGTACGCGAGAAAGATGAACACGGTGCCGGCGATGATCCAGCGCAGCGCGACGCGGCCGCGCCAACCGTAGCGCCAGCGGCCCAGGAGGAGCGCGCCGAACGTGAGCCAACCCAGCACCGAGAACAGGCTCTTGTGCGTAAGAGTCAGCGGCTTGCCGAACAGCTGCTCGGTGAACAGCATCCCGCTCGCGAGCGTCAGACTCAGCAGCAGGAACCCCGCGGCGAGCACTCGGAAGAGAAAACGCTCGAGCGTCAGCAGCGGCGGCAGGCCTGCCGATTCGGGATCAGGCAATCGGCGATGCAGGCGTTTTTCGAGGCCCATCAGCACCAGCGCCTGCAGCGCCGCGACCAGGAAAATCGCGTACGAGACGAGAGCGACCGCGACATGCGCGGCCGCGAGCGACTGGCTGCCGTACGCGAACCGGTGCGGGTTCGTGAACGCCGACGGAAAGAGTGCCGGCAAGAGCGCCGGAAGGAGCACGGCGACCGCTGAGACAGGAAGGACGATCGCGCCGATCGCCGGCAGCGTGCGCAGGAGCCCGGATGCCCACGCGACGGCCGCCACCAACGCGCCGACCACCGACATCGCATTGAGGAACGACAGGTCGAGTCCCTCTGCCGTGGCGATGCCCTGCCATGCGAGCCAGCCGTGCAACAGCAGAGCGGTGGGCAGGAGCCACGCGGCGGAAGCGGCAGCCGGGCGCCCGCGTACGCGACCGGTGGTGCCCGGCGACATGGAATCCGGCCAAAGCGTCCAGGCCGTGAGTGCGTACAAGGCCGCAACGGCGACGTGGAGTAAAATCATCAGCATTGGCGCGCGGCGTGCGCTGGGTCGAGGCGCGTGCAGTTTACCTCAGCCGCACCTCGGCGTCGCTCCGCGGCTTCCGCCGATATCCGGGATTTCGATGCTAGACAATCTTTCCCAACGCCTTTCGCGCGTCGTCAGGCAGCTGCGCGGCGAGGCGCGGCTCACCGACGCCAACATCCAGGACGCCCTGCGCGAAGTGCGGCTCGCGCTGCTGGAGGCGGATGTCGCCCTTCCGGTCGTCAAGGACTTTATCGCGAAGGTCAGGGACAAGGCGGTCGGCGAGGAAGTCGCCGGCTCGCTGACGCCCGGACAGGCCTTCGTCGGCGTCGTCCACCGCGAACTCGCCGCGTTGATGGGTGGCGCGGCCGTGCCCCTCGATTTCGCGGTGCAGCCGCCGGCCGTCGTGCTCATGGCCGGCCTGCAGGGCGCGGGCAAGACCACCACGGCGGCGAAACTCGCGCACCTGCTGCGCGGACAGAAAAAGAAAGTGCTGCTGGTTTCGGCCGACGTCTACCGGCCGGCGGCGATAGAACAGCTCGCGACGCTGGCGGCGCAGGTTGGCGTGGATGTCTTCCCGTCGGCGGTTGGCGAGGAGCCGGTGGCGATCGCGGAAGCCGCCCTCGATTGGGCGAGAAAGCACTACCACGACGTTCTGATCGTGGATACCGCCGGGCGCCTTGCGATCGACCTGCCGATGATGCGCGAGATCGCGTTGCTGCACGCTGCCGTGAAACCGGTCGAAACGCTGTTCGTCGTCGACGCCATGCAGGGTCAGGATGCGGTCAACACGGCGCGTGCGTTTCGCGATGCACTGCCGCTGACCGGCGTGATACTGACCAAGCTCGACGGCGATGCGCGCGGCGGCGCCGCCCTGTCCGTTCGCCACGTCACCGGCGCGCCGATCAAGTTCGCCGGCGTCTCCGAGAAGATCGACGGCCTGGAGGCATTCCACCCCGAGCGGATGGCCTCGCGCATTCTCGGGATGGGCGACGTCCTTTCCCTGATCGAGGACGCACACAAGAACCTCGACGTCGAGGAAGCGCACAAGCTCGCGAAGAAGGTGAAGTCCGGCAAAGGCTTCGACCTCGACGATTACAAGATGCAGATCGTGCAGATGCGCAAGATGGGTGGGCTGGCGGCGATGCTGGACAAGCTGCCCGCGGAGCTCGCGCGCGCGGCGCAGGGTGCGACGATGAACGAAAAGAAAATCGCGCGCATCGAAGGCATCATCAATTCGATGACGCCGGCCGAGCGGGCGAAGCCCGACCTTCTCAAGGCGTCGCGCAAGCGCCGGATCGCCACGGGGGCGGGCGCGACGGTCCAGGAAGTGAACCAGCTGCTCAACCAGTTCGAGCAGACGCAGAAAATGATGAAATTGGTCGCGAAGGGCGGTATGCAGAAGATGCTGCG
>Ga0315273_10009431_pt1 | contig 12373 bp, 4 predicted proteins | sample YL17G02_0_MG_FD_205753 | JGI IMG/M metagenome (GOLD analysis project Ga0315273, IMG submission 205753) | Sediment microbial communities from Yellowstone Lake, YNP, Wyoming, USA - YL17G02_0 | ecosystem: Environmental > Aquatic > Freshwater > Lake > Sediment | place: USA: Wyoming | collected... | reverse complement strand
TCGAAGAACAGGTATTTGGCAAGGGTCAGGTTCGGGGGCTCGAATCCGCCATCGTTGTCCAGGTACGTCTTGCCGAGGTTGTAGGCAAGTTCGGTCGAGTTAATCTCATAGAGCAGGTATTCCTTCTCAGCGAACTGGAGGTTCTCGAATATCTCGTGAAAATCCTTCTTGTTGGCCTTGTCCTCTATGAGGTGGACGAAGTCGATGACGATGTTGGCCGCGTTCTTACGAACATAGGCGGGGACACGGGCGATCTCGCTCTCCTCCTCTTTGTCTATGGCCGGCCTCGAGAGCTTTTCGAGAAGGACGATCCCCAACTGCTCGTAGATGGTCTGCTGTATTGCCTTGTAGAAGACCTTCGTGAGCGTCTTCCCGGTCTCCTGGGCAGTGTAGTTCATCGCGTCCTTCTCTTTTTTAGGGAGTTTTATCGCGAACAGCTCTGTTTTCATTTCCATGATGCGTCCCGGACCTTCCATTTCCAGGATTGATATAAAATATGTGTATATATAAAATGATTGGATTAGGACAATGACGACACAGGGTCTTCGGAGGGCCCCTATTTAAGGATGATTTAACAACCGTAAAATATCGGGCTATGTCCGGGTATATCATGGGGGCCCATCGTTTTATTGCCTTCCTGTGGGCGATAATCGCGTTCAGTGCCGGTCTTCCTTTATAAGCATCCGCTTCGAACCGGAGGTTTGCGCGATGTATAACTGGAGTACAAAATCGGCCTCGAAATAAAGGAGGAAAACAGTAAACCTTATATGTGAAAATGCAAGTCGGAAGTCCAGAGGGATATAAATGAACAAACTAGGCATTCAGTGGAAGGGCATGCTCATCGTGGGACTACTCCTCGTGAGCATTCTGGCAGTGATCACCCCCGTAAGCGCGGCAGGCGTCGCCTTGAGCTATGGCAGTGGCATAAGCTCAAAGACGGTGAATGCCGGCGATACAGCGGAATTCACGATAATCGTCGAGAACAACCAAGGTTCGAACGGCTATTGCAACTTCACATCGGAACCTGGTCTTCCGACAGATTGGACCATCTCGTACATATCCGACAGGAACGTATCGGGAATAGCCGATGGCAGCACCGGCTCGGTGAACGTTCAGATAAAGACCAACACATCCTCCGAATCCGGTCAAAGGTCGATATCCCTAGTTTGCAGCTATGGTGTGGCCGGCAACCCGCCGACCGGCACCAAGAGCATAACAGTGATCGTCGAGGTCAGACAGAAGTACGGACTGGAACTGTCCGCCACGGTCATCTCGGCAAGCATAACCCCGCCTACCCAGACCTCCGCGAGCTTTTCAGTGAGGATCAACAACACTGGCAACGGGGTCGATACCGTCAACATCTCCAAGAGCATCGTCCCGATCAATTGGATCCTCCAGGCACCTGGTTCAAGGGCGATCAACCCGTTCAACTACACGGGCATCACGGTCACAGCCTCGTACACAGGTACCGGGAACCCGAGGTCACAGAACTATTACTTCGAGATAACCACGACCTCTCAGGACAACCTGCATTCCGATGCCATCCAGTTCACGGTCTACGTTACCCCAGTCTATGAGGTATCCCTCCTCTCCACTGACACGGTGAAATACCTGGACCCGGCGTCTTCGGTCCAATTCAACTTCAATGTGACGAACAAGGGTAATGCCCTGGACACGTTCTCCATCGAGCTCAATGATACCCCTGTGGGCTGGAACGCCAACCCGTCCACCAACCCGATATCGAGCATCAACCCGGACGAGACCAGGCCGTTCTCGATAATCGTCACATCCCCAACGTACGCAGCCTACAACGACCAGGCCAAGATATACATTAACGTCACCTCGGTGAATAATATTACCAAGAAATATTCTACCTCGGTCATATCCATCATCAACAAGAAACATAACATAGAGCTCAACCCGATCGGTGGGAATTCAGTGAACGTGGAGGCAAACAAGACCTTCACGACCCAGGTCGAGATAAGGAACAGGGGCAACACCGAGGACACCGTCAGACTGGAGATCTCCGGAGAGGCGACATACCTCACTGTGAACTTTAACCTGACCCAGGTCGTCGTCCCGAAGGACAGTTCCCAACTTGTCAATCTTTCAATCATCGTGAACAGCAATGCACCGTCGGAACAGACAAGGTTCTTGATCACGGCCTACCCGATAGATGTGCCTGAGATGAAGATATACCAGAACATCACGGTGAAGGTGAACCAGAAATACGATGTCCTCATGCAGGTCAGCGGTGCGAACACGAAGTACGGGGACCCGAGCAAGTCGGTGAACTTCACGCTCAGTGTGAAGAACAAGGGCAATGGCATCGATACCGTCCTGGTGAACGGTTCAGGCCTCCCTGCCAACTGGAACTTCTATTTCACACCGGCAACGGTGAACGACCTCGCAGTGAGCGAGGTCAGGACGGTCACAGTGACCGTGGACCTTCCGAAGGATGCCCAACCGAACCCGTACACGATGACCGTGAGGGGAACATCAGATGGTAACGGCTCGGCCTTTTCACAGGTCTCCATCACCGTCATAGCGAACCAGTTCTACAGCGTCGAAATGAGCACTGTGAACCCGTTCGCCCATGGTGTCCCGGAAGGCAAGGCATATTTCAACGTGACCATCCGGAACAAGGGCTCCGGAGTCGACACGTTCACAATGTCTGCCGCGGGCACCAGCAAGAACTGGATAACCTTCAATGTCTCCTCGTTCTCGCTTGCCCCAGAACAGCAGAGGGACGTGCAGGCGAACGCGACCATCCCGAAAGGGACGCTCAAGGGCGATTACATCGTCGAGATAATCGCGACATCGTCAAACGACACGAGCAAGCACGCCTCTGTGAACGTCACGACCATCGTGGACGACAAGTTCGCGGTGGAGATGTGGACGAACCCGTCGACCCTGGAGGTAGAGCCTGGAAAATCCGTTGTCTACATGATTTACATCAAGAACAGGGGTAATGTCCAGGACCAGTTCTTCGTGAACATCTCGGACAACCCGAACCTTTGGGCGGTCCTCGACCTTGGCAGCCCGTTCGTGACCTTACAGCCCGACACGTTCACGACGACGAACCTGACCGTAACGGTCCCGAGCAATGCGGTCGCCACGACGTTCACGGTCAATGTGAGCGCGGTATCGCAGGCGGATGGCAACGTAAAGATCACCACAGGGGCAAATGTCATCGTCAAAGCGCTCTACGGCCTGCAGGTCACGGGCATCATCACCCAGAACGAGATAGAGCCCACCGAGACGGTCGAGTACGTCATCAAGGTCTCCAACACAGGGAACAGCCCGGACACGTTCAACATCGATCTCCAGGGGGCCAACAGGACCTGGGGCAACACGAACGCGACGGTTTACCTGCTGGCAAAGAACGACACGAGGGTCTACATCAACATCACTATCCCAGATGATAAGTTACCGGGTACATATCTGATACCGATAAAGGTGACGTCCCAAGGGAACGACTCCAAGACCCAGGCCATGGACCTTACCGTCATCGTGGTGAAGAAGCACGACATAACCATCATCAGCCTCAGCGACGTGCGGGTCACGATCGCACCGAGCGGCACCTATGTGTTCGACATAAAGGTCACGAACATAGGGCCGGATGAGGACACGGTGGACCTGAACCTTACCGGGCCATACCTCTCCTGGGCCACGCTCAGCAAGTTCCAGCTCGTGAACCTGGGTGCGAACGTCAGCCAGACGATTACATTGAGCGTCCACGTACCCAGCAACGCCCTTCCTGAGGTCTTCGTATATTACATTAAGGCCACCGAGAACGACAAGCACAGGTTCAAATGGCTTAACCTGACGGTCGAGGTCGACCAGATACACGACATCTACCTGTCATCGAATGATGACCTGGAGAAGGACATCGCGCCTGGTACCAAGGAATATTTCAACCTGACCGTCAAGAACATCGGTTCCGGCCAGGACACCTACAAGTTCGAGGCCGAGAACCATATGGACTGGGTGACCTTCCTTAACAGCACGTCAAGCCTGGACGTGAACGGAACTACCACGAACAAGATAACGGTCACCATACCGAAGATACCCCTCCCACAGGAGGGCGACTACGACCTTATAATCAGGGTCGTCTCGCTCGGTAACGAGACCATCTGGGACAACATGACTTTCAAGGTGACCATAACCCAGGTGTACGATGTCAAGTTGACGTCCAACGTGTCGGTGACGTTCGTTGACCCGGGCTTCGTTGCCTCCTACAACCTGACCATCGAGAACAAGGGCAACGGAAGGGACACGTTCGTCATGAAGAAGACGGGCGACAACCCATCCTGGGTCCAGCTGAGCAGCACCACCCTGACCCTGACGGTAGGACAGAAAGCTAACGTCCTGGTGACCATCCAGATACCCTCGAACGAGAAGAAGAGCACGATGTACTCTAATATAACCGTCGAGTCCCAGGGTTCCATACTATTGCCTGGCGGCATCAAGAACTCGACAGTGGCGCTGATCACGAACATAAACCTTGTCTATGGCGTCGAAGTGACCCCATCCGCCAAGGCGAAGGTAATGAAGGAGGCCGGGAACTACACATTCCCGATATCGATAAAGAACACGGGAAGTGATAATGACGAGTTCATCATCGAGGCCCTCGGGGCCAAGAAGGAATGGGTTAACTTCAACAGGACTACGGTATCCCTCGCCCCGGATAAACTGGGCGATGTGAACGTGACCCTTGCCCCTGCTTTCGAGAACCCGTTCGATGAGCTCAACGGGACCTACACCTTCGATGTGAAGGTGTCTTCCGCTGGGTTCTCGTTCAAGTACGCGAAGGTTACGGTGACCCTGACCATTGATGTCCAGTACGGCTTCGACACGTCCTTCGACAAGATGGACCAGGAGGCCGGTCCCGGTGAGGAGATATACTTCAACCTGACCATCAGGAACCTTGGCAACATAGACGATGAATACCAAATAGTGCCTCTGGGTGCCCAGTCATCATGGGCCAAGATAGGGACCGCCCCTGCCGGTGAGGCCGTGAACACGACTGTCGGCAAGAGCGGCTCCAGGAAGTTAAAGATAACCGTCAACGTGCCGACAACGGCAGACAGCAACAATGCCGTCTACAACATCGAACTGAAGGTGACCTCGAGGGGCAACGACACCCTGGAGAAGAGCAAGACCCATAAGATTACCGTGAACGAGGCGTACGCGGTCACCCTCGAGGCTGTTAAGAACAATCTCAATGGCGGACCGGGCATGAACGTCTCCTTCGAGATCGAGGTCAAGAACACAGGTAACGTGCCCGAGGACATCGACCTGGAGATAGTCAACGATGACAATGTGGAAGTGGACGATTGGGCGACGTTATCGGTTAAGAAGTTCGAGGATATAGCTAAGGACAACAAGTTGAAGGCATATGTCTACGTTCTGTTCCCGAACACGGTCACGGCAGGCAACTATGTGGTCAAGCTGAAGGCCACACCCATCGACAAGGATGGGAACGATGTTACCGTAAAGGCCATCACCCTCAGCCTGACGACCAAGGTGATCTACGCCGTGAACATCGATGTCAGGAGCCTTTATCAAGCGAAGGCAGCGGATGCCGGTTCCAGCATCGAGATGCAGTTCACCATAGAGAACCTAGGGACCGCGGACGAGACGTTCGATGTCTTCGTTGACTACGACAACATGCTCGATAAGACGGACGTCAAGGAGGACTGGAACATAACCATCAGGGAGATCGGTTACAACAAACCGGACTTACAGAACATCCTAATACCCTATGACAGCATAAAGTCCCTCAAGACCCTCATAACCATCGCCCCTGATGCCAAGAACCAGAGATACGTACTAAGAATAAAGGCCGCATCCAAGAGCGACGAGAAGGTGTACGACTATATCGAGCTCTATGTGGACGTCAACCAGTTCGCCAAGATAAACGTCACCGTGGACGAGCTCAAGAAGGACGTAGACCCCGGCACATCGACGACGTTCACCATGAAACTCAAGAACGAGGGGAACGCGGCCGACACCTACAACATAGACGTCGAACCCATCGGAGGGCCCTATGAGCAGAAGAACTGGTGGACCCTCACGAAGACCGATGTCAGGGTGGATGCGAACAGCTTCCAGAACGTAGGTCTGGGCATCACGCCCGATGTCGACGCCGAGGCCGGCAACTATACATTCAGGGTGAAGGTCAAGTCCGACTTCGACGATGACGTCGTCGTGGACGACATCTTCGTGACCATCGAGGTCAAGCTCAAGGTAGACTTCGATGTGACCACGGACGATGCCAGCGAGACCGGCAAACCGGGCGAGTCGAAGACCTTCACGGTCAAGATAGAGAACTTCGGCAACGCGGACGACGAGTACGATTTCGAGTGGATAACCTCGCCTGACCGCGAGAAGAAGGACATGGTGACCGTCGAGTTCGATCGGCTGGAGGTCCCGTACGATGACAAGAGGGAGTTCAAGGTCTACGTGAACCTGACCGATGACGTCGAGTTATCGGAGGCGGGCGACTTCACGATAGAGCTGACCGTGAATTCCTTGAAGAACGACACCAAATCAAAGAAGCTGAACCTGAAGATGAAGATAGAGGCGGTCTACAACAATAGCCTCTCTTGGGATGGCGGTTCGAGGCCGGACGTGCTCGACCCCAACGACCAGGACATCGAGTTCACGGTAAAGGTGAAGAACTGGGGCAACAGCGAAGACCTACTTACCTTCGACGTGGACCCGCCAGTGGGCTGGCAGGACTCCTGGTTCAGCCTGCCGTCGTCCATCAGCATCAAGCCGATGGCCTCGAAGGATGTGACCTTAAAGGTGAGGCGCACGAGCGTCACGGAGGAGAGGGCCGGTACCTACCGGTTCAACTTCTTCTCCATATCGAAGGATGGTGAGACCGAATCCGACGCGATCACCATCAACTTCAAGCTGGTGCAGTGGAACCTCGCGTTCACCGGCAAGCCGACCGTACCCGCTACGATAAAGGTGGGCGACACTGTGGACATCGACTTCACCGTGGAGAACAATGGGGAGGCCGATTCCCCGGCCAGCCAGAGCGTTGATATAATGGTCGGGAGCAAGAAGATGGCGACAGGCAAGATAGATGCTGTGGCCAACGGCGAGTCGAGCGAGTTCACCATCTCGTGGACCCCGAGCGAGGCCGTGGAAGGCTCGCTCTCGCTCGTCCTGAGGGACGTCGAGGGCCAGAAGGTGACCAGCACGAAGACCCCGGTCAAGGTCGAGAAGTCGGCCGAGACAGGCGGCATCGGTGACATAGGCAGCAGCAGCACGATGATGTATGTCGGCATCGCAGTGCTCATCATCATCATCCTGGTCATCGCGATGGCCATGGCCGGCAAGAAGAAGCCGACATCGCCACCGGGGGGCTGGGCAGCAACGGCCCCACCGCCGAAACAGACCACCATGCCAAAGGCCAGGCCGGCCGCACCTCAGGTCTCGGCCGCAGCGGCGCCACCGCCACCTTCCGGGGAACCGGGAAAGGTAAAGATAGCCCGGATAAAGTGCCCCAAGTGCAAGGAGGTCATGGACATCAAATCGTCCAAGAGGCCCCTTGAGGTGCGCTGCGACAACTGCAACGCCAAGCTGTTGCTGAAGAAGTAGACGGTACGGATTTGGGCGGGGGAACCTCCCCGCCCCTTCTTGTTTTTTGCATATCTTTGGTTTTTCGTTCATGACATCTCAAGCTTGAAATAGCGCAAAGACCATCCATCGCATGAACGGTGGGCCGTCAATGGAGTTCTCAAGGTTGGTGGAAGTATACGAGAGGCTCGAGGCCACCTCCAAGCGGCTAGAGATGACGGACATCCTCGTTGGCCTTCTGAAGACCACGGACCCGGAAATCATAGACAAGGTCGTTTATCTCACCCAGGGTCGCCTCTATCCATCCTTCGTCGGCATCGAACTTGGGGTGGCGGACAGGCTTGCCCTGAAGGCGCTTTCCTTCGTGTCCGGGGAGACGGAGGACCTGCTCTTGGACAGGTGGGTCAAGGAGGGTGACCTTGGCAAGGTGGCCCAGGAATGCGTCACCAAGAAGAAGCAGAGGACCCTGTTCTCGGAACCGCTCACGGTCGAGCGGGTCTATGGGAACCTGGAATCCGTGGCCAAGGCCTCGGGCTCGGGTGCCCAGGATATGAAGGTCAAGCTCATCGGCGAGATAGTCCATGACTCGGGGCCCATCGAGGCAAAATACATAATGCGGATGGTCGTGGGGAAGCTCCGGCTTGGGGTCGCCGACATGACCATCGTCGATGCGCTGGCCCAGGCCTTTGGAGCGAAGGTGGACAGGGAACGGGTGGAGGCCACGTATAATATATCATCGGACCTTGGGGCCATAGCAAAAGCCCTGGCCCGGAAAGGTCTCGTTGGTCTCGAGGAGTTCCGTCTTCGGCCCGGCGTCCCAGTCAGGCCGATGCTGGCAGAGCGACTTCCCTCTGCAAAGGAGATATTGGAGAAGATGGAAGGGCGGGCGGCATTGGAATACAAGTACGATGGTCTTCGGGTCCAGGCACATCTCACGAACGGGGGTGCCCATATCCGGCTCTTCTCGCGCCAGCTGGAGGATATCACCGACCAGTTCCCTGATGTGGCAAAGGAACTGAAGGACGCGTTCAAGGGTAAGGAAGCGATTGCCGAAGGGGAGTGCGTCCCAATCAACGTCGAGACGGGAGAGATGCTCCCGTTCCAGGAGATATCCCACCGTAGGGGAAGGAAGTACGAGATGGAGGCCATGATGGAGAGATATCCCGTCGCGCTATTCCTCTTCGATTGCCTTCTCCATGACGGTAAGGACCTGCTCAACGAGACCTACGAGGAACGGCGGAAGTTGCTCGCAAACGGTTTCAGGACGAACGAGCGGGTCCTGCTGGCAGAATCATTCATCACGACCGACCCGGCACAGGCAGAAGCCTTTTTCGAGAAGGCCATCGCCTCGGGATGCGAGGGCATGATGGCGAAGATGCCTGGCTCCAAGTACAAGGCGGGTGCCCGGGGATGGCAGTGGATAAAATGTAAGCGGGATTACAAAGCGGAGCTGACGGACACCATCGACCTTGTCGTGGTGGGGGCCATAAGCGGCCAGGGCAAGCGGAAAGGGGCCTACGGTGCCCTACTGATGGCCGCCTACAACCCTGACAAGGACATGTTCGAGACCGTTTGCAAGCTGGGGACCGGGTTCAGCGATGCGTTCCTCATCGAGATGAAGCAACGGCTGGCCGATAGCGTCATCAAAGAGCGGCATCCAAGGGTGGACAGCAAGTTCGACGTGGACGTCCATCTCGTCCCGAGGCATGTCCTTGAGGTAGCGGGTGCGGAGATAACCCTGTCACCGGTCCACACCTGCGCATGGGGGGAGATCCGGGAGGATGCCGGTCTGGCCGTACGATTCCCGCGTTACACGGGCAGATGGAGGGATGACAAAGGTGCGGAGGACGCCACCAGTACGAAAGAGGTCGTCGATCTCTACCTGGCCCAGAAGAAGAAGGCCGAATAAAATCCGAAGGAAAAACCTTTTCTATCCCCGCATCATGTAAGGTCGGAGGCCATCATATATGAAGGTCACTCTCTATGCCCAGCCCAAGGACCTGTTCCCTTACCTTAAAAGGTCCAAGCTGGCCGAGAGGGAGTTCGAGGTCACGGACAGCCTATGGGGCACCTTGTCGTTCACCGACGTCGGGGAGGAGGCCTGGAAGTCCGTCCGGAACATCGACCATACAGCTCAGATACGGCTCATGAGGGCCCCCACGTTCGGGGACGCTCCATGGGTCGTGCTCATCGTGAGCGAGAAGATAAAGGTGGTCCTCACCTGCGAACCGTACATGTCAGGCAAGGTGGCCAGCAGCCGCTATATCCATCTCCGGGTCGAGGGGGCCGAGAAGGTGGTCAGCCGCTTCGTACGAAAGGTCGGTAGGGGGCTGGGGAAGAGGCCCTGGTCCATGACCGACATGGACGCCTTCATGGAGGCCACTGGTGTTTCCAAGAAGGAACTCAAGGGCCCATGGGAGGATTTCGCTGTAAAGGTGAAGGACTTCGAGAAGGCACAGAAGAAGGTCGAGCTGGCCGAGACCGTGGTAGTGGATCAGGTGCTAGAACATTCGGGGGCCGACCTGGTGCTCAAGGTAGAGATAGACAACCAGAGGTCCGAGAACCTGAAGGGGCTTCGGGTCGATGTCGTATTGGAGGGCGCTGGCACGGATTTCGATCCGATGGGGGGCCTTACGCAGAGCGTCCCCAGGCTCAATTCCAGGGCCCAGTTCAAGGCCATCTTCAAGTTCCGGCCCCTCAAGGTCCCGGCCAAGGGCATGGCCAAGGCCGTGGTTCGATACATAGCGGTCGACGAGAAGAAGGGCTCCGAGAAGAAGCTCAAGAGGACGCTGGAGCCTTTGGAGCTGATACTGGAGACGCCAAAGGTCGGACCCAAGACCATCACCCCCAACGAATTGCGCGGTCTCGTCCGTAATTTCAAGGTACGCGAGGAATCCACCCAGATGTTGCCGGTGCAACCGGCCGATAACTTCGATTCGGTCATGACCTCGCTTAGGAAACTGGGGCTCTACATGTTGGACCCGGAGGTCGAGCACAGGGGCGGGTTCTATCTTGGTAAGGTGGATATGTTCGGGGCCGATGGTTCCGGGAACCAATACGCCCTGCATCTCGAGGTCACTGGGGACAAGAACGGTTCCAGGGTCCGGATGACCCTCATGGCTGACAAGGAGGGGGGACTTGCTGGGTTCCGGCAGTTCGTGCTCCAGGAGGAAGGGTTCTCAAGGATGTTCGGGCAGCTCGATGGTGGAGTGAAGGGAGAGGGGATGCAGGAGAAGTAAGAGGCTAGACAATTCTATGGAAAAAAGGGGCTGTCGGGGACGGTAGGGCGCGGGCGTTTTTCCCAAATATCGGGCTCCCAGGCCTTGGCACAAGTTTTATCGCCCACCTTACTGATTCTATTCCATGGCCTATGTTGGGGTGACCCATGGGACGACCGCGGTCGGATGCTCGGTCATCGACGGAGCCACGGTCTCGACGTTCCTCGTGGCCAGGGACAAGAGGAAGAAGCCGAGGTTTATAGAGCTCCTTTCCAAGGTGGTCGAGCCCTCGGACGTTGAGCTGATCGCCATGGCCTATTCCATGGGGGACAAGATATGCTCCGTGACCCCATTCGAAGCGCTAAATGACAGGGGCGTCCGCTCCCTGAAAGGGATCGGGGATACCAGAGGGACCGGTACCGCGGTATTCGATGAATTGATGAAGAGCGGGATGCCATGCGTGGCGGTACCTGGGTTGCACCGGGACTGCGAATACCTGGAACCCGTCTTTCGCAGGCTTTATTCCCATTGCGGGGCACCCAAGAAGGTGTGCGCCGCATACCATTGCTTCGGTCTGTTGAGGTCCCACACGAAGGGTATAGGGAAGCGGGCCATCGAGGGGAACGTCATCTTCTCCAGCATAAGTTCGAACACGGTCTCGCTGCTCATCAAACAAGGGAAGTTCGTCGGCGGCATCGACGCCACCGCAGGGGCTCCTGGGCTTCGCCATGGCCCCCTTGATGTAAATGCGATACGCAGGGCATCTACGACGGGAGGGGACGCGAACAAGGAGTTCTTCACCGGTGGGATATACCGGATGGCTGGATATCCTGATGCCGAGGCCTTCCTGAAGGCCTTGGAGAGGTCACCGAAGAAGGTCATGATGGAAATGGATGCACTGCTGGCCGCGGTCGCAATGGAGATAAATGGGCTGGCAAGCATAGCCGCCGGCGGGAAGGTCGAGGCCGTCGCCATCACGGGTTCCATCGGTTCGATGACCATCCCGTTCAATTTCAGATTGGCGCTGGCAGATTATGTGAAATGGCCCATCTCCGCGTTCCCGGTCCAGAGCTCTGCCATCGGAGCCGCAGAGATGGCAAGGGACATCGTGGCAGGTCGAAGGGAACTCATGGGCATCCCAGTGGACCTTTGAGCCCTCATTCCGCCTCGAACGAATAACCGACCGTGTGACCGTCCACCTTGGGCGGTTCCTTTGGTCTGATGGGTTCCGGGGGTTCGTTCCGATATGACCGGAGCCGGATTATCTCCAGTTCATCCTTCCTGTGGCTCAGAAGGCGTGTGAGGCCCTCCACGTGGCCGTCACCCACTACGATGACCATATCGAGGAACTTTGCATGGAGCTCCTCGATGTTCTTGGCCATGTGAAGGTTCCGGTCGTCGATGAGCACCTTCTTGATGGTGGGGAACTGCTCCCCGAACTCGTTCATGTAGGCCGAGGAATCATCCTCGAACCTCTTCACCTCGCTTTCGACGCTCCTCCGGCGGGCGAAGAGGCTTGCGAAGATAGTCACCGCGAGCTTGACGCGTTCCTCGAACGG
>Ga0315273_10009430_pt1 | contig 12375 bp, 8 predicted proteins | sample YL17G02_0_MG_FD_205753 | JGI IMG/M metagenome (GOLD analysis project Ga0315273, IMG submission 205753) | Sediment microbial communities from Yellowstone Lake, YNP, Wyoming, USA - YL17G02_0 | ecosystem: Environmental > Aquatic > Freshwater > Lake > Sediment | place: USA: Wyoming | collected... | reverse complement strand
ACCGCTCCCTTGACGCATCCCTCCCGGACGGGCTAAGGTGCCGTGTTCGCGGGGGTCTGCGTGGGCTCTCGCAGTACTGGAGATGAGCGTCTGAACGGGAGGTCTCCCTTGGCTTTGGAGCAGCAGCACTCGTCCCACCTCACGGACGACGACGCACGGGTGATCCAGCGCGCCAGCCACTTCTGGGAGCAGAACGGGCGCACCCTGCTCGGCGTGCTCGGCGTGGTGGCGGTGGTGGCGGTGGGCGCGTTCTTCTTCCAGCGCAACCGCGAGACGCAGGAGAACGCGGCTGCGGGCAAGCTCGCCGAATCGAGCGTGCTCTACTGGCAGGGCGACTACACCCGCTCACTCGATATCGCCAAGCAGGTCGCAACGCAGTACACGGGCACCCGGAGCGGTCTCGAGGCGCACCGCCTGATGGCCGACAACCAGTTCTGGGCCGGAGACTTCAAGGGCGCGGTGGCGGAGTATCGCCGCTACCTCGACAAGGCCCCGGCGGGTCTGCTCTCCGACGCCGCGCGCCGCAGCTATGCCTACTCCCTCGAGAGCGACGGCCAGTTCGCCGAGGCGGCGAAGACCTTCCTCGCGCTGGTCGGCAAGTTCGATCGCATCTCGTCGGCCGAGTTCCTCCTCGCCGCGGCGCGTTGCGAGAGCAACCAGGGGCACGACGCCGAGGCGATCAAGCTGCTGCAGCGTGCCGACATCGAGTTCGGCGAGACCCGCTACGCGCAGACCGCCCGCATCCGGCTCGCGGAACTCAAGGCCAAGCTCGGTCAGTGACGCCCGTCGAGGGCGGGACGCGATCCATGGATTCGGCACGCGCGCCGGTGGACCTGCTGTTCCTCTGGCACCATCACCAGCCGGACTACCGTGACCCGTTCAACGGGTGCGCATTGCTGCCGTGGGTGCGGCTGCATGCCACCAAGGATTACCTCGACATGGCGCTGCATCTCGAGCGTCATCCGTCGCTGCGCGCCACGTTCAATCTGGTGCCGTCGCTGCTCGACCAGCTCGACGACGCCGTGGCGGGGCGACCCGACGTGCTGTTCGATCTGCTGCGCCGCCCGCTCGCCCAGCTGAGCCCGGCCGAACGCACCGAGCTGCTGCGTCGATGCCGCATGATGCCGCCGCACGCACGCGCGCGCTGGCCGCAACTGCGACGCCTGCTCGAGACGCCGGCGCGCATGGGGGAGCTCGCGGCGTGGACCGACGCCCGGCTGCTCGCGCTGGAATGCTGGTTCCTTCTGGCGTGGACCGATCCGACGCTGTTCGGTGAACCCGAGGCCGCCGCGGCGATCGCGGCCGAGGGACGCTTCGAGCCTCGCCACCGCGATGCGTTGCTGGAGATGCACGCACGACTCACCGCCGCGGTGCTGCCGGCCTACCGGCGGCTGGCCGAGCGCGGTCAGATCGAGTTGTCGTGCTCACCCTACAACCATCCCATCCTGCCGCTGCTGGTGGACGTGAGCTCGCTCAAGCGTGCGCGCCCCGATCTGCCGCTCCCGAGTGAACCGTTCGTGGCGCCCGAGGATGCCGAGCGCCAGGTCCGGGCGGCACTCGCGCGTCACCAGCAGGCGTTCGAAAGTCCGGCGCTGGGCATGTGGCCCTCCGAGGGCAGCGTGAGCCCCGAGGCCGTGGCCATCGCCGCCAGGAGCGGCGTGAAGTGGCTCGCCACCGACGAGGGCGTGCTGTGGCGTTCGCTGCCGGAGCGCGAGCGCAAGCGCGGGTCGCTCTACCGGCCGTGGAGCTTCGCCACGCCCGACGGTGAGGTGGCGCTGTTCTTCCGCGACCATGAACTCTCGGACCGCGTCGGTTTCGTCTACCAGAAGTGGGATCCGGCCGAGGCCGCGCGCGACCTGGTCGCGCGCGTGCGCCGCATCGGCGCGGAGCATGGCGGTGAACGGCCCGCGCTGGTTTCGGTGATCCTCGACGGGGAGAACTGCTGGGAGGGGTATCCGGACGACGGCGCGCCGTTCCTCGAGGCGCTCTATGGCCTGCTCGAAACGAGCCCGGACATCCGCACCTGCACCCCGTCCGATGTGCTGCGCGACGGACCCGCGCCCACGCCGCTGCCGCATCTGCACACCGGTTCGTGGATCGACGCCGATTTCCATATCTGGGCCGGCCACCCCGAGAAGAACCGGGCGTGGGATCACGTCGCGCGCGCCCGCGCCGCGCTGGTCGGGAGCGGAGCCACTCCGGAGTCGCATCCGGCGGCGTGGCGCTCACTCGAGCGGGCGGAGGGCTCGGACTGGTTCTGGTGGTTCGGCGATGACCACTACACGGCCGACAAGACGGTGTTCGACGCGCTGTTCCGCGCGCACCTGCGGGCGTCGTACGCCGCCGCCGGGCTCGATCCGCCGGTCACGCTGCAGACACCGGTCGCGCGGTTCGCGGCGCCGCTCGGCGCGCGTACGCGGCCGATGGGTTTCGTCCGACCGGTGATCGACGGACGCAGCACGCAATACTACGAATGGCACGAGGCCGGCCGAATCGATCTCGGCGCCGGTGGCGGCGCCATGCACCGCAAGAGCGGACTCGCCGACACGCTGTACTACGGCTACGACGAGGCGCGGTTGTTCCTCCGCATCGACCTCGCCGCCGCGGTGCTGGCGCCCGTGGCCGACGGCGCGCCGCTCACACTGCGGCTCGAGTTCAACGCGCCGCGCCCGGTCAGGCTGGTGGTGACTCCGCTCACGCCGGGGGCGCCCGAGGTGCGGCGCCATGGCGCGAGCGAACCGGTACCCGGTGCGTCGTGCCGGATCGATCGGGTGCTCGAGCTGGTGGTGCCGTTCGCGGCGCTGGCGTTCGAGCCGGGCGAGACCGTGGAGTTGGTCGCTCAGCTGGCGGGGGAGAGCGGGCCGATCGAGTCGCTCCCACCCGGCGACCTGCTGCGCTTCGACGTTCCGGCGACGGGGGACGACGTGAAGGCCTGGAATCTCTAGGGTCTCAGCGCACCCATACCGTCTTCACGTTCACGAACTCGCGGATCCCGAACGCCGACAACTCGCGCCCCCAGCCCGAATGCTTGACGCCGCCGAACGGCAACCGGGCGTCCGAGCGCACGATTCCGTTCACGAACACGGTGCCGGCCTCGAGTTCGCGCGCGATGGCCGCGCCACGCGCGGCATCCCCGGTCCATACACTGGCGCCGAGACCGAAGCGCGAGCGGTTGGCGAGCGCGATCGCTTCCGTCGCGTCGCGCGCCCGGACCACCGCGCCGAGCGGACCGAAGGTCTCCTCGTCGAACGCGGGCATGCCGGGGGAGACCTGGATGAGCACCGTCGCGGCGTAGAAGCATCCCGGCCGGTCGGGCCGAGCGCCCCCGGTCAGCACCCTGGCGCCCAGTGCCACCGACTCGCGCACCTGGCGCTCGAGATCATCGACCAGGTCCGGCCGCGCGAGCGGGCCGAGTTCGGTGGCGCGATCGGCCGGATCGCCCACGCGTCGTTGCGCCATGTGTCGCGCGAAATGCGCTTCAAACCTCTCGGCCACCGCCTGCTCGACGATGAAACGCTTGGCCGCGATGCAGCTCTGGCCGTTATTCTGCAGCCGCGCGTCGGTGGCCGCCTGCGCCACCGCGGCAACGTCGGCGTCGGCGAGGACGATGAACGGATCGGAGCCGCCAAGCTCGAGCACGCTCTTCTTGAGCGCGCGACCGGCGCGCGCCGCGAGCTCGCGCCCGGCGGCTTCGCTGCCGGTGAGCGTGACCGCCGCCACGCGCGGATCGTCGATGAGCGCCCCGGCGCCCGTGGCGTCGACGAGCAGCGCGGCGAACACCCCGGGCGGGAATCCCGACTCGGTGAAGGCGGATTCGAGCGCGAGGGCGCAGCCCATCACGTTGGAGGCATGCTTGAGCACCAGGGTGTCGCCCGCCATGATCGCCGGCACGGCGGCGCGGATCACCTGCCAGAACGGGAAGTTCCATGGCATGATGGCCAGCACCACGCCGAGCGGGTCGAAGCGCACGAGGCTCGTGGTGGCGTCGGTGGCGACCGGCTCGGGTGCCAGGTGATCCCCGGCGTGCGCCGCGAAATATTCGCAGCAGCCGGCGCATTTCTCGACCTCGGCCTCGGCCTGGGCGATCGGCTTGCCCATCTCGGCGGTGGCGAGTCGCGCGAGGGCCTCGCGGTCGCGTCTCAGGATCGCTGCCAGGCGCCGCATCGGTTCGGCGCGAGCCTCGCATCGCTCGTGACGCCAGGAGGCGAACGACGCGCTCGCCGCATCGAGCCGGCGCGAGACCTCGGCGGGATCGTGCGGTACGTGCTCGGCCAGGACGCGACCGGTGGCGGGATCGATCGAGCGGAACATGGGCGGACTGTAACTCAGGCGAAGACGGTGTCCGGTGGCCGGGACCCGGAGCGAGGACGGGGCCGGCAGGGTGGGCCGAGCGGGGCATCGCACGGCCGCCGATCGCGAGACCGGGTCATTCTCCGGGCGATCCCGCCATGTCGCATAATGGTTATTATGTAAACCTACAAGCGGCCTGGGCGATCGTGCCGCCACTCAGATCCCGTCCGGCTCCGCCGGTCCTCCCCGCTGGCTACGCCGGCGGTCCGAGCGCTCGCCCTGGCGAGAAAGCCCACGCCCTGTCGTGTCCCCACGCCGCGAATCCGTGTCCGGCGCGACCGACGGACCACCTGCGGATTCAGGGCAAACGGCGATACAGAACGATCTCGGGCCGGTCCGGATTCTCGCCGGACGTCCCGGCCTCTCGGTAGTCTGCGAACACCTGCCGGGCCTCCTCTGGACTTCGGAACGGCGCCCCCGTGCCGGCGATCGCGAGACCGTTCTCGAGGAAGCCGGCCCGGGTCAGCAACCATGTCGGCCGGTGCTCGTTGACCAGGTCGGCGTACCAGCCGGGACCGCCTCGTCGTCGCTTCCAGACTTCAGGGCTCACCAACCCGGTCTCGTCCATGATGCGCAGTCGGGGGTTGTACCAGCCGATGAAGCCGATCGGTTCGGCGAACAGCAGGTCCCCGGGTTGGCTCTGCCGTCCCAGCAGCACCGCCATGCGGCCGAACAGTCGCCCTTCCGCGAACGCACGCGCGCGGTAGGTGCCGATCGGGAAGATGGTCCACGTGCCGAGCACGAACAACACGCCAGCGAACGGGATCCACGGCCCGCGGCTCACGCGCGACAGTCCCGCGGAGGCGAGCACCACGACGGTGTACGCGGGCACCGCGAAGTACCAGAAGAAATACGCGACTCCGAGCAACGCGTACCCGGCCCAGATCGCGAGCCCCGCGAGCGGCAGCGCCACGAGCCGGTGCCGTCGCAGGCTCCACAGACCGGCGAGGGCGGCCGGAGCCAGCACGATACGAATCGCCCACAACTGCACCGGCTCGGAAGCCTCCGGCGCACGCCCCAGGTCGGCTGGGAAGAGCCACTCCCACCACGTCCTGCCCACCCACGGGCCCGGAGTTCCGTACACCCCCGCTTTGGCGAGCATGCTGTTGGGCACCGGCGAACCGAAGTAGACGGTGAGCGCCGAGACCGCGAGCAGCACCACGCCGAGCGCGATCAGCCGATCGCGCGGCCGGGCCACCAACGCCAGCACCGCGGCGGCGGCGAGGCACTCGGGGCGGGTGATGGCGAGCACCCCGAGCGACACGCCGGCGAAGATCGAGCCGCGATCGATCAGCCACATGGTGAGGGCCATCGAGGCCAGCACCAGGTCCATCTCCATGCCGGAAGCCGGCAGTGAGGCGAAGTACGGCCACGCCGTGAACATCACCACGAACGCCCATGCGGCGGTGCGCGAGACGCGTCGATCGAGCAGGCGGCAGGTGCACGCCAGCGTCACCCACGACAGCGCTCCCGCACTGATGCGCGTCCACAGCATCGGGTCATGGACCAGCGGGATCCCGGCCGCCACCCACAGCATCCAGGGCAGCGACGTGAAGCCCATCACGTGTTCGCCGGGATTGAACACCGGGCCGTTCCCCTCGACCAGCGAGCGAGCGAAGCGGAAGGTGATGAACGCGTCCTCGGCCGCGACCGGCACCAGCAGCGCCATCGCGACCCGGCTGGCCAGCAGCAACACGCTTCCGACCCACAGCGGGTCGATCCGGCCCAGGGCCGGGAGGCCGGCCGTTCGCGCGAACGGGGACCCGGTGACCGCGGCGGGCTTCGTCCCGCTCATCGGGTCTCGACTCCACTTCGACTCGCGGCGCTCCGGTTCGATCGCATCACGACCATCTCGTTGTCGTCCATCTCGGTGCTGCTCTGGGCCACACCGTGGTACTGATCGAACGTGCGCTTGCGCTCGTCCTCGGATCGGAATGGTGCCCCGTTCCCGGCGAACGACGCGCCGGTGGTCAGCATCCCGTATCGGACCACCAGCCAGGTCGGATGCTCGCGGTCCACGTAGTCCGCGTACCAGCCCGGCCCCCGGCGGCTGCGTGCCACCTCGGGTGTGACCAGGCCGACCTCGTCGTGGATCCGGAGGTCCGGATTGGCCCAGCCCACGAATCCGAGCGGCTCGAGGAAGACCGAGTCCCCCGGGCGCGCGCTGCGCGCCAGTTGCGCGGCCGTCGATGCGAACAGGTGTTGTTCGGCCTCGCCGCGCGTGCGGTAGACGAGACGCGGCTGCAGCGTCCAGGTGCCGGCGAAGAACATCGCGAGCGCCACGAAGACGCCGCGGCCACGCAGCACGCGCGGCAGTCCGGCGCTCGCGAGCAGGAAGGTCACCATGATGGGGAACGCCATGTACCAGTAGAAGAAGGGCGCTCCCGTCAGCAGGAATCCCCCCCACACGGCGAGCCCGGCGACCGCCAGTCCGGCCATCGGGGTCCGCCAGAGCGCCACGAGACCCAGCAGCGCCGCGGGTGCCAGCACCACCCGGATCTGGTACAGCTCGATCCCCTCCATCTGACGCGGCCACTCCACGATCTCGGGCGGGACGATCCAGTCCCACCAGTGTCTCGCCGCCAGCGGGCCGGGAAGACCATAGACCGCGGCCTTGGCGAGGACGCTGTTCGGGATCGGCGAGCCGAAGTACCACCCCATCACCGCGGCTCCGATCGCCGCGATCGCGAGCGCCAGCAGGCGGTCCCTCCCGCCGGCGCGCCAGCCGATCGGCACCGCGCACAGCAGACCTTCGGGGCGCATCAGCACGAGCGCGCCGAGCAGGGGCCCGGCCAGCGGGCTTCGGCGTTCGACCGCCCAGGCCGAGAGCGCGCACAGCGCGATCATCGAGCTCGACTCCATGCCGGACGCGGCGAGCGCGCCGAAGAACGGCCAGGTTCCGAACGCAACGGCGAAGCACCAGGCGGCCGCGCGTGAGGCGTGGCGTGTGAGCATCGAAACCAGGACCACGAGTGTCACGGTGTCGGCGGCCAGCGTGGACAGACGGGTCCAGAGCAGCGGATCGCGGAACAACGCGATGCCGAGCGCGCACCAAAGCGTCCACAACGGCGAGGTGAAGCCCATCACGCGCTCGCCGAGGTTGTAGACGAGGCCGTGCCCGGCGGCGAGGTTGCGCGCGTACCGGAACGTGATGTAGGCGTCCTCGGTGGCGTTCGGAAGCACGAACCACATCGTGATGCGCGTCACCGCGACGAGCGCGAGCCCGATCCCGAGTGGTCCGAGCCACCCGCCCGCCCGGACGCCGGACGCGACGGGAGCCGATACGGCCGGCTCCGGTGCGCGGGGGGCGCCCGCGCCCGGCGGCCGCTTCCGCGCGTCGGCGGTCACTTCGGCGCCACCACCAGGCTGAGCAGCTTGTCGGGCACGTGGATCACCTTCTTCACCTCGGCGCCTTCGAGGTACTTGCGCACCCGCTCATCCGCCATCGCCGCCTCGCGGGCCGCGTCCGGGCCGGTACCGCGCGGCATCTCGAGTGTCGCGCGCAGCTTGCCGTTCACCTGCACCGCGACCGTGACCACGTCCTCGACCACCAGGGCCGGGTCGAACGACGGCCACGCCGCGTGCGACAGCGACTCGGGGTGGCCGAGCCGCTGCCACACCTCCTCGGCCAGGTGCGGCGCGAACGGGGCGAGCAGCAGCACGAACGGTTCGATCAGCGCGCGCGGACGCCGCTCGAGCTTGGTCATCTCGTTGGTGAACACCATGAGCTGGGCGATCGCGGTATTGAAGCGCAGCCCCTCGATGTCGTCGGTCACCTTCTGGATGGTGCGGTGCAGCAGACGCAGCGGGCCGGTGGCGGGGGTCTCGTCCGCCAGCGCCGGGCTGAGCGCACCGTCCTCGGTCACGACCAGGCGCCAGACGCGGTCGAGGAAGCGCGAGATCCCCTCCACCCCCTTGGTGCTCCACGGCTTCATGGCCTCGAGCGGGCCCATGAACATCTCGTACAGGCGCAGCGCGTCGGCCCCGAAACGGTCGATCATCTCGTCGGGATTGACGACGTTGCCGACCGACTTCGACATCTTCGTGTTGTCCTCGCCCAGCACCGTGCCCTGGTGCACGAGCCTGGCGAACGGCTCGACGGTGCTGACCACGCCGATGTCGTACAGCACCTTGTGCCAGAAGCGCGCGTACAGCAGGTGCAGCACCGCGTGCTCCGCGCCGCCGACGTAGAGGTCGACCGGCATCCAGTACTTCTCGCGTTCCGGATCCACCAGCTGCGTGTCGTCGTGCGGGCTGAGATAGCGCAGGTAGTACCAGCACGAGCCGGCCCACTGCGGCATGGTGTTGGTCTCGCGTCGTCCGGGTGCGCCGCCGCCGCGTGGGTCGACGGTCTTCACCCAGTCCGCCAGATTCGCGAGCGGGCTCTCGCCGGTGCCGCTCGGCTTGATCTCCGTCGCCTCGGGCAGGCGCAGCGGCAGCTGCTCCTCGGGCAGCGCCACCGGCTGGCCGTCCACCCACACGATCGGGAACGGCTCGCCCCAGTAGCGCTGGCGCGAGAACAGCCAGTCGCGCAGCTTGTAGTGGACCGCCTTGCGTCCGAGGCCACGCGATTCGAGCCACGTGGTGATCCGCGAGATCGCCTCGGGCGGCGCGAGACCGTCGATCGAGAACGTGCCGTCGGGCGTGGTCGAGTTCACGATCCGACCGCCCTCGTCGTCGGTGTGGGCCGCGGCGGCGACGTCCCCGCCCGAGACCACCTCGCGGATCGGCAGCCCGAACGCCCGCGCGAACTGCCAGTCGCGCTCGTCGTGGCCGGGCACCGCCATGATGGCGCCGGTACCGTAACTCATCATGACGTAGTCCGCGATCCACACCGGCAGCTTCTCGCCGTTGACCGGGTTGACCGCGTGCCCTCCCAGCGCGATGCCGGTCTTCTCCTTGAGGTCCTCCTGGCGCTGCAGGTCGCTCTTGTGGGCGGTGGCATCGCGGTACGCGTCCACCGCCGCGCGCTGTTCGGGCGTCGTGAGCACGCCGACCAGCGGATGCTCGGGCGCCAGCACCATGTAGGTGGCGCCGAACAGCGTATCGGGCCGGGTGGTGAAGATGCGCAGGTGGGGGCTCACCCCGCCGTACGTAAAGTCGAGCGCGAACTCGACCTCGGCGCCGATCGATCGCCCGATCCAGTTCTTCTGCATCTCGTGCGTGCTCGGTGGCCACTGCACCAGATCGAGATCCGCGAGCAGGCGCTCGGCGTAGGCGGTGATCTTGAGCACCCACTGGCGCATCGGCTTGCGGACGACGTCGAAGCCACCGCGCTCGCTCTTGCCGTCGACGATCTCCTCGTTGGCGAGCACGGTGCCCAGCGCCGGGCACCAGTTGACCGGCACCTCGGCCACGTAGGCCAGCCCGCGCTCGAACAGCTTGAGGAAGATCCACTGTGTCCAGCGGTAGTAGCCGGGGTCGGTGGTGTCGACCTCGCGGTCCCAGTCGTAAGAAAGCCCCGCGCGCTTCATCTGCCGGCGGAACGTGTCGATGTTCGCCGCGGTGGTCACCGCCGGATGGATGCCGGTCTGCATCGCGTATTGTTCGGCCGGCAGTCCGAAGGCGTCCCAGCCGATCGGGTGCAGGACATTGAAGCCGCGCATGCGCTTGTAGCGCGACACGATGTCGGTGGCGGTGTAGCCCTCGAGGTGGCCGACGTGCAGACCGGCCCCGGAGGGGTACGGGTACATGTCGAGGCAGTAGAACTTCGGGCGCCCGGCGTCCTCGCGGGTGCGGAAGGTCCTATTCTCCTCCCAGTGGCGCTGCCACCGGGGCTCGACCTCGGCGAACGGGTATCGGCTGCTCATGGTCCCCCTGGATGCGAGTGAAGCACGCAGGATAGCGCCTCACGGCTGCCGGCGTCACGCGCGCCGAGCATCCAGCCCGAGCCCCTGCACCCACGAGCGTGAGGGCAACCGCACCGAGATCGCGTGGGGCCGGGGTGGGGACCCCTCTGGCGAAGAATCGACGCGGTGCGCGGTGGAGCCAGGGACCGGCGGACACCGCGGCGCCTTCAGCGAAGGCCGGCAGGGATGCCGGCCGCAGCGGCCGCCAGAGGGGTCCCGCCCCGGCCTTCTCGCTCGGAGTCGAGAGACTCCAGCGCTCGCGAGCGCGCCCCGCGCCCGGGGAGCCGCGCTGGTGTGCGAGCGGCATCAGCGGCGCGCGGACGCCGCCAGCGGCGTGCGGCCGGTGGCGGAAGCCGACGGGGTGCTGAGCACGCGTGTGGTGTGCTCGAGCAGCGTCACGATATCGCCGCGTCCGCCCTTCCAGGCGGCCTCGGCGCGGTAGACCGCGTCGAGCGCCCGTGCCAGCTCGCGCGCGCTCGAGCGCCGCTTGAGCGTCTCGGACAGCTCGCGGTAGCGCGCCCAGCCGCCGAGCGCTCCGCCCACCAGATTGGCGAGCCCGAACAGCACCGTGCCCTCCCCCGCGCCGCTGGCGAGCAGGCGGCCGAGTCGCTGCGCGGCGCGGGTGGGGTCGCCGATCGCGACCGCCGCGAGGTAGTCCGGCAGGTCGGCTTCGAGCGCCGGCTTGCGGAGCGCCTCGACATCGGCGAGCGTGAGCCGGGCGTCGGGGCCGGCGAACGTGACGAGCTTGTCGAGTTCGTTGAAGAAGGCGGCGTCGTCGCCCTCGCACGCGGTGGCGATGGCGCTCACCACGCGCGGCTCGGCGGTCACGCCGTCGCGCGCGAGCCGTCGTTCACCCCACGCGGCCAGTGCCGCGCCGTCGGGCGGGTACGCGGTCCACAACGCGGCGCACGCGCCGCGCAGTGGATCGAGCGACTTGCGCACGGTGTCGCCCTCGGATTCGACCAGCACCAGGCACGCGCCGTCGCCGGGATGATCGAGGCCGGCCGCGAGCGCCGTGATGCGCTTCTCGCTGCGCCCCAGGTCCTCGACCTCGAACACGATGGCGAGTTCGCGCGTCGCGAACAGTGAACCTCCCTGCAGCGCGGCGAGGATCTCGCTGACATCGGTCTCGGCCGCGCGCAGCACGCGCGGGCGGGCGTCGCCACCGTTGGCCGCCATCCAGGCATGCCGGTACGAGGCGAGGAACGCGGCCTTGAGCGGCTCGTCGGGACCGTCGATGTAGAGCGTCGGCGGGAACCTGCCGCGGTCGCAGGCCTCGAGCAAGGCGAGGCCGTCGGCGGCGCGCGGTGCCGCGCGCCGGGCCCCGCCGCTACCAGCTCTGGACGGTGCGCGCGAGGATCTCATCGGCGATCTTCGAGATGGCCTCGGCACGGCCGTCGAATTCGGTCTTGGCGGGGCTGCCGGGCACCGCCACCACGTAGTAGTTCGCGTAGCGCGTCAGATCGGGGTCGGTCCACACCTCACGGTTCTTGACCGCGTCCTTGATGGTGATCGCCACCGTGATGGTGACGCGGTATTCCTGCGCGTTCTCGGCGGTGTTGAAGCCGAACACGATGTTCCGGTAGGCCTTGAGGGTGCCACGCAACACGTAGTCGGCGTCCTTCTCGTCGACGATCTTCAGGTGGTTGTCGGCGACGAATCGGTCGATCACGCTCTGGGTGAGTGACAGTTCGATGGCGTACTCGGTGGTCTGGTTCTCGAAGGTCGGGATGGCGATCGTCTTGACGTGCGGCGGCAGCGCGGCGGTGCTGGTGGTGTAGGCGCAGCCGCCGGCCCCGGCGAGCAGAGCGAGCCCCAGCGGCAGCCACGCCGCGATGCGGCGGGGTCTTCCGCCCACGGGGTGACGCGGCACGGCGATCACGCGGCGAACCTCCATACCGGAAACGAGACACCCGGCCGCCACGCGGCCGGGTGTCGTCACGGGCGCCGCGGAGCGACGCTCAGGCCGCCTGGCCCGACGAGGTCGCCGAGTCGCGGGGCGCTTCGAGCGCGTATAGCTTCATGCGGTAACGGAGCTTGTCACGCTTGAGACGCAACAGCTCCGCGGTGCGGCTCTGGTTCCACTTGGTAGCACACGAGGCCTTCACAATCAAGGCACGCTCCAACTCCTCGATCAGCGCCTCGAACGCGATGCCGTCGGACGGGATGGGCGAGT